>Ga0307947_1002968_pt1 | contig 13678 bp, 20 predicted proteins | sample OrgLakmetagen232_FD_201840 | JGI IMG/M metagenome (GOLD analysis project Ga0307947, IMG submission 201840) | Saline water microbial communities from Organic Lake, Antarctica - #232 | ecosystem: Environmental > Aquatic > Non-marine Saline and Alkaline > Saline | place: Antarctica: Organic Lake...
GGAGGGAGAGGGAGGGGGAGAGGGAGGGGCAGGAGTTGATTGACACTTTCACACCAAATGCATGCATGAAGTGAAGCTTGTAATTTCCTTTCCACGAACAGGCGAACCAGATGCAATAAGGAACAAATTTTATTTTTTATGTTGTCTTATCACCACGGCAAACACTTAACATAATACGCACAGCAATCATCTCTAGTCTGGCCTATGCTTTTGCGGTCACACCATGCTCTTACCCAGGCCTGGATGAGTGGGACGCAATGATTGGAAGGGTGATTAAGAACAAACACAACCTATGGCGAAGCACACTGACCGCCATGATCCGTGAAGATGTTCATAATTTTGGATTAAGTGCTCCTTCCATCAACGTAGAATACCACAGGCGCTCAACAGAAGCACTCGTCACAAGCCTAGAAGACCCTCCCGACCGCCACCGATCTGTAACCACCAATCTCCTGACCCACCAGGTCGCCCAACTCAAGCTCCTTGCCACTACATTCCTTTCCACAAGGGAAGGAGCTTCACTACCGGTCAAATGGCAACTCAACCTACATATGCGAGCACGCCAATCTGCCTGCATCCACGCCAGCAAGCTCCACTTAGCCTTGAAAGGAAACAGCATGTTGCTAGACGATCTCAAACTCAGATCTCAGAAGTCACCTCCGCCCAAAAGCCCCCCCCCCCAATATTAGCCACCCTCATAAATTGCATTACCAAACCGCTTATGGACCTAGGCATAACTGGTTTCCATGACCTCGCATCAGCTAACGAAAAATACATTGTCTCTGGGAAACACCTCAACAACAGATACACTCGAGTTTTCAAAAAGCATATCATAGCCCTTTATAGGCTTGCTGCCATTGCTAATCTGACTAGAACTAAGCCCGACATCATTTGCACAATTATTCCAAGAAAAGAATCCAAAACAGTCTATCCTACTTACTTACCGCAAAGTGAACAACTCCTCCTTCACAGATCTCCTAGACACACACAATGACACATCGGCTCACGAAGAGGTGCCCCCAAATCCCGCAAACATCCAAACCCAACAAACTTTGCCCATCTACACAACACCCCCACCACAGCCACGCTCAGCAACACGCACACCACAGAGGCACCCCATCACAAACAACTTAATCAGAGGCCCACCACCTCTACACACAGATCCATCAACAAATAATGGACACCCCAACCAATCCTCTGTTTAGACACACCAAACTTAGAGCCGCAAACATCCCCTGCCTTCTCTATAAGCACAGCCGAACCTCAAACAGAAACTCAAGGTCATGTTTGTCAGATCAAATAACGGTCACTGCAAAGTATAAGACTCAACACATCTACTGATATATGGTTGCGCCTTCGGACCAAGAAAGGCCTCCAAGGTGGAACAACCATCCAGCAGAGGAGTGAGTTCTTTGCATCGCTGGTCCCTAATGCTTCTACCAGTTTTCTGGCTCATGCCCTTGCGCTTTTTGCACACATGTATCTGTGTCTACTCAGCTTCGCGTGGCTGCCACATTGCTGCTCCTTCCCGGAGCTGGGACCCATGACTCATACGGACCTCACGGCCTCAATGTGGTTACATATTAACATCGCTAAACGAACTAACAAATAGAATCGGAGACCTTACACGGCACAGGGTCTCTTGAGAATCCCCTCTAATGGTACCTCTTAGAGTTCACATGTTGTCAATTGATTACCAAAACTATCAAATCCAGAAGATAAATGTTATCAATAAGACTGTCCATCCAGCTTATTGAACAAGACATAAAGAAACTCTCAACTGTCAACCAATTTAACTGCTCTGTCACACGTTTGTTGCTGCCAACGATTGGGCGTGACATGTTAACGTATCATCATTTTTAGAAGAAATTACCAGAGGGGGGTCGACGGAGCAAATGTCAAAAAATGTGACTTTTTTGATGCAGACCATGTTTGATGAACATGACTAGATGGTCCACAAATTTTGGGGTCAATCAGACCACCCCAGTGGTCTGGGTGGGATTTCCGTTCAAATTTTGGCACTGAGTGTTCACATTTTAGGCCACCACTCCCCGACCAGAGCCCCTTTTCATCACAAAATAAGATGGCAACACTTCCTTTATGATAATATCATCCTGGGTTTTAAAGAGTAAATTTGGTGAAGGTTGGTTTTCCACCTTTTTTTCACCCCTTTTGTTGATTTCCAAGGAAAATGGGTCAAAATGGAGTATATGACCAACTACTGGGTCGTTTTGCACCATTTCTGTTGTATTGATATTATTTATTGATATTTGGACGAATCATATAAAAATAACACAAATCAGGTGAGTGGGTGGTGAGATATGAGAGAATGGTGGTGAAAAATAGGGTTCACATCGCACAAAATTAGACATTGGTCCCCTAGCTGGCAACATTCAAGCTCAGGTGCTATCAGCTCTGGGTACTGAGCTTGATTGTTGCCAGCTGGGGCGCCCATGCTCAATCCACATTTCAAAAGTACCCCCATTGGGGGCCTCCGTTGACCCCCTCTAAGAAATTACCTCCCAATGTACAGAATCCAATGCTCGACCCAGGAAACGCACAGCACAAGGCAACATATCCCGCACTGAGCTCCCCCAAACACGACACTCCCTCGCCACAACGATTGAAGGGCCTCCACCTTCACCACGAACGGAAACCCCGCGCTCACAACGCTACTCACAAAGAGTATCCAACCAAACAACAAGGAACCACAACTCTATAAGCACATCCCCAATACCACTGCCACATTCTACAGCTATTACTCGCCTCTCTGACCCTGCACCCACAAACAAACCTACTACCCTCCTCTCAAGACCAACCAGCAAAGCGCGCACGGCAGACACAAATTATCCCCAGGTAGAAAGAGAACACGTTGCCAAACAGAAAGACAGCAACATACGCCCCTGACTCAAATCCTAGACATTGTTGCATTAGACTCACAAATCGTAATACAGCCTACTGAACAACCTACAAATAGTCATCCAAACAAAAGCATCACACGCTCGCAAATCACTAGCCACAACCATCATGCAACACAAGCGTTTACACAAATAATCACTCCTCCCACCCAGCATATCAATATCATCAACCCGATTAACTGCCAGGCTCACAACAACCCAGCTTTTGAAATTGCAGACCACCCAGCACTAACATTACAGCGCATACCCCAAAGGAAAAGAAGATGTGAGATCCTCGATATATCCTATGACCTCCCTAGTCTGAACCTAACCCCCTTGCGCACCACGCATATTTAACAAGTTCTCTGGACGTACAAGAAGGAAAAGGCTTTCTCTATGACACCCACAGAAGCCATCAACACACTTTACTGTTACGATATGGACATCCTGCACATTGATGATTGGAGGCTCTTCACCCCCCAAAAAAGATACACTCCAAAGAAGACAGAAACAATACCACACATACTACGCCCCTATGATTATAGAAATATGGACCCTGCCCTTTTTTATATCAGTTGGACAGCACCCAAATCCAGTAAGACTATTGCCTGGAGCCAAAGTAAGTGTGCAGGCTGTGAAATTTGCTCCTACCATCTAGGACTTGAATCTCCAGACCTCTCCCCACCTTTTAAAGACATGTAAATCTGTGACGTCTGCAACCGTACCTACTACTGGCAATGCTTGCTTTGAAAAAGCTGCTGCAACGCCACTGAAAGGGAGGCTATTGATGCCAATGATTCATGGGCCTGCCCTGCCTATATTATTCTGAACCAAAATGATAAGGAAAGCCGTATCCACTTTCAGAAAAGAGAGATTGTGGAAGTCTCATGGAACCCAACCTGGGAGCCAGAAGAACTACAAAACACGTGTGAAAGCTTCAAGCAGAGCCTCAAAAAGTTTAAAGAGCAAATCAACCGCACCAAACTTATCTCAGTCTGCACCAGATGAACCCCTAAGTGATCTTCAAAAACAAGGATTCTCTGCCATCCATGAGGGCAAAATGTCCCCGTATCAACCCTACAATGTCAATCTTCGGAACAAAGTTAGCTTTGACATCCAACCCACCAACCCACAGGCTGACATTACGGCCACAGGGCATTGTGAGTACTGGATCACAACCATTGACCTCATGAAGTATCGAGAAAAGAATACCATATCCTCCCCAGATGACCCTATATAATCAAAAACATACGGTATTGTTCAAACTCTCAACAAGTCAAATTTGCCCCCTCTGCCCACAAGTAGACAGTGCCCTACACATCCTTTCTGGGTGCCAACACACGCAAATGAGGAACATGATCACCAAAAGACACAACTTAGCATGCCACATGACCTTTAAGAAGGCTATCAGCAGAACAGGCTCCTTAGGAACATGCGTTGCACTTGTCATAATGAATATAGGCAGCAACGGACGGAGGACCATGCAAAATCAACAGATTTCTGAAACAGCCGAAAGTAGAATTGTTCCAAAATGGCCCTTCCCACCCCGCTTCTCAGATACAGAAAGATTTACCTCCAGCCGCCCAGATATTGTGCTGGTTACTCCAATCTCTGCAAAAACATGAAAACAACAAACTACTGCAGGGGGGTGGGTTCTTCGGAGTAGCAGGGGGCAATTGAGGGAGACTGGGAGCACCACAGCAGCACCGCCAGCTACCAGTAGAGCCACCAACCCCAGACAGCACCAACACAAAGACCTCAGCAAACCTCAACGTGACATCCACCTCATCAAGATCAAGTACTGTGAGAACGCCAGACCTCAGAACCAGCTGAAAGCCGCAAAATAACAGCACAAAGACCTTAGCAACATTTTTCAAGGAGCCTCTGTTACTCTCCACATCATCCTTTTGGGTGTGGGCGGCACCATCTACAACACTCACACTTTGAAGCCTTTCAAGGAACTGGGTCTTGATTCTCAAAGGGTGAAGAAGCTTGCCTCCAAGCTCCCTGTGCACTTTGTGAACTTTGCTGCTAACCTTGTCCATACCAGGCGTGCCCTTTCCATACTGTTATCAATCCTCATCAGGAGCCGGTTTCAGGCCAAGCCTGCAACCCTCTTGATACCCATTGATTCTTCCTTTCCTTTTTGAGGTGGAGGAGCTTTACGGTACGCGGTATCAAAGTGGCTCCTTTTCATAATTAATGTTGGGAGTGGCTTTCACTGCCTGCGTAGCTTTTCTCTTTCTTTTCCACCACCGACCAAAACAGTATAAGTTGGTTGCTTTCTTAGCACAGGCATAGTACATCTGCTGTTCTTGTTGCGCAGGAGGCTCAGATCATCCAAGTCCAGAGGCAAGCTCAGGGGACCTTCCACAACTGCCATCGACCCTGCAAATCCCACTCCCATTCCCACCACACCCACAAGACAAGTGCCTTCTCCCCAAGGTACCTACTCAGAATGGGTGTGCCGGTAGTACAGGCACACCAATCCTGAGTAGGAGCAGCAGCACCACATCTTCCAGCAGCAGCCGCTCAAGAAGAGGAGCAGAAAGAAGGGGGGCCATTTCCCAGTGGCTGGAGGCTGTCCAACCTGGGTTTGATGCCTTGGAGGTCGAAGTGAAGAGCATTGCCAGTGGACGAGCAGCTGGTGTTTACAAATCTGTAGCACCAGCACCAGCAGCAGCACTAGCACCAGCAGCAGCACGCCCAGCTCCAGCAGCAGCGCGTCCAGCCCCAGCAGCAGTGTGGCTTCTTTGTATGGGGGGCATGCCGAGGGTTGCTCAGAAGATGAAAATGGGGCAGGCATCTCGCGTTGGCTGGAGGTGTGGGAGCCTCGATGGATGCCTTGTGCGCTTCTGTTTCAATGATGGTGAAGGGGAAAAGGCCTCAGAGGGAGAGAAGGGCCAAGTGGGAAGAGGCTATAAGGGAGCAGGCGTTGCTGGTTGCTGCAAGCTTGGAGCGCCAGTGAGGTGTACAAGCTGAATTGCACGTAACTTGCGTGGAGCGTGATTTTATCTAGAGATATCACTGATATTGCTTGGATGTTCTGTTGATATTCTAAACCTGAAACTATTTAGAAGTGACAAAGAATAAGTTGAATTGTTTTTAAACTTGCATTGCAAATGGCTACTCCTTTTTACTTTTGGTGAACTGCTATGAATTGTTGTCAATGTTGTACCGAGCGTGCACAAAGCCAAGAGAAACTTGCTAGCCCCACTTTGACTGCCGAGCCTAGACAAGCGCCAAATTAAGGCGTGGGATAAATGTGGCCTTGCCCATGAGCGGTTTCTTGTAGAGCACACCAGCAGCAGTGGTGGTGAGGGAGACATAAAGTGCGGCCACTTCGTGTCTCCCTTACCACCTCGCTCGCTGCTGCTTCAGCAAGGCAGGGCTCGCTGGCCTTCTGCACCCTCAAACTGCACTGGCCGATTCCCCTCGAAATCAAGGCGAGAAATGAACGTGGCCTTGTTCATGAGCGGGTTTTCATAAAGAACACCTGCGGCAGTGGTGGTGAGCTTGATGCTTAATGGCCGGTTTGCTGCTGCTTCAGTAGGGCAGAGATTGCTGGCCATCTGCATACTCAACTGCACATGCTGCATCCTCTTTGTGTTTTGAGCACTAGGGACACTGCTGAGGAGCCTTGTGTGAGGTAGTGCTGAGTTGCTCTTGCTGGCTGCTGGTGTGGTCTCGGGCAGCCCTGCTTGTGGGTGCTCCTGGTCATGGCTGGCCTGCTCTTCTGCAAGACCTTGCAGAAGAGCAGGCCAGCCTTGTTGCCTTGCTGCGGCTTGCAGTTGCGGGTGCAGTTGAGAATACAGTTTTAGTGGTGGCAGTAGCGAATTTGCTGCTGCTACTGCTGTTGCTGTTGCTGTTGCTGCTGCTGCTGCTGCTGCTTATGCCGAGGGATGATCTTGGTTTTGGAGGCGTTGCTGTGGGCAAGTGTGTCAGAGGCCCTGGCAGGCCTTGTGCAGCGGGAGCTGGTGTGCAGCTTGGGGGTTTGGGGACGCGAGAAAATTGCTTGCTGCTGGTGCTGCTGATGGGGCAAGCAGGGGGTGGTGGTATGCGAGATTTTAAGTACTCCCAATCTCGCATACCACCACCTCAACTAGTTGGTGGATGGGGGAGTCGTTGGGCAAATTTTTGGTGGTGGGATTTGGCGAGGAGTGTGTGGTGAGCAATTGCTCTGGTCCAGCACCTGTGAGCATGACATTATGAATCAAGGTTGCTCAGACATTTCTTAGCTGGCAACGCCGTATTAACTAGATAATCACTCAGGAGAAGATAGTGAGAGGAGTGATCAGATCATGATCATGTGTCAAGGGGGAAATTAAGTACTCATGAGCAGGTTGGAATTTATCCATTGCAGGATGTTTGTAAAGTGTAAAGGACAAAATAAGCCAGTAAAGGAGAGAGACAATCTGTGTATCGACCTGGACACATACACCCTCTGCTATTCGACCTACATAACAATGTAGATACGTGGGAAAGCAGGACGTTGCTGCAACCCTGTGACTGCTCTGTAGTCTGTAGAGAGCATAGAACCGGCAACGAAATCTCAAGGCATTGCGGAGTTGCTGCTGATGAGCACTAGGGCTTTTTTCATGAACTTAAATAATTGCATACAATAAATCCATCTTAGTACGCTATGGGATCACAATCTCAACACATGGTACTAGATTGGTTTGTGCTCATAAAAAGTCTGTAATCACCCAAGCTCAAAGAACCCCAAAGCTAATCCTGCCGCCCTCTTAAACACGGCTGCTGAATGGCATCACGCGCACTCGTTGCTCTACCATCCAGCTTCCCTGCCTTTTGGCGTTTATTCGTTGGCGTACATTCAAAGCCAAGCCATATGAGACAGACTGTATTTGGACTCTACATTGTCTCGCATGCATCACAGACGTGATAAAGAATAACCTGACTCACCTTTGATTGATGAGGGCAACTGGGTGCCTGGAGGCAGAAACAGGATCTTGCCAGTGTCAGCAGGGGATGTATGGCGCCCTGACATACAGAGGAGGCTGCTGGCAGGGGGGAGCGGTAGGGTAAACACGTCGCTGTCTTGCTGCTTCATATCAAAACCACCAGCTGATTCTTGATCGTTGCCTGCGCACACACAACACGCACTCACCATGATGGCTGGAGCGCTGGCTCCTGTGTCTGGAGGCATCAGAGTTCCTTTACAATCCGGCAGCTCACAGTTGCAGAAGTCGCACACCTTTTCACGCCTAAGCACAGACACAGGGAAGCAAGTCGTGAGTGAATTGCCTGTGAGCAACAAAAAGTTGTATGATTGAAAATGCAGTACTCAAGACGCTCACCTTCTATCTGTGTAACTTTTTGCTAGAAGCAATTTGATGTATTACCTTGTGCCTGCGCTCTGCAGCTGCCACCTGGCTAGACACCTGGACACAGGATCGAGGGATGTAAAGAGGATACGTTTGAAACAGTGCAAAGCAAAGTGAAGCAACAAATTTGCGTTCTGGCTAATCAAATGCACAGGGAAAATGCACGCATGTAAAGGGGCAAAAAACTAAGCTGCCGCCTGGCTCTATATAATTTTGCCCACAAGGAAGGCATGTACTGAGTGACTTCTACGCCAATTTTAACAAAGTCTGCAGTAACAAAAGATATTGGTGTGTGGAACGGGATGACTCTCAGACTCGCCTTTGGTGGCACAGCCGCCCTGCTATCTCGGCACAGTCGCAGGGAGCTATCATGGGTCCCCTGTCATCCCCCTCCGTCTTGTCTAAGCAGATCCAGCAGTACTACTGTATTAAGGAGGCAAGCAGCAGGAGGGTGAGGATGTGCGGGTGGTGGGCGAGGGCTTACAATGAGGAAGGGAGATTGAAGCATTTCAAAAGTGTAGCATCTTGAAAGTGATAGTGCTTTGATTGATAAGCACTACACGTGAAATTCCGTTGCAATCAGTAACCTCTACTTGTATCAACCCCTTGATCACCCTCTTATCGTTTGTAGAGTGCCTCTCCATGAATGAGCGCTCCCATAAGGATGGTGGGTAGGCGCTGAGTGATTGTTTTCTCTGCATGGTTTGTGTTTCCGGTGAGAGAGGAAATCGAAGCCCTAAACCCTCCACACACACACACACACGCACACACACACACACACACACACACACACACACACACACACACACACATACACACACGGCGTTCGTCCTCGCACTCGCACTCTCTTGACGGTGAATGGTCACACATGACGGTGTGACGATTAATGGTCCCTAACGCGGCACATCGTTAGGGACCATTAATAATTGCTCGGAATAAGTCCCAACCTACCTGTTCATCACTGCTCCTCAAGAGGCGCGCCGGTAGTGCCTGTAATGTGATCTTACTACGCGTGATGAGGTCTTCTACGGATCGCGAGCGCCGTTGCAGGCGGGGCAGCATGAAGGCAGCAGTTGCAATACGGACTCAAGAAGAGGGCCTGCTGGAATGAAGTGTGCGTAGTTGGTGTTTGAAAAATACAGCAAGGCAGGGTTGTCGCGTACGCACGTACGGACCCACATCATACGTCTTATAGTACGGTACTTATGGTACGGTACGGTACGAATTTAAAATAAAAATTTCGGAGGGGGGGGTCGTATTTTTCGGGGTTTGCGAGGGCTTTTCATTATCAATGATATAATATCTATATAATATATTTTTTGAGCAATTTTGGGCAAGAACGGACCATTTTGAATTGGTGTCAAGGGGGGGCTGAAAAGGGTGTACAGTGAGGGACACACAACTCCTAGTTTAAGGTTGTTTTGATTGCATTTTTGAAGGAGACATGCATGAAAGGCTTGCTGAATGAAATTAAGAAGCTGAAAATGGTACAATCTGCAGCTCTCGTACCATACGTACCGTACCGTACCGTACGTGCCGTTCGCAACAACACTGCAGCAAGGAGTTTGGAAAAGTGGGAGGAATTTAATAGCGCAGTTGCGACAAAGGTGTCCACATTTGTAAATGTGGTGCGTGTGATCAGGGATGTGATACAGCAGCAGTTGGGCGGGGGTTGAGGCGTGTGTGTTTTTCAAAGCGAGCGAGGAGGCCTTCCTAGGGTCCGTTGGTTGCTCCTGATGCGTGCCAAGCCACACTCACCGGTACCCTCCGACCACAGCGCCGACTGTATTGCGCGCACCCACCGTGCACGGCGTACACATCGGATACCTGCAGTGGGGCAGGGCGGAAGTGGTGGTGTCATCAGGGCTACAAAGGAAAACCTGGTGCGAATTGAGCCTCTGGCGAGGGAGAGTAATCCTCTTGCCCCGCTATTCCCATTCCATGAGGATCAGTTCCAAGCCATGTATACAGCCACTGCTACTGGCTGCTTAACTTGGTGGTAGAGTGTCTGGCGTGTGCTGCAGGCACAGCAGCAGGGACCTTTGGTGTAGGTGCTGCAAAGGCAGGCAGGTGCGTGCGTATGCTGATGTGGGCATTGCTGTAGCTGTGATATGAATAATTAAGATTAAAGCTTCTGGAGAAGCAAGCAATTATGCGATTATGGCAGATCCACAAAAAATTTTGCAACTGATCCAAAGTCTATATTAATATTAATAATAAAAACACGCCAGCCAGCCCTTCTGTCACCACTATTTACGTGGTCCCCAAAGAATTAGCATTTGCAAATGTCACACTCGTTACAAAATGATATTATAAGACTTAAACACTGACAGGTTATTGTCCAAGTAGTGCTGTATGTTGCTTTGATGCTTATGGGCATGGCGGGTGAGCGAATTCGCTTGATTGCGGACCTATTTGATGACATGTTGCATTGATAAGCAAGGGGGAAGAGAGCACGGCGTCATGAACATCAAGACACAGGTCATATGCATCTCTACCTGTTTCCTAGCATGATCATGCTAGAAAACACTGAACCTGTGTGTCCTCATTCAGTACATGAATTTTGCTGCCCGTTTGTTTGCTTAATTGCTACGTTGGTTCTACAGTGCAGTTCAAACATCGTACCCTTAACCCTTATTTCCAAATGCTCACACTACGATGCAATGGCGCTCAACTGAACTTGAGCAGCTCACGCTGTACAATACTCTCCCTCTCAACCCCCCCCGCCCCTCACAATATCGCTGACTGCGGCGCCTTTCTGCACAGGTGGCTTCCAACTTCTTTTGGCTAGTGGACGGCTTGATTTTCATTTTGTCCGATTGAGTTTTGCCTGTCAGTGTCATTCTTCTCTCTCAGTTCTCTAGTGAATTTAAAGCTCATATCTAGGATAGAGAGGCGTTGTTCGTTCACCTACTGATTGCTGCTTGTGTACATACTGAATTGATATCCTCTTCACAGCTGGAACCGGTAATTGGTAATTGAGTTACTTCAGATCCTGTCTCTCCAGCACAAGCTTCCACGTTTGCCAACATCCCAGCGCTCAAATGCACATGTTGCATAGCTGAGGTTTACACGCGCCATTCATATCTGTGTGACCTTTGTCATGTGTTTTACTGCCAAGCTTGAAGTACATACCAGTGTTCTTTATTTCAGCGCATCATTGATCCATTGTGTTTTCTGCCAGCAGCATTGCAACTAAACGTGGGCTGTATGCGTCACGGTCACTTATCCATCATTGATCTGTATGCAGCATTGATCCAGAATACGCTTAGCTACTCGTTCACAAGGCAACTTTTCAGCGCAGCTCTCTTCCCAAATTGTAGCGCTTCTCAAAAGCTGCAACCCCTAGGCTTGTGGCTTGAATCGCCACACATACTTTCATATGAAGGTCTTTGACCGTTTCTGCCCCTATCATACTCTTCCTGTCTCCACTGCTTTTAAGTACACTAATGTAAGCAAGAAATATGCCATCTTAAACCTGCATAGGCTAGATAGTGGTACGGTTTGTAAAAAAAACTAGATAGCTGCTTACTGTTTTGCTATCAATTTTGTTGGCATGCCAAAACTGTGTACCCTGTGGTTGAATGCAAGCATACAGGAGCTTGCTGCTTGCTTTTTCATTACTTATTCCGGTCAAGGAAATTGAAGCAAGTGTTGCACTTGGCAGAAAAATACCTGTCACTGCAAAGAATAGGACTCAGCACATTAACTAATCAGGTGGGGATATACAAAACTGGTAGAAGCATTAGGGACATTGGTTGTGCCTTCGGACCATGAAAGACTTCCAAGGCGGAAAACCCATCCAGAAAAGGAATGGATTTGAATTACTATGGTCCTTAATGCTTCTCTGTTGTTTCTCTATCTTTTTATTTCCTTGGTCCTCACAACTTGCTCTTAACTTAGGCTTTGTTTAACTCTCCTCTTGAGGCCCAGTATGGGTCGTCATAATCGGGATGCTGTGCTCTCCTTTCTCATGGCAACCCTGGCCTTCCTAGCAGATTTCTCTATCCTTTCTCGCTTCTTTGCGTCGCTATTTGCCAAAGCTGTGCTCAATGCCTCCGATATCATTCTGCTGTGTTTGAAGATTGGGACGTGTGTCGCGCGAGATTTGGTTTTTGGTATTTAGCTGTTGCCTTTTTTACGCTTTCCTGACGCTCGTCCACCTATGGCATCATGCTCCAGCTCTCATGGTTCACGGCATGGCTCTGGCGGGTTGGCATCTGGGACGTTGTGTGTTCAGGTATTTGAATCTCGCAATCTACTACGTATTCCTTCTCCTTTACCTCTATTCCTTCCTTCTCTCTTTTGTGCTTTTTGTTTTCTTGGTAATATCCCCCGCCTACTGCATCTCACGATGCAAACGGAAAAGAACTCTCAACTGTCAACCAGCTAACTGCCTGTCGCACGAACCGTCGCTGCCACTGATTGGGCGTGACACACCACATGTGTGTGCCTTTTTGCCTTCTCCCCTTTTCCCCCTTCACAGAACCAACTAGAAGTGTTCCTTTGCTGGAAAATCTCAGGCTTGACAAACGCCTCCCGCACTGATCTGTTCAAGGCAACCCAATTCGATAGTAATGCTTGGTGAGCCTGAAGAATAAGCTTCAAGCTGTTTAAAGCGTGCGCTTGCCAGAAGCAGGACGCGCATGCAGCATGCCAGGTATTGTGACATCACATCATGATGCGGCTAATCATTGTAGCTCATACAGATCATACTGCAAAGCTCTGTAGCGTAGGAGCTGGTGTGAATAGCGGCATCCTATTAGATCCGCATGAGATATTCATGGTTCAGAGGATCAGCAGTTTGCCATGGCGTGTGTGCCCTAAACCCTAAGTCATGATAATCTGGACAATTTAGGTGCAACCAAGCCTTTTTATTGCGGTCTGTAAGTGGCTTGGTAATTAATTCTACTGTTCAATGTGTTTTGCCAACAGCTTTTTCAGCCAGTGGATGCTCGACCAAAATTTTATTCAGAATGCTGGAAGGCTGGAAGGCTGGCAGTCAGCGTAAACTGTGCTGTCTTGCCCTTGTTATGAGAAGCTTAAATTAATCAACTGCTGCTAAAAGGGTCGTCTCGCTGTTGTAGAAATGCAGTCAGATATACCTAGGCACACCTAAATATTCATTGTCTGACCAGGCGTGTCGGTTGATGGATGATGAACCTGGTCTACACACAGTTTAATTTTACCATTTTACCTATTGGGTAGGACACACGTCATGGCACACTGCAATTGCCATTTTGCGTACATTCTCTGTCTTAGTGGGCTTGTCATGCTAAATCAGTGGCGGTCCTATTTTTTTTTTTTTGGGGTGGTGTTACAGCTACGGCCCCCAGCAGGGACCTGACAGACAACAAAAAAAAGAGGAGAGAGGGCTCAAGCAGAGGAGAAAGCAAAAGAAAGCTGCTCAAGGAGACCCAGAACCAAAGAAAGGAA
>Ga0307947_1002969_pt1 | contig 13677 bp, 20 predicted proteins | sample OrgLakmetagen232_FD_201840 | JGI IMG/M metagenome (GOLD analysis project Ga0307947, IMG submission 201840) | Saline water microbial communities from Organic Lake, Antarctica - #232 | ecosystem: Environmental > Aquatic > Non-marine Saline and Alkaline > Saline | place: Antarctica: Organic Lake...
GAGAGAGAGAGGGAGAGAGAGAGAGAGGGAGAGAGAGAGAGAGAGAGAGAGAGAGAAAGAGAGAGAGAAGGTTTATCAAAGAGCGTTTAGGTTTAGCTCATACCACAATGCTATTACTTTGCATACTTACCTAGATAGACATCAAATAGGATTATCAGTACCTAGGTAAGGAGAGCTGGATCATTTAGGCAAGGCAACAGAATGCATAGACCAACATTTCTTTGAAAATTAACCACACCTGTCTTGCAGCTGTGCCACCTCTGGGTAGTGCGTGACAAACAGAGAAAGGCAGCGGGTGGTGTGCACTAGATGGGTGAGCGTGGCTTGTGCAATGGCCACCCCATCATGCGTTGCTGTACCACTGCAATGTAAGGGAGTGGAAAAAGAGAAATGTGTTGAGCAGTGTTTTGCCAATTTTGAACCATGTGCAATAAAAGAAATCGGTAGTGTCCAGCTAGGCCAGGGAGTGCTACGGCGGGAAGAATACTTCAGTGGCTCGGCCTCAGCAATGCAAGGCCTAAACTCTTACAGTATCACAGGCATTTTTGTACACTCACCGCCCCAACTCATCCAGGATACAAAGGGAACGGCAGGAAGCACAGCGTAGGGTGTCAGCTGCGTCTGAAAGCTCCTCCAAAAATGTACTGCAAAGAGCAGAGAGGGAGAGAGACGCTGGTCCACCCTAATGTCAAGGAAACGCAGGCGCCCAGGCACCCAGGTGGGTCAGGTCGCACTGCGCACTCTGGATCCACCCTAGTGTCAAGGAAACGCAGGCGCCCAGGCACTGGGTCCAAATATATGAATTCTTTTGTGCTACAAGGGGCAAGCATTTCTATGCAAATCAGGTTAGCAAGCTTTGACCTACCTCCTGCCTAGAAGCAAGTTGTCTGATGCGCCCTGTGGTCACCAGAAGAGAGATGCAGGTCATAAAGACGCAACTAGCCAAAGACTTTGCTGGTCACCCTTTTTGTATAACCGAGTGCACAGTGAAAGCATATTCCGTTCATAAATGTCAGTGTCAGTATACAGAGAGAAGAATGCTTTATGCTTTGAACTGACTAGAGATAATATGTGATGAACCCAAAGAAGTAAACAGCGTGGAGCAGAGCCAACAGACACAAACGCACCATGCGAGTGTATATGCCGTCAAACACTGTGAGGTCGCAGCTCTCTGCTGGCACAAAGGAGCCCACCTGATAGGCGGTTGGCAAAGTACAGGTGAGTAAGGAAGCAAGGCAAGGAATGTTGGAGGCATGCCTGACAAAAAAACTGGACTTTGCAGACAACTTTTCATGATGAATCCAGTGCAAGTAGCAGTCATGTATGTAATCTGTTTGCCCGCACAAAATAGAGCAGCAAGAGCAAAAGAGCAACAAAAAACATAAACAAGTGCACTCGCGTGCAAACAAACCAACGTGCCTGTGCCATGATGACTGTCAGGGCTGCCTGCCGGATGATGCATGATTTCCCGCCCATGTTAGGGCCTGTGATGACAGCGGCACATACGCCATCGCTCCGCAAATCTAAATCATTTGGCACTGCGCCCCCTCCTGCTCGTGTACGTTAGCAAATGGTAAAAATTATTTCCTTGTTGCTTGACAAGACCAGCTGGGTGGGATCGTGGTTCATTGTCTGATGCACCAAGAGCTGAAATGAAACAGTGCCCTCCACTTCCTGCGTCAGCGGAGCAAACACAGAGGCAGCGCACTCATACAGGCCAGATTCAGGGGGAGCGTTGGCCAACATTGTGTGTGAAGAGAGTGTTTGACTTGTGCAGGTTACACTGCTGCTTAGGCAGGGTGGTCAGTGTGATGAATGTTTGAGCAATCACAAGCTGTTCCTATTTTCCCAGTGTTACCCCTGACGACCCTCCGTCCTTGCACCCACACCTTTGCCTCCCACAAGCTGGGCCTCAAGCATGGGGTGTCGACCGCCCTTTATTACAAGCTTTGCAGAACTGCTGTCGCTGTTGCTGTTACTGGGGGGAGTGCCGCTACTGGCGCTCCTGCTGGCAAAAGCGGGACGGCAGTAACCGGGGCTCTTGGACACGGACGCCAGAGAGGACAGGGCATCTAGGTGAGCAACGGCTGTGGCCGCAGACTGTGCGCATTGCAGGTCTAAAGGTTAGAAGCATTCATGGAACACAGCTACCTTGCTGGTCACAAAATATGATCAACGTCAGTTTTGGATCAGCGTTGATATCACAGCCTTCAAGCAGCAAGCATGCACAAGTTGCAAAACAGCACTTTGCAGCAGCAACAAGTAGGCACCGCATGCACCAACAGAAATTCACAGGACTGCAATGTATGGATGCACATAAAGGATGTTTGCAGGCCTACAGGAGCAGAAGTGCAGGAGGCAAAGTGAATAAGGTGCTTTCCATATTTTATCACGATAAAAACCTTTTTGGCGTGAGAGAGAATTAAAAGGGTACAAATTCTTGGATGTTCCCGTCATGTAGGTTCTAACCTTTAGCTGGGCATAGTGCTGGACCCCGAAATCCTTTGCCAGAAACGATAGCCACGAGGATGATGCGGTGGCTGCCAGCCTCTCTTTTGTGACAAGCAGCTCATTCAAAGCATCCCTCACTTGCGGTGGGTGGTATCGCGTCACCTGCGCATCATTGATAAGAGGGATTACGCTTTGCACTGGGTTGTGCTCTGCGCTAATTAAATGGTTCTCACTCCCACTATTCCCAGTTAGAGGGGATACGTTGGAATAAATTGCTGCATGCGTTCTGTTCCAGGCTGGCAGCTAGGGACCTCACACAGTGGGGAGCAAACTATGTTTTCATGTCTAAAATGTTTGCCTCCTTGAGCAACTTTGATTGATACTGTAAATTGCTAACATTGAGGGTCTTGCTGCAAAGGTGGGGCTCAACAACATGCCCACTTTTCTTACCTTTTGCGTGGCACATATTTGAGCCCAGCTGCGAGGGACTTTGTGCAGCTGATCCTTGGGAACCTCTATTAGCCAGTCACCCTGGAGATGTGTAAGAGAGGGCAAGGAAAAGCGTCGTATGATCGCTTATCTTAGTCTTCAGGACAAAAAGATGGCCAGCAGAGGCAGGTTTAAAACAATGAGCAAACTAGAAGCATTTCCAGCTCAAATGTCTGTCGAGTACTTTCACTGCTTATTCGGATTAAAACCTGTTGCAGCACACCTGGTTCTGGATGCTCACGTAGTCCAAAGCTCGTACGTTCAGGTCCTTGGCTAGCCCTGGCAGCAGGCCTTTCAGCTTGGCCACCTGTGGTTAAGATGCGACAACTACTTTGCACAGAGCAGCCCATATGGCCGCAACATGAAGCAGCACAGAGGCAAGGCCGCCTGCACATGGACCATCAGCAACCATTGCCCATTCTTCTGAAAGACCTACCGCATTTGAGACATCTGTTTTGCGATCAAAGACCTCCTCAAAGCGAGTCGGATCCTTGAACATGTCCACAGTGCGATTTTCTCGGGCTGCTTTGGCATCCAGCACACCCAATAGCTCCTGGAAACAAGTAGCAGGATCATAGATGAGTGAAACGAGACACTAAAAATTAACAAGGAATGGCATAGAGCAGGCAATTAAAATAACTGAAAAAAAGTCTCTAGTACTAAGCACCCATATTGTACTGCAAAGAGCGTGTGCGTTAATGGAAAATTGCAGTCTTTCTTTATTCAGATATGAGGAGATCACTTGTGGCGGTTGTTTTTTTGTTATGGACGATTTAAACAACATAATACTTAAATGCATAGGAGTCTGAAAGCACATGAGGAATGCAAGAGGTACAAAACAAAAAAGTGCATTTTAAAATCTGCAAGGCCGTGTTAGTTGTTTTTTTGACTCCTCTATCTTAAACACTGTGGGCAGTGGCTTTCATTGCTTGCGTAGCTTTTCCTTAAGCCTCTTTGCAGCGTTGCCACTACAGCAAGAGTATTTTGCTAGGACTTGATTTGCATTGGAATATAGAGGCATTCATATTTCCCCCCCACAAAAGCATCGAAGATGCTGGAAAAACCACTTTCTAACTGTCGCCATCTTGGCAGTAAAGCACGTTAACACCTACCCTGCAGGTGCTCTGTACATCCACAGAAGCAACGGCAAGCAAATGGCGGGTGAGGAGCTGTGACGCCACGTGAGCTATGCTTCCCTCCTTTTCCTCTTCTTCCTGCTGCTGCTGGCTGTGTTGCTGCAAGGGACTGCCAGCTTGGGTCTTGTTGCTGGGGCTTTTAGCCTTGTGCGGGGTGCTCTGTTGGTGGTCGATCCCAGTCACACAACCACTGATGGGGTCAAATTCAAAGCCCAATTTACGGGGCACCTACCATTGCAAGTGGGGCAAGGTGATGAATGGTCGCAATGAAATGTTTTTAATTTAACTGTGGGCCTGGCAGGACACTGAATTTTAACCAACTGTTACAGAATAAAAATGCAAGCGGATGTTCTACTCCATAATAATCAACACTTGTTTCCATCGCCCGACCAAGTTTCGAGCAGTGCGCAATCTCAGTCGTTCTGTTTTGTCCCCAATTCAATGGCTGTTCAACTCCATGAAATCAACGCGCTTGTTTTCATCGCCTGATCAAACTCTGAGCAATATTGATTTGTAATAACTGTGCCAATACACATTGAGGCAAGAGGCACAAGAATGACCCTGTTCGATCCCTTGTTGAGACGATACTCAGTAGGCAAAGCTTTGTGTTTCAATGTTTGACACACTGTCTAGAATGAGCTTGGCTTTAGTTGTTAATACAAAAAGCTCAGCTGGTTAATTATGGAAGCTAATTTGTGAGTGCAGTTAAATAAGCATGAGAGCCGAAACAAATGTGTCACTTTCCTTTATGAGTTTTTTAAAATTGTGCATTCACAAGCTTGGCAATCATTTCATCATGGCCACAATGCCAACACACCTGTTGCAGAGCCTCCATTGTCGCCACGAATTCTGCAGGAGGTGCTGTACTGTGCAGAGCACGCAGAAGCCCACGCTCCACCTGCACCGCAGGCAACGTGGATGGCTGTTAGAACCAGCAGTGTGCACATCAAAAAAAGCAAAGTCGTCACTGAGTGCAATTTTGGAACTGAGATATAAAATGACTTACATCTGGCAAGTGGCGAAGCGCTCCATTCAGCCGAGAGAGAGGGCCAGGGCCACCTGCAAGGTAGATAATGTATATGATGCGTGCAGATTGGAAAGTGTTTATGACGTCATTAAAAAATACGAATTAAAACCAGCCATTGGTGGTACGATCCTGTGCTTAATACATGCGCACAGCTGCGGTTATGGACGACCATCATACTCATAAGCTGCAACTAACCTACGTCCTACAGCTTTAACATGCTCTAAGCTGTGACATGCTTATTGACATACACACAAATGTGAAGGATGTCCCTAAAAATATTGCACTCACGCCCGCTAGCTGCAATTTCCTCCACAGCATCCAGTCGTGCATGAATGGAAGGCAGATCCGTGAGGGGACGGGCCACCCATTCACGCAGCAGACGAGATCCTGATGGCATATGTGTTCTGTCAAGGAGGTGCAGGAGGGATCCAGCATTAGCGCCTGGAGGTGGTCCTGCAAGCAGAGCAGAGCATGAGCAAAAAGTCAGGGGAAATTTGGACATAGGACTGCATAGAAATTAGGGTAACCCCCAAAAGTTGAGAGTTGTCTACTATATGGCACAAGTATGGCTTCATTATGTTTCTTTGTGTTTTTATGTAAACTACATACCTTAAAAAGCCAAATTCTTTGCCAACTTTATTTTAAAAGAGATGGAGAAACTTTAACGGGTGAGGGTGAATAAGCTTTGATGCAATGGTTCCGCACGTTTGCAGACTCTAATATGTTACCTGCAGTTCACATCTCTTGATAAAACATCAGCGGTCACACAGGAGGGTGTTTATTAATTATTTTAGGAAGGCACGTAGCTTTTTGGGGTGGACACCCTTGAGGGACACCCCCCCCCCAACCCCCCCCTCTTTCAGGATACTGTGCCCCCACCAGACCCACCAGGGTACCAATCTGCTCCTTCTTGAGTTCTGCATCCAAATGCATACTCATCAAGATCTGAAACTGAAGTGTTGCAGAGTTATGGGGCAAAAATTGAGATACGGACGCCCATGCACACATGACCTACAAAAGCCACAAGTGAAAATTTAGGGTTAAATAAACCCATAGTCGTGAATAAAAACAGGCTCCCGAATCCCATGTTTGCAGGGAATGTTGCCATGGTCTTGTGTGCTCTTCACAATTTCATTGAGGGTACCGGGAATTTCATCAACACAAGTGAGCTTGCAGCTAGTGATGTTGTTGCGTCCCATGTGCTAGGCACTGCTGGTCATGTTCGTAGTGAGCCTGATGGTGCGGGTGATTACTTGATGAGGGAAAATCTGGCTGCGTACATACGTGGCTCACGTGCTGCACATTGCTCCTGTCGCTGGCTGGCGTTATTCCTGGTAATCTCTACGATATTTTAAATGGGCCAGTTGGGTATCAGGAGGCCTAATTTCTTTTGTTAACCCACCCCCCTGTGCGCAAGCGCTGTTAAGGTGTGCACCTTTTTTCCATCATTAAACGCAACACCTAAATTGTATGATGAATAACAGTGAAGGTGGTCAGGCATGTCTGCGGACAATATATTACCTGCAGTTAACACCTCGAGTTGCCTCATGGCATTTGCTGTCAAACGCATGCCTTGCCGGTAGGACAGCTCGTCAAAAAGTAGGGCCTGTCGTGTTTCACAGGAACAATAAAAGTTTTAAGTTGATGGGAACAAGCCAGCCTATTGTTAGGTGAGCGGACCAAATCACAGACCGCCACACTGTGTGAGGACTTCAATACTGAATAGCAAGATGGACGGGCTGGCACAATTAAAATTCAAAGGTGAAGAGCCAGGAATACGAGGGACGTGCTGTCTTGTCCTTGTGCTGTCATGCTGTCTCTGCACCGCTGCACACTTTCAAGCATGTGCTGCATAGGTACTAGGCTTATTGCATCCGTAAGCTCTCCAACTCTTTACACCTTTTCCCCATCTGAAGATGCAGGCACTGCCTTCTTTGCTCGCAAGACAGCATCCAAGCCAAAAGAAGTTAGGTGTGTGGCTGCTGCTGCAAGTGCCTTCAGGATAGGTTGTGGGTAATCAAGCAGAGACTGCAAGGAAGCATCGTCACCTGCAGTCAAACAAGCACGTTGCACGGGCAACAATCGTAAAGAGGGAGCAAAGATATTTTACATACACCATGCTGCCTAATATTTAGTCAAAGCTGTTGGAAATAGAGAGTCAGGCTAGCAAAAAATACGCATGCAATTACTGTTTGTGATGTATGTTGTGTTTTAGGTCTGGGACGACTTGGGGCCAGCATCCTGTGCAATAGCATCCTGTGCAATAGCATGTAACAGTATTCCACCTATTCCCTTCCATTCCCCTCCAACCTACACCTTTGCATTCATGTCTGTGAGCAATGAAATGTGCTCAAATCCAATCACATCTCTAGACCTGTTCGCAACCTATGTATCCCGCCCTACCTGCATACATGTCTGTGAGCACCGACATGCGCTCTTCTCCCTGCTGATTAGGACTCTGTTGCTTCTTTCCTCTTATGCTGGCTCCTTTCTGGCTTGGCACTAGTCCGATGGGATCAATACGGCAGCCAGGAGAAGATGATGCGTATGCCTGCAGGGTTAAAATTTTTGTTGGGTTGTACGCCTGCGGTGCAACACAGGTTTTGCCTGCACCATACAACCCACTCACAAGAAGTTAAGAGCTACGTGGCAACAAGCTCATACATCATTTTTATCCCCAAACTGCTTTTCCAAAAATCGTTTGCCTGGCCATCCAGCCAAAAAGTACTCGCCTGCAGCAGCATTGTTGTTGCCAAACTTAGGGGAGGCACCACCACACACTCTGCCGGCGCCAAAGCAATAAGCGCAGCCTCCAGCTCATTACGGCGACTGTACGGAGGATAATCGTTGTGATGCACTGAGGTACAAGCAAATGAACCATTCCTGCCATATGTTGTCACAACAATCATATCACGAACAAAGCTCCACCTTGGGGTGAGGGACCTGCCTTTTAAGCACCCAAGACACGCATTGGAGCGCTTCTTCCTCCTCTTCTACGTCTGATCTTGACGACAAGGAGGTCGGGTTTGTCAAGCAGTTGAGTCCTAAAGGATACCTGGCTGTCATTGTAGCTCAGTTGTCTAATCTCAGCTCTTCTTTCGCCTACGGTGCCTGTCTTTGACACCGCTCGTCACAGCACACAGGCAATTAGAGTCCACTTGAAGATACCCTAAATTTCCAGGGGTAGCATCAAACTTTAACGACTCGTTGTATAACATCTGCTCGTTGTATAACATCTGCTCTTGTATAACATCTGCTCTCCACTTGAACAGAAGAACTCATGGCAGGCGCACTATTAAGTGCCCAAACAGCTCTGAACGTATGTGGAATGCAATGGATTGAGTGCTCGTTTATTAAGCCTTCTTTGGGATAGCCAGCGCAAGCACATATCCACACGCACACACAAGCAAATACACAAGTGCGTGGTACTGTGTGGAGCGGAGGGTGGAGAGATAAGCAGGTTTGCATGCTTGTTTATAGGGTTGGCCAGAACTCTATATACCTATACTGTGTATATATGGTTTATTTGGCAGGGAATCACAAATATATGGTCATATACAGTGTATATACACAGTCCTGGCCAGCCCTACTAACCCAGCAGCTCCTGACTTTGCATTTGCAGATAATGCAGATACGATAACTATAGCCACAATGGTATATGCCATCAGTCATTCGCACAGCGATGACCTAGCGCTCTTACCTGCACATTCCTTGCTGTACATCTCCAGTAGACGGCTCTACAGCAACAAGTGCCACCGCAGCCTCCCTCCCTGCCACTGCTTTGTCACCGATTTTCGTTTTACTGCCCTGACGTTCCTGTTGCTTTGGCGGATTTTTCTCCTTCCCTCCCTCCCCCTCCTCTGACACCTCTCCTCCACCACCACCTGTTGCCTCCTCCATCACCACGTCTTCATTGGTGTTTTTGACTGTGTCCTGCTCTCTTGCACCACTTTCACCTCCGCTGCTGCTGCTGATAGCACCCGTGTCAGCCTCGGCTACAAAGAGGATGTACCTGTGAAACAGAAATATAGAACGGTCGGCGAAAAGAGGATAGAGGCAACGACAAGGAATTTTGATGCACACAAAAACTAATATACATTTCAGGCTTGCCAAGGGACAAGGACACACATAAGGCGAGCAAAAACGCTGCTACGCACCTTGGCTGTGCGCCCCCCCCCCTGCTGGCGCTGGCTGGATCATCAAGCTCTGCATACTCCTCCAAGCTGCCCTCTTCACCTGCACATGCACAGGGGTGATTAGGCACACTTTGAACGCAGAGGCAGGCGTTGAACCATACAAACTAATGTGCTGCCTACGAAGATTGAGAGGTTACACGTTCAAACATAGCTCTGCCAGTGTCATTTGCTGGCATCAGGAGACTCTAAAAGTCGAACATCAGGGAGGGACCAGAAAGTGAAGAAATAGGCAAGCCAAAGAGAAAAGTCGCGAGACAATCAATTAGCCCTCAAACTGACACATAAAGGCTGGTGGCACAGCTCAACATGCAGGGGGGAACTCAGGACACGATAAAGTCAATGATTTATACCCCAGGTGGAATCTCATCACTGCATCCATAGTGTTTTGAGGCCATTCAATTTGCCTCACCAATCTTCTCAGCTTTTTGGGCCGCATCTAAGGTGGCCGCGGTGTACAGCGCAGTGAGCTGCCGCACAAATGGCGCTGATTTTGTGCTTGATTGGGCCTTTAGGGCTGCGCTCTCTACCTGACGCACAACTCCCACCTGCAAAAGTGTATTATCACGCAGTGTTTCTAGCAGTGTAAATCAGAATCATGTGCAGATAGTGATGAGCCTTGATTTAGAGGCCTATGAGGCCCATGAACAACATCAGTACCGCAGAGATACAACATGTCATGCCAAATGCAGATCAGTGCTTCTTTTGAATGAGCAGATACCGGGTTCCTTGGGATACAGGCAACCCTTAGTGTATTCTGACGTACGATTATACCGGTCTGCTGAGCAGCCGAACAGGATAGTCATGCGATATTTTTGTTAGAGTTGGCCTAAACCATGTAGAGAGGGTGGTTCTGGTAGGTTTAGTACACAAACGCAGTGTACACTTGACTCTGGCCAACCCAGTTCATTTGTGTATGCACTCAAATGTCTGGGTGCATACCTCGCCCACTGACAGCGTGGTGTCCACCGTAAACGCTGATTTGTCGTTCATGTCATTCCAGGCCAACTAAAAATAAAACAAAACAGGTCCAGTAACTACAGATTTGGCTGATGAGAGCGGCTTACTAAATTATGTAGGTCACAAGTCCTCACCCTCCTTTCCTGCAAGAGCACTCTGCCACATCTTACGAATTGTTCTTGCACCCTGTTTCTCACCCACAACTCACACTTCTTTCTCCTCTCAACCGACCATGTCACTCCTTACACTACCTCATAGCCCAGGAACACAAATAACACTGACTTTGTGGCCGGCATTCACGAGGCGCCTTGTATAAACTGGTAATCTATACACAGGGAACGATGCAGCCAGGAAGTTGTGGTCCATCTGCATCGCACAAAAAACAAAAGGTGATGAGCTAAAGCGGAAGATTAGCAAGTTTGTGCAGAACAAAACTAGGGTTGCTGCTACTCACGTGGCAATAGATATTGCACACCGAAGCCGCGATCTCAGCGTCCTGCAATTCACAATAGAGGAGCAACAGTCTGGATTTCCAATTAAGTGGGGATCAGCGAGCAGCAAATTTGTTGCGAAAAAGTACTACAAACTCCACCTGGCCAAAGAGGCGGAACTTGTACCCAACCTCCACAAGCAGCAGCACTCCCGGGTTTTTCTTCTTGATTTCAACAACCTAGGGAAAAAGAGAGTAGCCCAGTGTGTTTAAAAATCAGGTCTCGAGTAAGGTACAGCAAAGAACTCGCTCGTGTTTCTCCACACCTGTGCCTCCAGAGGTGTGTACTGTGCTTTGGACGCTGGTGCTGAAGGCTTGGTCTGAGCTACTGCAGGCGGGGGATCTAGCTTTTTGTGTGCCTGCATTCAGAGGGAAGGACAGCTGGTGGAGCAGGCCGAGGTAGGCAAGGGAAAAATGCACATGAAGGAAATTATTGACCTTGAGCGCCCTCTGTGGATCACTCGTGACATTTGGCACTGGTACCCCTTCCTTCCTTTGCTGCTGCTGCTGCTGCTGCTGCTGCTGCTGCGGCGGCTGTTGCTGATGTGGCTGCTGTCTCTTATGTGGTTTTAAGTCCTCTTCAATCAACTGGACATCCTCGCTTTCCGTGCTGCGCGGGCGTTTCTGGCTGGCATCAGCGGGTGAGGGCTTTGGGGAGAAAAACTTGGATATGGAGGACTGCCCCGAAATTTTTTGTTGCTTGGGAGGCATTCCTGGGGTGTGTGTGTGTGTATGTGTGTGTGTGTGTGTTGTGTGTGTGTGTGTGTTTGTGTGTGTGTGTGTGTGTGTGTGTGTGTGTGTGTTTGTGTGTGCGTATGTGTTGTTGTGTGGTGTGTGTGTATGTGTGTTGTGTGTGTGTGTGTGTGTGTGTGTGTGTGTGTGTGTGTGTGCGTGTGTGTGCGTGTGTGTGCGTGTGTGTGTGCGTGCGTGTCGATGTGTGCATACAGCGCATCTTATTGTTCCTTACCCCTAATTGTTTTCTCAAGACAGCTGGGCCAAGCCCTCAGAGACAGCTGAAGGCAAGCTCTCAGGTAACTAACTGCAATGTTGGATAAAATTGATCATGAATAAGAAGCAATCTACCAAAAACAATCAGCATTCTCAACAGTCCCTCGCAAAATTGTTATAAATCAATAAAATTATACAATCAGTAATTGCTGCCATGTCCATCGTGCAGCACTTGAAAAAGGTGACTTGTACTCCTGTGTTGGACGTGTGCATGTGCATGTGTGTTTGTATGTGTGTATGTGTGCTTATGTGTGTGTGAATCCCTGTGTTTGTTGGTCACGGCGTGTGTGTGTTCACACCATGTCAACTACTGGACGAACTTGAGCAGGTCATCGAGGGCAATGAGCTGCAGAACCTCAAAGGGTTTGCCAAGTGGATGCTCAGCTGGGAGGGCGTGAAGATGCTGGGAGATGGGAACATCGGGTGAGAGGGGAGCCTTTAACAAAGAAACATTCTGCGAGCTCAAGCACACCACACTCCGACAACAACACATGGCTCCCTCCCCTCCTCTTCGTCCTCAGATTCATCAAGCTCATTAAGGGCCCCACTGCAGGCACCTTAGTAGGCCAGGACAAGTTCGGTGAGTGTTTGCTGAACATTGTTTTGGCCCCCTGTGTGTTCCTCCTGTGTGCTTTGCACGTCACAACCCCTTGCTGAAATGGCTTTTCTCCTTTACCTTCTCCAATTCCATCTCTTTCAAGCTTCCCTTGTTTGCCTTTTCTTTCCTCCTTCAGGCAACAAGTACTATGAGAACAACAGCTTGCAATATGGTACGTTACAACACAGCATTGTCAGTGGGAAGGGAGAGGGATATGTGCTTACAGTATGAAGGAGGTGCTTGAGACCCTATGATTTATTGCATGCGTACCTCTTTCTGTCAAGCGATGCTGAAATTTCCTTGCCGTGGTCTGGGAAGGAAAATCAACTGCATAAAACGCCTTTTTACTTTCTTGCTCTGTCTGAGGTAGGTTTGCTATGACATATGACACGTTGTATTACATTCTGGTTTTTAAGCAGTAAAAAGATAGGTGTTAGTCACCAGATGGGCCTTTCTAATCTTCCTGACCCCTCAAGCGCGTGTGTATAGACGGCCAGACCACATTGTACAGGAATTATGCTTCGCCTAGAAAGAGAGCACGCACATGCTCGTGTCTTGCCACTGACACATTTGAGAGCCTTGCTTCGTGGACTACTTATGGTGGTGGAGACTCCCTTCAGGACACCTTGAATCTCATAAGCCGATAAATTTCATAGTACATCATGATTGCTGCCTCAAAGGGCCCCAGAGAGGACCTCCTCAGAGTAGGCCTGACACTCAAACCAACGCTCCCGCAATATCTTTGATTTTTAACTGGAGATTACTGACCCACCGTCATCCATAGAGCCTACCTCCTAGCAGTTCCTTTTGACCTTATGCACACCCACAACATGCAGATCGCAAGCGCTGGGTGATGTACAAGGACACCTTTGACTACTCCCCATCTCAAATTCCTCCGGAGTGGCATGGCTGGATCAACTATGTCAACGACTATACCCCAGACAACCACCCGTTCTACAAGCCTCACTACATGCTTGAATCCGAAAAGACAAAAACCGGTACGGATGAAGCCTACCAGCCAAAGGGCACCTGGACCACCGGGCCAAAAAAGAGAAATTGGGTCAAATACCAGGTAAGTGTTGCGTCCGGGTTAGACCTACATCCTTTATAAAATCTTTTGCTTACATATACTCAGCTGCACCTGTGCAGCACACACAAGGTGTAGTGTCAACCTTCCTAGCGTTACCGTAGCAACATTATACCGTACAACCCTTATATCACCCCGCATAAATATCTTTTTTGACCCTGCGGGGTGACTGCGGGAAGCTAAAATAATTATTTAATTTTGGGGTGCGTGACGTGCGGGAGGGTGTGAAAATATATAT
>Ga0307947_1002970_pt1 | contig 13676 bp, 18 predicted proteins | sample OrgLakmetagen232_FD_201840 | JGI IMG/M metagenome (GOLD analysis project Ga0307947, IMG submission 201840) | Saline water microbial communities from Organic Lake, Antarctica - #232 | ecosystem: Environmental > Aquatic > Non-marine Saline and Alkaline > Saline | place: Antarctica: Organic Lake...
GCCAGGAGCAGGTCGCAAGCTACAGCCGGGCCCTGGTTGTGGCTGCCACGGCTACACGGCTACCACGCTGAGGGCTGCCGTGTTGCTCCGCCGTATGAGTCTTAGCCGCTCCCGAGTATTTCCGGTAGAATTAAAGACTGCTCATCAGACATAAACCCGCAACAGACATTAGATAACGCGCACAACCAAAATGTACCTCTTATCCAGCACCTACAAATAAGGAGCCTCCAAGGCATCTCTTGAAACAATTAAGTCACACTTCATGTTACACTACTTGGAGTTGGGGACACAATCTACCATCAGTATACCATAACTCCTCTACTAAACCTTCACAACTCTCTGCACAAAGTGCACCAACTAGCTACTGCACTACACTGCCATGCAATAAACAACTTGAACAAGATCGGCAAACGACTCAACAAAGACAACAGTGGTGGTTGGGACTGATGGGGGTTACTGGTGGAGCGGCTGGCTTCAGGATGGCTAGACGCAGGCCAGATAGCCTGGCTGACAACCCTCCGGTTAGTCTCTGTTGCTTCTTATTATTCGATTTTAAAGCTTTATAAAGGAAGTCTTTCAGTCAAGAAGTGCGACTGCTAGCCTGCTCATAAAAAGCAATTAGTTCGTGGAGGAAAAATAAAGCTTGTTATCGTTCTGGCTTAAGATATTAGACACGTTGTGGACTCCTGTTGGGGGAAACATTTCTGCGGAGAGAAATCACGTGGGGATTGGCGCTGAGGAAAAGAACATCACACTGCTCATACATCTTGGATAGCATCAATACCATAGGTGGGGGAGTTCCTTTGATGGTTCCATGTCGCTGTCTTAAAACGCAGGGTGTGAACACGAAGTCTGAAACGAACTGCACTGCGAATGATATCACGAGACAGGTTGAGAAACATGTATCTGAAAAGGATGTAAGGCAGATGAGTGACCATGGCCCTTTTGGTAGGAAGAGCACACCAGGGGTAGAGCGTTTGCTGTTGTGTTCTCTTGGATGAGTTTCAGAATGAGGTGTCCATTACTCCAAGTGTCTTTCCCTGAGGCCTACAACCAAACGGCTGAGATCAATGGGCTCACAGTTTTGCAGCTTCTGTTTGGAGATATACGATTGTGTCAGACCATTCATGGCAGAAAGAATATGGGCTGACCAGCAATCTTTGGACCGTGTACTCAGCTGCATGTCAGCATGTAAGACCTTTTTCATTGTGTAGCTGTTGGATTTAGTCAAAGAATCGTACAGCCGCATTGCCGCACGAAGCCAATTTAACTGTAGGGGTTCCAATCCACACTCTCGCATGACACACCATGAAGGTCTGGTGTCTCTGACTCCCAACATCCTTTTCAACACTGCCAACAGCCATTTCTGAAGGGTACTGTCCATCTCTTTGCCTTGTTGTAAGTAAGGAGTGGCCAAAATCTGAGCATACATACCAGCAGGATAGCGTATGTCTTGAGAAGCCATATGTATGAGTGTGGCCTGTTAGAAAGGTCATGTTTTTGAACAAACTCTTTGACTCTGAACGTGCCTGCCGTGAATGGGCAAAGTGCTGCGTCAGCCGCGGTATTCAGATTGATCTGCTTGTCGCGTAGAAAATCTTTTGGACTCGTAGAAAGTCTTTGGAGTACCATGAACCGTGGGAAAGTCTTTTGGACGCGTAGAATGTCTTTTGGACTTCAACGTCGTTTTCATAAAGACCAATTGAGACAACATTATACCTAAAAACCAGCAGACTAACAGGATGAAAGGATATGTGCACTATCCTTCAAGGTCTCTACACCATCTTTGGGGCGTGGCGTGTGGCATTATTCATATAGCGCTCATAAATGAGCATTTCTAGGACCTAGGTCTGACTTGCAACCCTCCTGATTCCCATTGCCCTTTTGCTTATTCTTTTGGTGGAGGAGATTTGCGGCACCTGATACCAAAGTGGCTCCTTTCACTTGATTTATATGGGGAGTGGTCTTCCACTGCCTGTGCAGTCTTTCTTGTATCAACTCAAAAGGCTTTTTTCTCTACGCTTCTTCCTGTGCACGAACAACTACCTGGCAATAAGATACCGGTACGACCAGGTAGAAAATGGTCGTACACATCCGATCATCAGGATGTGCCTAAATACTGATGTCACCGGTGACAGTCAAGCAAGAGCCTGGAAAACTGGCTCTTGCATTGTGAGGACAAGCATCCGGAAGCAATAGTACCTCGCAATGGAAATCACAATTTCGATGGTAGCACAAGGCACACTGCTAGAATCATCCCGTCATTCCATGCTTCGATTATGTCTATGGGAGTTAATAGTTGCACGCGGAGCTAGCTGCAGCTGACAGCAAACAGCTGACAGCAAACATCTCTGCTGTTCAACTGCTTCATTAAGCAGCGTTGTTGACACATTTCTAACTATGCACACGCGCACACATCCTGGAAGTAGCTGTAAAGCACGGACTCATTCTTCATCAGCAAAGCCGTGTTCAGCAAGCACGTCGCAATTCATGGAGGGCAACATGCGGCAGTAGAAGTCGAGCTTCTCCTCCTCAACCCTGGTCTGGTATTCAATGGACACTTTTCGCCACTTATTGCAGCTCTCGCACGCCACAAAGCCTTCGTTGACGATCTGGGGGGCAAAGGGTTGCTGCGTGGGTGAAGTTGGGCAGGGACAGAAGCTTGTGAGTGTGAGAGGCATTGTAGATGGGTTTTGGAGAATTAAACGATCTGGGGGGCAATGGGATGCTGCGTGGGTGAAGGTGGGCAGGGACAGAAGCTTGTGAGTGTGAGAGGCATTGTAGATGGGTTTCGGAGAATTAAACGATGACGATCTGGGGGGCAAAGGGTTGCTGCGTGGGTGCAGTTGGGCAGGGACAGAAGCTTGTGAGTGTGAGAGCCATCGTAGATGGATTTTGGAGAATTAAACGATGACAATCTGGGGAGCAATGGGATGCTGCGTGGGTGAAGGTGGGCAGGGACAGAAGCTTGTGAGTGTGAGAGTAGGGTTGGCCAGAACCGTATATACACACCGTATATGACCGTATGTATGGTGATTTCCCTGCTAAAAATACCGTATATACACCGTATATACGTATAAGAATATGGTTTTGGCCCACCCTCACCCTATGTGAGAGCCATTGTAGATAGGATTCGGAGAATTGAACAAGGAATTAAACACCCTTTCATAAATCATTAATCAAACCATAGTCCTAGGAAAGTAAAACAGTCTCTCTCTACTACATTTTTTATTACATTTGGCAGCCTCTCTTCAATGGCTACTGTGCGCTGTAGAAAATGTAAGCCATAAAAGTTTGTTAGAACCTTGCTTGTAGCTATGCAAGGGGGAAGCACATGATGCAGGCCTTTGGAGAAGCCCATGATGCAGACCTTTTCTGTTGTTCTAATGAAGGAAAAAATGTACACACTGCTGAGGGCATGCACATGGTTTATTAGAGTAGGCATGTTTAACATCATCCGTGCGAAGATCAGACAGACATACAGCTGCACCACACACACCAGGCAAGGTGGGCAAAGATTACAAACAAATTGCAATGCTTGGTTCTTGGTTCTCGGTCTTGGTTCTGTTCTCTGCCGGAGGCTCAGCCGAGACACGTACCTGTACCGGCAGATACTCCACATGAGCTTGCTCTTGAAGTTTCTCTTGGATGATTACCTCTGCTTGCTCCACCATGTACTGCAACGCACACGCACACACGTGCAAGTGAAGCAAAGTTATCTAGACACTTATAAGTGAAGCCACAGTGTACGAGTGAGGCCAATGTACTGCAACGCACACATGCACACACGTGCAAGTGAAGCAAATTCACGTTGACATACGCACACACACATATATGTATATATGTATATGTATATATGTATATGCAGTATATATGTACAGTGCAGCATCATGCTGACACACACACACACATTTGTAGCAGATTCAAGCTGACACACACACACGCACGCGCACACACACACACACACACACGTAAAGTGAAGCAGTTCATGTCAACCATTTTGCTTTCCATTCTGTGCTGCAGATGCACGAGCGCACACACGTGAATCAAATCCCAACTCTATTTCGATTGTGTCCAGCACAAAGAATCGAGCTACAGCTGTGCGGTCATCACAGCATTGTGTGAGATTTCATGGCGGCTTCACCCACACAGAGCAATAGTGGGTTATTAGCACTAGTTAAACATGGCTCGTACAATCACTAGTTAAACATGACACTAGTTAAACATGGCTCGTACAATCACTACCAGGTCCAGAGTCCCTTACATCCAATGATGCGAGCTGCTAGGGCAGCATCTCAATCGAAGCAGCACAATTATATGTTGGAAGGACCTTGTGTTAATTTGAGCTAGCTCATCATTCAAGGCAAGCAAAAAACACCATGGAAAAATACAGTCAATTTCAATTTCTTGGTGTCGGTAGCTGACTGTAAAGGTGCAACCAAAACCTCACAGCACAATAAGTTTTCCTGCAAAATTTTCAAGATGCCGAGCAGTACTCACTCACTAGGTAAAAGAGGCGCCCTTGCTTCCAACTGACAGACAAAATCTTGTACTCTTATTTAGGAAAGACACCGTTAGTTCAGCGGATTGCAATCAATCTCCAGTTGCACTGAACACCGTTCCTCGCTCTTATGCTTGCACCCCTTGGAGTCTAAGCCAGCAGGTTAGGGTTTATTGTGCATGCATCAGTCACGTGTTGTAGCATGTTTGGGGCTGCTTAGGGTCAACCTCAGTTCCGCGTCTGCCTATAAAAACGTGAAAAGAGCCACTGCAAAACTGCCAGGAAGATTTGCTCGGCTGAAGCTCTCACTCCATGGACCAGAATAATATCACTGTGTTCATCAGCAGCATCATCATTCCTACATTTTCATCTCGTCCGCACACCACACGAAATATTACGTTGATTAATAGGGTTGGCCACAACTAAATACATACAGTGTACGGTATTTCTTGGCAGGGACAGAAATACGGTCATACACACGGTAAAAGATACAGTTCTGGCCTACCCTACTCATTAACAACGTATTGCCCATTATTGGCAGTACCAACCTTTGCTCTGTGCGCAATCTCTGGTCCGCCGTGCACACCTCCCCCTAAGTTATAGGCCTCGGCATTGAGGAGAATCTGGTTCAAGTCTGCACGGAACTCGTTTACGCTGGTGTACCTGTGTGAATGTGTGTGTGAGAGTGGGTGTGAGTGAGTGAGTGAGTGAGTGAGTGAGTGAGTGAGTGAGTGAGTGAGTGAGTGTGTGAGTGTGTGTGTGCGTGTGTGTGTGTGTGTGTGTGTGTGTGCGCGTGTGTGTGTGTGTGTGTGTGTGTGTGTGTGTGTGTGTGTGTGTGTGTGTGTGTAATCTTTGCATTACAAACTTGGTTGAGTCAGTTCTGCTATTGTTGAAAAAACGTGTACATCCCATCTCTGCGGCAAAAACTCCAGAACAGCTGGGCCCGTCTGATTGCTATTCGCATAACAAATTCAAGAAGAGTGTGTGTGCTTATATTATACACATATTTCAAACATGTGTGTGAAAATGCAAAAAAGAGCTCCAATCCTGGGCCGTGGCTCAATGCAATGCATGTACCGTCGATCAGACATGCAAAGCACACTGAACAAACCCGTGGGGGTTCCTCCTTATTCCTGGTAGGGACAAATCAGGTGCATGCAACTTCTCCTTCAGTTTTGTGTCCTTAAAACGTCTCACAAACTCAAACTCACTTATTCCCCTTGGCCCTGTTTGCCAGCTTGTTGAGCCAAATCTCCTTGTCAGCCTCCACAAAGGCATAGTAGTCATGTACTACGATTTTGGAGACCTGCGCACATCAACCCGGTTAAAAATTTTCACAAGGGCTATGTACTCGGGTACCAACATTTGGAGACTTGCACACAACAGCTTTGCTTTGCGCACGTCAGCTTGTTGAGCCAAGTCCCCGCATCAGCCGCCACACAATTTTTGAAGTCAGTCAGGTACCACAACTTGGAGACCTGCACATATAAACTGAACATAATTAGTCACACACATGCCCTCAGCAGCAGTCGACAGAACACCCTACTATTTCTGCTTCTAGGACGCGCAGCGCGTCAGCAGCACATCGATGAAGACACAGGCTACAACCTAATTGAGTGGCAATTTCTGTAGGGCAGCGCACAAAGCGATCCACTTGTTGCTCTTCACCAGCAGCGCTCACACGAGCAGTGCTTACACGAGCAGCGCGTCAGTAGCACATCGATGAAGACACAGGCTACAACCTAATCGAGTGGCACTAGCTGTAGGGCAGCGCACAAAGCGATCCACTTGTTTTTCTTACACGAGCAGCGCTTACATGGGCAGCACTTACACAAGCAGCGCTCACACGAGCAGCGCGTCAGTAGCAATCCAATGAAGACACAGACTACAACCTAATTGAGTGGCTTTAGCTGTAGGGCAGCGCACAAAGCGATCCACTTGTTTCTCTTACACCAGCAGCGCTCACACGAGCAGCGCTTACACGAGCAGCGCGTCAGTAGCACATCGATAAAGACACAGGCTACAACCTAATTGAGTGGCAATTTCTGTAGGGCAGCGCAAAAAGCGATCCACTTGTTGCTCTTACACCAGCAGCGCTCACACGAGCAGCACTTGCGAACACAGCGCTTCAGTAGCACATCGATGAAGACACAGACTAGATATTCATATGTAACGGCCCATTGCAACCTACTTGATTGAGAATAGCTGTAGGGCAGCGCACAAAGCGAGCAACATAACTGCAATCAACACACAGCCTGGAGGATGAAACAAACAACTTACCGGTTCTTTAAACATGGAAAATATGGCTATTTTTTTGGTATTGTCCTTCATCCCTAATAAGGCTGTCACCACACTGCGCAGCATCCTGTGAGTGCAAAAATAGATGTGAACTCATTTTATTCTGTGAACAGGCGAGCAGTCATACTTCTTGACTGAAGGCCTTTTTTTGTAAACCTTGTAAACCTTAGTGCAAATATAGAAAAACACATTTTTAATATTGTTGGCCACTAGTAGGACACTTTGTGACCCAGACCTTGGCGTTATTGGAAAACTTAGAGCCTTTCAGCTTAAAAAATTTTGACCTTCCTCTAAAACCTTCTGTCACCAAATCAAGTGTAAGAACTGGACAGCCAGAACACTCAGAACATCATACCAAGCAGGACAAAAACAATTTTGAAAAGTAAACCCAAACCTTTTTTACTCAACCCCTTGGCATATAAAGTAGATAAATGAAGAGAAAGGCAATATGCAAGACGTTCCGGACCCTGACCAAGGTAATTGGTGATGCTGCGCGTGAATGCAAGTCTGTTTTCGGTTTCCTGAGCGTAGTCATGTTGCTGCATGTTTACGATGAGCAGGAAGTTACGTTCGGTACTGATGGAGCACAATTGGGTTCCAGCCACATGCTGTTGTGGTGACGTGTCGTGAGGGTTTGAGCAAATGTTCGATACTGATGGAGCACAATTGGGTTCCAGCCACTTGCTGTTGTGGCGACGTGTCGTGCAGGTTTGAGCACTGGCCAGGGTGGAGAACAGCAAGTCGCAGAGGCCTGCACCACTCGCATGCTTTGCATTTTGCATTACATACATATTACATTGCAGTGGGCACTCAAAATAGGTCAAACACAGGACTGGCCAGGGTGGAGAACAGCAAGTCGTACAGGCCTGCACCACTTGCATGCTTTGCATTTTGCATTACATACATATTACATGGCAGTGGGCACTCAAAACAGGTCAAACACAGGACTCGGTAGACTTGGATTGGCAGTAGCACCAGCCTCTTGGCATGGGATGGCAGGACACGAGCATGCAGCATTTGCACACATAAATTTAGCTTGGAGAAGAGCAGCTGACCATTTCCCAAGTCCTTGGTGTCGAGCACAAGGCAAGTTCGAAAAGCACGCCCATGTTGGGCCTGATAAAAAGCCTATGGACGTGCTATTTGAAAAGCACTCCCATGTTGAGCCTGATAAAAAGCCTTTTAACGCGTGATCTTGTATATGACTTATAATCCCAGGTGCCTCGCAATTTTTCCTACTCCAGCGGCTCATCTGATTTCAACACAGCTTCTATGCACCACCGCTTACGTACGCACATGTACAACGCACACCCACCCATCCCAACATGCACGCTTGCATGTTCATGCCTATACGTACACAGACACAACTTGCATGTTCATGTCAATACATACATGCACACAACTGCGTACCCTCCCATAAGCAATATACCAGCATGCATGCTTGCTTGCATGCATGCATGCCCCTCCACTCCACTCCACCCCACATGTCAATACATACATGCACACACCCACTACCCAACCCAAACACACACGCACACAGACGAAAGCACGCACCTGTTCAGTGACTTCTTGGCCTCCTCAGGGCCAGCCGCAGCATACTGAGGCACGTCCTGGGGTACTTCAGGCAAGGGAATGCCAGGAGGTAGAGCATGGCCACCACCACCACCGCCACCACCACCACCAGCACCTCCTGGACGTGCAAATGCACCCGCTCCTGCGTGAAAGTGTGAGTGAGAGAGTGTGTGAGTGAGTGTGTGTAAAAAAGGAGGTACCCATACTCAAAGTAGATTTGAGCACATCCACATACTTCCAACTTCAAACTCACACGCATGCACGTACACACAAACACACAAACACACACACACATGTGAGTCTCACGCGCACTGCGCAATGGACGCTCTCGTACTCCTGATTTCAGTCCCCCACCCCCCCTACACCCCCCACCGTACCACCCACACACATATCTGCTCACTTAGTCATCACGCCTCCATCACAGTCACATAATCGTAACGCCTTCCATCACAGTCACATAATCGTTACGCCTTCATATACATAATTGTTACGCCTCCATCACAGTCACATACTCGTTACGCCTTCATCATATGGCCATCACCATCCTTTTCGGCTCACACCCTAACTCACACAAATCGAATTTCAAGTGTTCAAACCTCGCGCACACAAACACGCACACGCCCACTCACATCCCTTACCCCCCCCCCAACATCCACACCCACCCTCACACCCACCCACCCACCCAAACACACGCACACCTGCACCATTGGCCTGCGCTTCCAACTCCTGGTCGTCTGCGTCCTCCCCATCATCTATCCCAGCGTACGAACCCTGCAGCAGGTAACCACCTGCATTGAGCCGCTTGCTTCTGCCACTACCAGCTGCAGCAGTAGCACCAACACCTGCGTGTGTATGTGTGTGTGTGTGCGTGTGCGTGTGTCTGTATGTGTGTGTATATGTGTGTGTGTGTGTGTGTGTGTGTGTGTCTGTATGTGTGTGTATATGTGTGTGTATGTGTGTGTGTATGTGTGTGTGCACATGTGCATGTGCGTGTGCTTATGCTTGTGCATGTCTGTGTGCGTGTGTGTGTGCTGTGTATGTGCGTGTGTGTGTGTGTGCTGTGTGTGTACGTGTGTTGTATGGGTCATGTGTATTAACAGGTTTACAAATACTAGCAAACCTTTGCGTACCCCCACACCACTGACAGGTCACTAGCAGCACCCATCGCGTACCCCACACCACTTACAGTCGTTCCAGGTCACTAGCAGCACCCCCACACCACTTTTGGTCTACCCCCCCATCAATTAATGCCACTCCCTCACATCACATCATCATCAGTACCCCCCAGCCACTAGCACCACTCACCACAAGCACCCCTCACCACAAGCACCACTCCCACACCACAAGCACCACTCACCACACCACAAGCACCACTTACCACAAACCACAAGCACCACACACCACAAGCACCACTCACCACAAGCACCACACACTAATATACCCCCTTATCCCTAGCACCATCCCAACAAAATCACTAACAGACGCCCCTGCTTATTATGTGTATGTCCCCCATGTGCCTCCTCCATCCTGATTCAACCCTATGTGTATTTCCCCCACGTTTTTCCTTCATCCTGATTCAACCCTCTGTGTGTTTCCGCCATGTGTCTCCTTCATCCTGGTTTAACCCTATGTGTATTCCCCCATGTTTTTTTTCATCCTGGTTCAACCCTCGCACATTCACAAGACCACCATCCTAACCTCCATCCTCACCCTGTAATATAACTTCACCCCATATCCCCACCCTGTAATATAACTTCACCCACACCCACACCTGCACCGCAACCACATCCATACCCACAACCACACTCACACTCACACCCACTCCCACACCTACACTCACACTCACACCCACTCACACACCCACACCCGCACCCACACCCGCACCCGCACCCGCACCCGCACCCGCACCCGCACCCGCACCCGCACCTGCACCCACACCCACAGCCACAGCCACACCCACATCCACACTCATATTCATACTCATACCCACACCAACACCAACGCACCATTGTCACGGCCAACGCCTGCGGCTGTTGCGCTGCGTTTTGTGCTACGCGATGCGCGTCGGGCGGTTGTGCCTCCTCCCCTGCCTCGGCCTGTGAGTTTAGAAGCATGTACGATTGGCCTAGATAGCTACGTGCCTGGTTGTATGTGTGAGTTTAGAAGCATGTACGATTGGCCATAGATAGCTACAACGTGCCTGGTTGTATGTGTGAGTTTGGAAGCATGTACGATTGGCCATAGATAGCTACAATGTGCCTGGTTGTATGTGTGAGTTTAGAAGCATGTACGATTGGCCATAGCTACAACGTGCCTGGTTGTATGTGTGTGAGCTTTATGTGTGTGTATGTGTGTGTGTGTGTGTGCGCGTGTGTGTATGTGTAGTGAGCATTGGCAGGAAGATGAAGGAATAAAATACGGTTGGCCATAATCGTATATATACACACCATATATAACCGTATGTATGGTGATTTCTCTGCTATACATACCGTGTACACAAGGTATATACATACTTACGTATGCTTTTGACCATCCCTAAAAAACACAACCGTTCACGGATTATTTCACTCCCTTGTTCAACGCATATTTACGCCTACGAATACACAACCGTTCACGGTATTATTTCACTCCCTTGCCCACAGTATTTATCAACGCTCTGGCTGAGCCAAAATGTGTACGATGGATGATGGAAAGTTGCAACATAATGTAGCACGCAAAGTGGCTTCTGAAATAGTAGCAGTAGATGTGTGGGTGCCTAAGCAACCATCCACCACCACAACACATGCCTACATGTGCCCACCCACCAAAGTATCCTGTTAACCGGAGCCTCCGCCTTTGACCTTCGGTATGTTTTTGACGGTTCTCCCTTTCCTCTTACCACACAGCAGATATAAGCCTCCCCTCACATGCCCCCCTTCTTAACAGGCAACATATACACACACCTTCGTACTCATTGCCAAAGCCCTTTGTACTCACCGCACACACACCTTCGTACTCATTTCCAAAGCCCTTTGTACTCACCGCACACATACCTGCATACACATCGGACACATACCTGCATACACATCGCACACATGCCTGCAATCAAATTGCACACTTACCTGCATACACATCGCACACATGCCTGCATAGCATTGCACACATGCCTGCAATCACATCGCACACATGCCTGCATACACATCGCACACATACCCGCATACTCATCGCTAAAGCCTTTCATACTCATAGCCTTTCATACTCATTGTTAAAGCCAAACTTACAAACACACACTTTCATACTCATCGCTAAAGCCCTCATCTTCCGCCCACCTGCAAATGCCCCTTCGTCTTCGTCAGTGCCCCCATCCTGGAACTGCATGCCCTTCCTTTTTAACAGACAAAACTTACACACACACACACCTTCATACTCATCGCTCAATCCCTCATCTTCTGCTCCATCTCCACCTGCCCCTTCGTCTTCGTCAGTGCCCCCATCCTGGAACTGCATGTCCTCTCCGTCCTCCTCATCGCTCAGCGCATCGTTGTCATTGTCATCCTGCCAGGAATTGAGATGTGGTAGCATGTGTGTGTGTGCATATATCATCAAATCACTGAAATAGTGTCATTTGCACCTCCCTGTCCTCCTCATCGCTCAGCGCTTCGTTGTCATTGTCATACTGCCAGGCATTGAAATGTGGTAGCATGTGTGTGTGTGTCACATCATTTGTTGAAGCAGTGTACGTAGCACCTCCCCGTCCTCCTTGTGCGCTTTGTTGTCGTACTGCCGGGCATTGAAATGTGGTAGCATGTGTGTGTATCACATCAATTGTTGAAGCAGCGTACGTAGCACCTCCCCGTCCTCCTCATCGCTCAGCGCTTCGTTGTCATACGGCCGGGCATTGAAATGTGGTAGCATGTGTGTGTGCGCGCGTGTGTATGTTAAAACAGTGTTTTGTAATGAAACAACACGTACAAATACATAGCCATGTGTGTTTACACATAGCGCGCATGTGCCTGTTTGTAGCAATGTATGTAAGTATGTGAGTAAAGGCGTTTCAAGCACTGCCCTCTTTATACTACCTAAAATCCGCGATCTGATCTTAAGGCAGCGAAATAATGTAATAACCAAATCTCAACACATCATATTAGCCCATCCTCATGGTCGCGATTTGATCTAAAGGCAGCAACAGAATATGATAGCAAGAAGCATGCATGTAATAGAAGAGAAGAAGTAGTGAGTGAGTGAGTGAGTGAGTGAGTGAGTGAGTGAGTGAGTGAGTGAGTGAGAGAGTGAGTGAGTGAGTGAGTGAGTGAGTGAGTGAGTGAGTGAGTGAGTGAGTGAGTGAGTGAGTGAGTGAGTGAGTGAGTGGGGTGTCTGAAGGAGTGTCTGAGTGAGGAGTGAGTGAGTGAGTGGACGAGGATTGAGTGGGGGCGCTCAATACACATTAAGTAAGCACATCCCCATACATTTGATGCACTTAAATCATACTGCTTGCTTTTTCTGAACTCTACAAGGCGTACCGCATTTCCATGCATCACATCCCAAACCCACACCAACACCACACCCTTACCTACACCCACACATCCATTCCCATACTCACCGACTGCACCTACAGCCACACTCAGATACACACACACATACACACACACAAACAGAAGGCACACCTCGTCAACGAAGTCCGCATCATACTCGTCCTCCTCCTCGTCCTCTGAAGATTGACCACGTCTCCGTTTCTTGCTACCCCCCCCACCTCCACCTCCACCTCCACCCCCGCCCTTGCTCTTGCTCTTGCTGCTGCTGGGCTTGCGTGAAGGATGCCCGCCAGTGGAGCGTTCAGCTCGTCCAGTAGATTTGGGTGCGGGGGAGATATCATCATCAAGGGTGCGAGGCTTGGGGGCGCCGCGCTTGCGGTTGGCGGCCTTGGCCAAGACCTGTGTGTGTGTGTGTGTGTGTGTGTGTGTGTGTGTGTGTGTGTGTGAGTTTGCACGCATGTGTGCAGAAGGGGTCACTTGCTGCTGACAGCCATGACCATTGTGTACGCAAGCTGTAAGCACCCGCTTACTCTCAAGGCCTTCCTTCTGATATAAGGCTGTCAAGCAATTCATGATGATGAAATAAAATCCTCCTCCTCATTCCCCTTGATCAACTTCTCAAAGTGAGCAACTCTTTCTTTCTCAGTGACACACACACAGTGGCACGCACAGTGGCACGCACAGTGGCACGCACAGTGGCACGCACAGTGGCACGCACAGTGGCACGCACAGTGGCACGCACAGTGGCACGCACAGTGGCACGCACAGTGGCACGCACAGTGGCACGCACAGTG
>Ga0307947_1002971_pt1 | contig 13676 bp, 16 predicted proteins | sample OrgLakmetagen232_FD_201840 | JGI IMG/M metagenome (GOLD analysis project Ga0307947, IMG submission 201840) | Saline water microbial communities from Organic Lake, Antarctica - #232 | ecosystem: Environmental > Aquatic > Non-marine Saline and Alkaline > Saline | place: Antarctica: Organic Lake...
TCAATTTTGTGGCTGTGCCTATATATATGTACATTTTTTTATTTACTTTTTCAGCACCGGGTGTCTCACTTTTGTGGCTGTGCCTCAACATGCGGCTGATGCTGTGCCTGTATATAAATATACATTTTTTTATTTACTTTTTCAGCACCTGGTGTCTCAATTTTGTGGCTGTGCCTATATATATGTACATTTTTTTATTTACTTTTTCAGCACCGGGTGTCTCACTTTTGTGGCTGTGCCTCAACATGCGGCTGAGGCTGTGCCTGTATATATAAATACATTTTTTTATTTATTTTTTCAGCACCGCGTCTCATTTTTGTGGCTGTGCCTCAACATGCGGCTGATGCTGTGCCTGTATATATATATTATTTACTTTTTTAGCACCGTGTCTCACTTTTGTGGCTGTGCCTCAGCATGCGGCTGATGCTGTGCCTGTGAGGGTCCAGCAATTGATGGGCCACTGCAGTGCCGGCACCCATTGAGGACGGCACGTCCAGTAGCTCCATGACAGGCAACGATGAAGGGGATCTGCGCAAGCGCACGTGCAGCAGCGTAACAGTGTAGTTGGGATACGAGGGAGGGAGGACAGCCTGTATCGACAAGAAAATATAATAAATAAACAACAATGATTACATTGAAATATCAACAAGAATATATAATAGATAAACAACAATTATTGACATGAACTATCAACAAGAATCCACGTTGCAGGAGCGTATGTGCATACATGAGAACACCTGTCAGTGCAGCAAACGTGTTGGCCATAACCGTACATATATATGCAGCATATACGACCGTGTATTTGGTGATTTCCCTGCTAGAAATACCCTATAAAAATATTGTACGTTGATGGCTATGGCCAATCATATTATATGTCTGTAGCAGCTATGTGGTGGGTTCAAGAATGGCCCCAATTATGTGTGTGAGCGGTTGAGGTTTAAGGTTTTACACACATCCACGAGCAAGTACTCGTTTGTGGCAATGTGGAAGTGCAGACGTGAGCCTTTTGCTTGACTGTGTACTAAATGGGCGTGTGTGCTCAATCAAAAGCCTTGGCCCTGCCAACAGGCATCCCAAAACTCGCACAGGCTGGTACAACGCTAGTGCATTAATCCCTGCCGCAAAGCATCAGCATTGCAACCGTTTGCGCTGCGCTTTGAAGGCTTCTCGTTGGAAAAGGCTTCTCGTTGGAAAGGCTTCTCATTGGAAAAGCTTTGAAGGCTTCTCGTTGGAAAAGCTTTGAAGGCTTCTCGTTGGAATGGCTTCTCGTTGAAAAACACATCCAATGGCGGCCATCCTCCATATGGAAACATCCAATGGCGGCCATCCCCCCCCAGTTTATACCTCCCTGGTATTTCACGGCCTGAACAATTCCAGATCCTTCTCTTGCCTTGACACTCAAACCGCCAACTGCCCCTCTCGGCTATCAGACTTTGTATCACACTTTGTATCACACTTTGTATCACCCTTTTCATCACACTTTGTATTTCATTTCAGTCAGAGAACCATCAGTAGTCACACACATACACACACATCCTACAGTGTACGGGCTCTTCACACAGCATCACAACTGTCCCCACAGTCACAACCCCCCCCCCCCCCACCCACACACACATCCTACAGTGTACGGGCTCTTCACAAAGCATCACAACTGTCACCACAGTCACAACCTAACACACACACACACACCCTACAGTGTACGGGATCTTCACACAGCATCACAACTGTCCCCACAGTCACAACCCCCCCACACACACCCACACCCACACCCACACCCACACACATCCTACAGTGTACGGGCTCTTCACACAGCATCACAACTGTCCCCACAGTAACAACCCCACACACACTCACACACACACACACATCCTACAGTGTACGGGCTCTTCACACAGCATCACAACTGTCCCCACAGTCACAACCCCACACACACTCACACACACACGCACACACACACACACACACACACACAGCATCACAACTGCCCCCACAGTCACAACCCCCGCCAGGACCCTGTGTTAAAAGCCACTGCTAACTGACCAATTAGACCTCACCAACACAAGTAGGGGAGTGTGCCCCCCATGCGGTAACATACATTTCAATAGGGGTCATAACACAAATCAAGCACCCCCAAGGTGCTGATGCAAGCTGAACATAACTTACCTGTATTTTTACATACCTGTAATTCGGTGCCCGGTATGCCTCTCCATCCATCTGTTCCTGCTCCTCCCACTCTTGCAGCTCAGCCAGATCCGCCCCATCCCTAGTCGCACCCATCCAGTTTGCTGCTGCACTAGTCCTGCAAGCAAATAAGTCCACACTCCTAATAAGTAGGGTTGGCCAGAACCACATAGGTATATACGGTTTATATACGGCATTTTTGGCAGGGAAATCATCAAATATACCGTCATACACGGCGTATATATACGGTTCTGGCCAACCCTACTAATAGGACTGTGGTATTGGCATGCTGGTGCCAAATTGATTGACGCCTACAGTAAAAAATAATGCCCTGCCTTTTACCAGCTGCACTGTGGCCGTCAGTCTGGTGCCCCACATGCTCCGCTGATTGTGAAAACTCTCGCTCAGCCTTCTGTTCTTCACTGATGATCCCCTCTTCCTGCTCAAACAACAAATAATCATTACAGCAGCCGCCACAAAAGCGCCTACGATCCCTTGATTGTTGTGGAGAGTGTCTTGAGTGCCAGTGTAGGTCAGTTTTCTGTGAGTGCAACTTTTTAGCTAGTACCTAGCAGGTCCATTTTTCTGTCAATTCAATTTGTCACCTCATACTTAGCAGGTCCATGCCCGTGGGTCCGTTTTTCTGTCAATGCAAATTGCCAGCTCATACCTAGCAAGTCCATGCCTGTGGGTCCATTTTTCTGCCCATGCAAATTGCCAGCTCATACATAGCAGATCCGTGCATGTGGGTCCGTTTTTCTGCCCATGCAAATTGCCAGCTCATACCTAGCAGATCCGAGCTTGTCTGCAGTGCTGGCAGCAAACGAGCCCACAGGTGGCCGGACAGGGGGGCGGGTGCAAGGGAAAGACCCTGCGCCACCATTTGCAATCACTGATGCAGTCTGTCCCCCCCTTGGCATATCGGTGTAGGAGGTGGAGGTGGTGTTCCTGGCTGGGGGTTGGTGAGGTGCTGTTCTGGGTCGGCCATGTGTTGATGAGGGGAGCATATTTGTGTTGCCAGCGGGGAACCTGAGGAGGGAGCAGCGGAATATGTAAGAGGGTTTAAATGTGCTGACATAGCCATGCTGAGCATGTTTTAATAATGCCACACCAGGCGTGCTACAATGTAACTCTGCTTTTTTGTTCAATTGGCTACAGCATAGATGCGGTCCACCTTGGATGGATTGCAAGGTGGAATGGAGAAAAAGGTGTTGCATATGCGTGGGGGGACAAACACAACAGCCTACAGTTTAAGAGATCAAACCTGTAAGGTGCATTATGAAGGAGAAAGGCGCACGTGTTTTTAAGTCTTAAGGTCAGTTTTATGGAGAATGGTCATTATTTGCATGCATATCCTTGCCCCACACATACGTTGAACAGGCGCCACTCTGCCTTTCTTCACACCACCAGGTTTTATGGAGAATGGTCATTGTTTGCATGCATATCCTTGCCCCACACATAGTTGAACAGACGCACACGCGCCACTCTGCCTTTCCCCACACCACACACTACTCACGCCCACACCCACATATACTTGTTTTTATTCGCCTGCTCGTTTTTAAGTATATTGATGCAGCTTTTTCTGCGACACTGATTCAACCACAACTCACCTCAGATCAGGCACATGGAGACGCAGGCACAGATCAGTGAAGGACACGGCTCCACTGCCATTGGTGCAGAGTAGATGCAAGTGGGCGACCAAGATCCTGCAGCAGTTCAAACAAGCACATAAATCAGGCACACAGAGGCACAGACACAGATCAGTGAAGGACACGGCTCCACTGCCATTGGTGCAGAGTAGATGCAAGTGGGCGATCAAGATCCTGCAGCAGTTCAAACAAGCACATAAATCAGGCACACAGAGGCACAGACACAGATCAGTGAAGGACACAGCTCCACTGCCATTGGTGCAGAGTAGATGCACGTGGGCGATCAAGATCCTGCAGCAGTTCAAACAAGCACATAAATCAGGCACACAGAGGCACAGACACAGATCAGTGAAGGACACGGCTCCACTGCCATTGGAGCAGAGTAGATGCAAGTGGGCGATCAATCCTCCTGCAGCAGTTCAAACAAGCACATAAATCAGGCACACAGAGGGGCAGACACAGATCAGTGAAGGACACGGCACCACTGCCAATGGTGCAGAGCAGGCCGTTATATGCGATGAAAGTCCTCCCAGCGACCCAAACAAGCATATGCAGGTGCAGGTCTGCGTAAAAAAAAGGTACGGCATGCGGCATGCCTAGTTGGTAGTGAATGCTTGAGTACCTCCCTCCGCTTTTGTTTGCGCATGAACATGGCAAAAATCTTCTGTTTTCCACCACGGTTTTTTACCACATCATCACAGCACAAACACACAAAAAGTGTGCACAAAGTACAACGTACCTCAGCTCTTTTTGCCGGAGGCCTGGCAGGAGGACACGCAGCAGAGCAGCTTGCTTGGCGACGTGCAGCTGATCTGAGCCAGATATGTCAAGCTGCTCCTGGAAGGCCAACTCTGCATATGCCTGTGCACATGGGGTCGATTTTCAGTGAATGCACATGGGGTCGATTGTCAGTGAATGCACAGCAGCTACATCTAAAACATCAACACATTTAAATGTATCAGACGTTTGCTGTCTTTCCACTGATTGCACAGCAGCAAGATCCAAAACGTTCAAAACATTCAAACTCATCAGACGTCTGCCGTCTTTCCAACCCTGAGCAGTCCACTAAGACCACTAAGACTAAACCCTAAGAAGCGTTGTTCCCATTCCATGTTTGGTCCGCACAGCAAAATATGTCTGCATTTGGCTATAGGTGCAAGTGTGCAAATGCAACACACATGTCGTGCAATTACAGTGCAAGCATGCACGGGCATGAAGGTGATGAATATGCGCCACATGCATTGCTGTATGAAACAAGTTCCACAGATCCGTACTGCAGCAAATGCCAGCACCGAAGTGCAAATGTATGAAGAGGTCCTATCACAGTAACTAAAAGCTCTCTTCAACATATATAGGTTTAGCCAGAACCATACATACACGGTTTATATACAATAATTCAGGCAGGGAAATCCCCAAATGTACGGTCACATCCGGTGTGTATATATGGTTCTGGCCAACCCTAAGCATATACCTTGTCATTCCTAATGGCGTTGCTTGCTCGTCCAAGCACCTCAGCGGCACCGGACCCTATGTGTCCGGACACACTCTTCACCTGCAAGTTAAATTTGGATGCAAACATCGTGCCTTGTGAACTAAGGTAGCGTGTACCAAATTAAACTCTAGTTGTTTTTCAGTGAATGTATTAGGGTGCAGACATTGTGCCTGTGAACAAATGTTGTGCGTACCAATATTTAACTATTTTTTTCAGGAATTTATTAGGGTGCAGACATTGTGCCGTGTGAACCAATGTTGTGTGTATCTTGGCAAAGTAGGGAACGTAGTTACACAGCGTATGCTGTAGATGATACACTGTCAGACACAGATTACAGGTGGCAAACAGCACAAATAGGCAAAATTAGATCACTAATCACTAGACACGGGTTACAGGTGGGAAACGGCACAAATAGGCAAAATGAGATCATTAATAATATAATCTCAGATAACGGGTGTCAAACAGCACAACTGTAAAAAATACTGACTAAGCCAATGAGTAGGAAAACACATTTGAGCCAGAAACAAGCACATAAAAAAAAGGTCAAATGCTCTACAATCATAAAGAAAAAACAGATATCCTCCTCCCACCCAAACCAAACCCACCAGGTTGGCACAATCCTTGATGGCTTGGGTCAGCTGCTTGAAGCTGATACCCACGCCCTCTTCACAGTCTACCATGGCCTGTGTTGTAGGTATACACAAAGTGGGGAGTGTTAGCACTTCAGAGGTGTTAGCACTTCAGAGGTGTTAGCACTTCAGAGGTGTTAGCACTTCAGAGGTGTTAGCACTTCAGAGGTGTTAGCACTTCAGAGGTGTTAGCACTTCAGAGGTGTTAGCACTTCAGAGGTGTTAGCAGTTCAGACAGAGGTACGCTACAAGCACCTCGGAGATCAATTTGCAAGCAAGATTGTTAAAGTTGGCCAGATCCGTATATACATACAGTGTATATATGGTATGTTTGGCAGGGAAACCACCAAACGTACGGTCGTATACAGTGTATTTATACGGTTCTAACCAGCCCTGAAGTGACGCAGCGCATGCAAACCTGAGGTGCGGAGAAAAAACGACAGGGAGTGGTGTGGTACAGAACAGCAGGGAGTGGGGAGGAGCAGCACCCTATAGAACTGCAGGTAATTGTGGGTTGTGAAAACAGGAGTGGGGAGGAGCAGCACCTTATAGAACTGCAGGTAATTGTGGGTTGTAAAAACAGGAGTGGGAAGGAGCAGCACCCTATAGAACTGCAGGTAATTGTGGGTTATAGAACAGCAGGGAGTGGGGAGGAGCATCACCCATAGAGCAGCAGATCATTGTGGGTTATAGAACAGCAGGGAGTGGGGAGGAGCAGCACCCACAGAGCAGCAGGTCATTGTGGATTATAGAACAGCAGGGAGTGGGGAGGAGCAGCACCCACAGAGCAGCAGGTCATTGTGGGTTATAGAACAGCAGGGAGTGGGGAGGAGCAGCACCCTATAGAACTGCAGGTAATTGTGGGTTATAGAACAGCAGGGAGAGGGGAGTGGGGAGGAGCAGCAATATATAGCAGCAGACAGGGGAAGGATGATGGGATGACAAGCAAACTGGCAAGCGTGACAGAAAATGGCGCTGTGTTGTGGATGACAGACATACGTAGGGTTGGCCAGAACCATGTATATACGGTGTATGTACGGTATTTTTGGCAGGGAAATCATCAAATATACGGTTATATATGGTGTATATATACGGCTCTGGCCAACCCTAGACATGCGGCAAGCATTACATTTGTAGGTTGTGGGTGTGCATGTGAGGTCATGGTGCAAACTATAGCGTATAGGCAGGGCGTGGTGGGAAAAATGCAGCAAGCGCCATATCCGTAGGTTGTGGGTGTACTTTGTTGGGTTAGGGTTAGGGTTTTAGGGTTAGGGTTAGGGTTAGGGTTAGGGCTTAGGGACTTCTGCGCATCACCTGTGTGGCACTACCGCGCATTACTTGTGGTATTATGCTGGTATTTTTCATTTCTGATGGAGGTGCCACACAGGTGGTGGTATGCTTTGGTTCCCTTTTGCGATTGTAGTGCCACACAGGTAGTTTGTTTTATTTTTTTATTTCTGATGGAGGTGCTACGCAGGTGGTGTTATGCTTTGATTCCCCTTTGCGGTGGTAGTGCCACACAGGTGGTATGCTTTAATTTTTCATTTTGGAGGTGCCACACAGGTGGTATACTTTTATTTTTCTTTCCTGATGGGGTTGCTACACAGGTGGTGGTATGCTTTGGTTCCCCTTTGCGGTGGTAGTGCCACACAGGTTGCACGCAACAGGGTTTCCTCCGCTGCGGCAACAGGGATGCCACAGCAGCTATGACAAGGCACAACAAAGCCATGGGTGGCAGGCATAATCACCATAAAGTAGAGGAGCTCGTCTGAGGAGGCGTCAGGCAGCATGCTCTGCGCAAAGTCACCTAAGTCCTCAGGGAACACGGACCCCAGGCAATCAACGTCAAGGCCATCGAACACCTGAGAACAACATGGAGAAAGTAAGCAGCTTGTAGGATACCAAAGCAGTAGGTCATGCTGGGCAGCAGCTGCGCGCAAAATTAAGCAAGTCCTTAGAAGATGTTAAGTCCACCCAGCCCCTCACGTCAGCACCAACTCAAACAGGTCCGCACCAGGTCAGCTCAAACAGATCAGCACCAACTCAAACACCCAGGAACAGCGACACTTTGTTTTTGACTCATGCAGCAAAGGGGGTATGCGCGCATGTATCAACGATGTCGATTCAGAGGAGCGCATGTATCAACGATGTTGATTCAGAGGAGCGCATGTATCAACGATGTTGATTCAGACGAGCACATGTAATAACCATGTTGATTCAGAGAAGCACATGTAATAACCATATTGATTCAGAGGAGCACATGTAATAACGGTGTTGATTCAGACGAGCACATGTTACAATGATGCTGATTCAGACGAGCACATGTAATAACCATGTTGCTTCAGACGAGCACATGCAACAATGATGCTGATTCAGACGAGCACATGTAATAACCGTGTTGCTTCAGAGGAGCACATCCAACAATGATGCTGATATAACCATATTGATTCAGAGGAGCACATGTAATAACGGTGTTGATTCAGACGAGCACATGTAACAATGATGCTGATTCAGACGAGCACATGTAATAACCATGTTGCTTCAGACGAGCACATGCAACAATGATGCTGATTCAGACGAGCACATGTATCAACGATGTTGATTCAGACGAGCGCATGTATCAACAATCTTGATTCAGAGGAGCACATGTAACAACCATGTTGCTTCAAACGAGCACATGCAACAATGATTCTGATTCAGACGAGCACATGTAATAACGATGTTGATTCAGACGAGTACATGTAATAACGATGCTGATTCAGACGAGCACATGTAACAATCATGTTGATTAAGACGAGCATGGTTGCACTCATACAGCAGAAAGGACAGAGCATCGCACTTCAAAGAGCTGCACAAAAGCACACCTCCTCCATCTTTCTGAGGTTGACTTGCAGCTCGTAGTCCATGTAGGCAAAGAGGTCGTTGTCGGCATTGAACACAGGTGTGGCTAGTGCCTTGCTATTGCCGCTACAGTGCCATGGTAGCAATAAGCGTTTAGTTTTAGTGACGATCATGAATATTGCGTGTATATGCTTCGGTGCAAATTGCATGTGTAGGTTTTGGTGTCCGTTGCACGTACACAAGGTTTAGGTGAATGCACGGAGTACGAGCAGAGGTAACATCGCTCCTCCTGCGACATTGCAGAAGAAGACGCATCAGTGTGTTGTGTGTTGATGACTATTGTCAGCCGCATAGCATTTAAAGACAGGTTCAGTCAGCAGGTGATGGAGAGACGTGGGCTAAGGATGTCATTCTGTTCAGCCACGACAGGATGACTGTACGTGAAAACGCTTTGCTTTGCTGGGAGTGTTGCCAGGGGAAGAAATGAGTGGTAACTCAGTACACACAGGAAAGTTATATAAATCATTCATGTGTCACAAAAAGTGTCATCACACAGGATGATTGTGGGGAGGAATTTTTCATCATCGGTACTTAAGCTCATAGACAGCTCAGGACAAGTTGTTGTCACACTGAATTAAGTGATGCCTGATACGTATCAAACTACGCAATCAATGTGTTCATCTTGGAGCTCCTCTGCTTCGGTGTGCACATCAGGGGACAACGATTGCATAATGCATATTGCGCAACACCTGATATCAAAAATCAAAAAGTATGCAATCGTTATGCACACCTGGTCGCTGCTCTGCTCCTGTGTGTGCTCTCAGGAGTGGAGGAATCTAAACAGCCCAAGATGGGAGGGTACTCGCTGCCTGCAAGGAGCCAGCAGGGCATAGTTGGAACGCACAACAAAACCGGTTATGTTCTGCGTTCTGGCAGTGTTGCTTTCAAAGAAAAACTTATTTGAGGTTGCAGACGTTACACACGCAGCAGGGCATTGGATATGACAGAATTTTATCATTACAGGTCTCCGATTATTACAATTGATCATTTATGCACATTCCAGATACACACCAGGGCCGGGAGTATGGATTTTGGTGATATTGACTCCAACTTCTACAATTGATCAAATATGCAGGCAGCACTCCAGGGCAAAGGTGTGCAGCGTTGGGCACGGCTGTGTGAATGTTATTATTACCGAGCCTGGCAAACATGTCCCCAAATGCGTAGCAATGCACTTTGTGCAAGTGCATGGTCATAGTTTAGACATGCACTTTGTGTAAGTGTGGCCATAGTATAGCCATGCACTTTGTGTAAGTGTGGCCATAGTCTAGTCATGCACTTTGTGCAAGTGCATGAGCATGCTCATTTTCATAGTCATAGTCATGCACTTTGTGTAAGTGCACACTCTTGGGCAACACAACGAGTAAGCGTTATTTTCCCAAGGGAGCAGAAAATTGGACGTAGATCATTAACTCACACTGCAAAGCATGACAAACACAGAGCACGATCACTAAGCTCCCGTGTAATGCGAGTCTAGGGTCGGCCGTAATTAAATAGGTACACCGTACATGACCATATGTTTTTGGTTATTGGTGATTTCTCAGCCAAAAATACTGTATGTACACTGTAAATATATATAAATATATATAAATGGTTCTGGCCAACCCTAACGACAAAGCTACCTGACCGCGCAGCAAGACAGACACTGTGTCAATCGTCAGTTCTAAACTGCCACGGTGATGCGGTCACACTCCACTGCCATGGTAATGCGATCACTCCACTGCCATGATCAATTACGTAGCATTGCATGCAAGCTCCTGCCTGTCGGTAGCTATACTGCCACGTTAATGCAGTCACACTCCACTGCCATGGTAATGCGGTCACACTCAACTGCCATGGTATTGCGATCACACTCCACTGCCACGGTAGTGCGATCACACTCCACCGCCATGGTAATGCGGTCACACTCCACTGCCATGGTAATTTGGTCACACTCCACTGCCATTATCAAGTACGTAGCATTGCATGCAAGCTCCTGCCTGTCGATAGCTCATACACATACCCTGAACCTGGTTCAACCAGGCTGTTTTTGACTCTGACAATTCACTTTACAGCTACCAAACTGCACTGCTACCAAACTGCACTGCACAGCTACCAAACTGCACTGCATTTAACCGCTACCAAACTGCACTTTATAGCTACCAAACTGCACAGACAGCAAGGGTGCCACATTGTAGCAATGCACTTTACAGCTACCAAACTGTAGTGCCGCATTGTATAGCAATGCACCTCACAGCTACCAAACCGCACAGACAGCTACCAAACTGCACTGCATTTAACAGCTACCAAACTGCAATGCTACCAAACTGCAGCTACCAAACTGCACTGCTGACAGCTACCAAACTGCACGGCACAGCTACCCAACTGCACTGCACTTAACCGCTACCAAACTGCACTTTACAGCTACCAAACTGCACAGACAGCAAGGGTGCCACATTGTTGTTCATCAGCAATGCACTGAACAGTGGTAACCGCCACACTCCACTACCATAACCGAGCACAAGCGCACATAGCATTGCACACACGAACACAAAACATTCTTGCCTTTGGGTAGCCCGTACACGCAGCCTGATCCAGGTTCGACCAGGGCATTCTTGCCGCCAACCACCATCTCTTTCAGACCAACGAGCAAGCCGTTGTGCTGCGATTGCTGCTGCTGTTGCTTCCCCAGGAGGCCCTTGTCAACCCCAGATGCGGCATCTGTCATCTGCAGCAAGCAGGGACGCATACATCGTTACATGTCAGAGTTTTGGATTGTTTGCACAGACATGCTGAGTGCCTAGTTTCGACCCCAGATGCGGCATCCAACATCTGCAGCAAGCAGGTGCGCATACATTGTTACATGTCAGAGTCTTGTGTTGTTTGCACACACACAAACACACACACACACACACACACACACACACACACGCTGTGACGAATTTCGACCCCAGATGAGGCATCCATTATCTGCAGCAAGCAGGTGCGCATACATTGTTACATGTCAGAGTTTTGGGTTGTTTGCACAAACATGTTGTGTGCCTAGTTTCGACCCCAGATGCGGCATCCGTCATCTGCAGCAAGCAGGTGCGCATACATCGTTACATGTCAGAGTTTTGGGTTGTTTGCACAGACATGCTGTGTGCCTAGTTTTGACCCCAGATGCGGCATCCGACATCTGCAGCAAGCAGGTGCGCATACATCGTTACATGTCAGAGTTTTGGGTTGTTTGCACACACACGCTGTGTGCCTAGTTTCGACCCCAGAACCGGCATCCGTCATCTGCAGCAAGCAGGTGCGCATATATCGTTACATGTCAGAGTTTTGGGTTGTTTGCACAGACATGCTGAGTGCCTAGTTTCGACCCCAGATGCGGCATCCAACATCTGCAGCAAGGAGGTGCGCATACATTGTTACATGTCAGAGTCTTGTGTTGTTTGCACACACACACACACACACACACACACACACACACACACACACACGCTGTGACGAATTTCGACCCCAGATGCGGCATCCATTATCTGCAGCAAGCAGGTGCGCATACATCGTTACATGTCAGAGTTTTGGGTTGTTTGCACAAACATGTTGTGTGCCTAGTTTCGACCCCAGATGCGGCATCCGTCATCTGCAGCAAGCAGGTGCGCATACATCGTTACATGTCAGAGTTTTGGGTTGTTTGTACAGACATGCTGTGTGCCTAGTTTTGACCCCAGATGCGGCATCCGTCATCTGCAGCAAGCAGGTGCGCATACATCGTTTCATGTCAGAGTTTTGGGTTGTTTGCACAGACATGCTGTGTGTCTAGTTTTGACCCAAGATGCGGCATCCGACATCTGCAGCAAGCAGGTGCGCATACATCGTTACATGCCAGAGTTTTGGGTTGTTTGCACAGACATGCTGTGTGCCTAGTTTCGACCCCAGACGCGGCATCCGTCATCTGCAGCAAGCAGGTGCGCATACATCGTCGTATGTCAGAGTTTTGAGTTGTTTGCACACACACGCTGTGTGCCTAGTTTCGACCCCAGATGCGGCATCCGTCATCTGCAGCAAGCAGGTGCGCATACATCGTCGTATGTCAGAGTTTTGGGTTGTTTGCACACACACACTCTGTGCCTAATTTCGACCCCAGATGCGGCATCCGACATCTGCAGCAAGCAGGTGCGCATACATCGTCGTATGTCAGAGTTTTGGGTTGTTTGCACACACACGCTGTGTGCCTAGTTTCGACCCCAGATGCGGCATCCGTCATCTGCAGCAAGCAGGTGCGCATACATCGTTACATGTCAGAGTCTTGGGTTGTTTGCACACACACACTCTGTGCCTAGTTTCGACCCCAGATGCGGCATCCGACATCTGCAGCAAGCAGGTGCGCATACATCGTTACATGTCAGAGTCTTGGGTTGTTTGTGGGTGCGTGCCACGGGGAGGAAGGAGGAGAAGGACATACTTGGGGCCCTCAGCAGCTTGCTGACACCACTCCCCCCTAAATACATGCCTGTAACCCCTTACCCTGTAACCCCTCCCCTTAATACATTCTGTAACCCCTTTTCCTGTAAACCCTTCCTTTGTAATCGCTGTGACCCTTCCCCCCTTATTGCATGCCAGTAACACAACTTCATATTAATTTCTATGCTCAAATACAGAATGGACATGGGAAAAGTGCTCCGCTCGAGCAAATCAGACATGGCTGCCAAGAAATCCAATATGCGCAAACGTGAGTTTGGCAAGTGTTGATGCAGCTGACCTGCCGGAATGGAGTGCCATGGGTCCGCTCGAGCAAATCAGACATGGCTGCCAAGAAATGCATTGTGCGCAAACGTGAGTTTGGCAAGCGTTGATGCA
>Ga0307947_1002972_pt1 | contig 13675 bp, 13 predicted proteins | sample OrgLakmetagen232_FD_201840 | JGI IMG/M metagenome (GOLD analysis project Ga0307947, IMG submission 201840) | Saline water microbial communities from Organic Lake, Antarctica - #232 | ecosystem: Environmental > Aquatic > Non-marine Saline and Alkaline > Saline | place: Antarctica: Organic Lake...
CACCCCCACCCCCACCCAAACACACCCCCACCCTCACCCCCAACCATCCACCCCCACACACGGCCCCCCACCCACCAGTATGTGTAAGGCGATGCCATCGGGGTCGTGGTGCTCAATGGCTCGCTGGTAGCAACGTATGGCCAGCTCATGAGCACCAACCTGTATGACAGGAGCGTGTGTGTGTGTATATATATAATATAGTGTGAAATAAACTAAATGGAAAGTTGGCAGCAACAATCAGCCAGCTTATGCGCTTTTATTGCTTCAGGAGGCGTGTGTGTCAACCAGCTAAGCTTAGAATGTGCAGCTCAGCTTCAAAAAGTTGCACATTTTTAAACAATTGCACGGAATGACAGACAACGGGCGCCATCCAGTTGCATGGATCAAATGAACACACACTTCAAACCGACACATACTCACATGCTTCAACTGACACACACTTCAATTAACACACACTTGAACCCACATGTGCTCAAAAAGGCAAGCTGAAACTCACGTGCGCGTTCCTGCTTTGACACATGAACACATGAACGCTGCACGCACCTGCTCTCACACATAAACACATGCACACTGCACGCACCTGCTCTCACACATAAACACATGCACACTGCACGCAACTGCTCTCACACATAAACACATGAACGCTGCACGCACCTGCTCTCACACATAAACACATGAACGCTGCATGCACCTGCTCTAACACAAAATACATGCACTCTGCACGCACCTGCTCTCACACATAAACACATGAACGCTGCATGCACCTGCCCTCACACATAAACACATGAAGACTGCACGCACCTGCTCTCACACATAAACACATGAACGCTGCATGCACCTGCCCTCACACATAAACACATGAACACTGCACGCACCTGCTCTCACACATAAACACATGAACGCTGCACGCACCTGCTCTCACACATAAACACATGAGCACTGCACGCACCTGCTCTCACACATAAACACATGAACACTGCACGCACCTGCTCTCACACATAAACACATGAACACTGCACGCACCTGCTCTCACACATAAACACATGCACACTGCACGCACCTGCTCTCAGACATAAACACATGAAGACTGCACGCACCTGCTCTCACACATAAACACATGAACGCTGCATGCACCTGCCCTCACACATAAACACATGAAGACTGCACGCACCTGCTCTCACACATAAACACATGAACGCTGCACGCACCTGCTCTCACACATAAACACATGAACACTGCACGCACCTGCTCTCACACATAAACACATGCACACTGCACGCACCTGCTCTCAGACATAAACACATGAAGACTGCACGCACCTGCTCTCACACAGAAACACACGCACACTGCACGCACCTGCTCTCACACAGAAACACACGCACACTGCACGCACCTGCTCTCACACAGAAACACACGCACACTGCACGCACCTGCTCTGACACGTAACACTGCCCCAGAGCACACCACATGCGTGCGTCATGGGGGCGGAGTGAGGCTGCACGCCTGCGTTTGTTTTGTACGAAAGTGTGTATGTTAGGCTGCAAGTCTGGTTGTAGTGTGTGTGTATATATGTGTGTGTGTGTGTGTGTGTGTGTGTGTTAGGCTGCAAGTCAGGTTGTCGTGTGTGTGTGTGTGCATACGTAATATGTGTATGTGTATGTAAGGCTGCACTCCCGCATGCACTTTGCGTGAATGTGCTTGCATACACGCGGCTGCACGGCTGTGTGTGCATGTCTGTGTATCCATTGAGGTGTGTGTGTGTGTGTATGCTAGGTCAGGACCAATCGGTAGTGAATGTACAGGAAACATAATCGTATAAGTACGTTATTGCTGTGAAGAGAGCCAGACAACAACAACAAGCCATGATTTGGTGGCCATTCACCAAAACATGCGGCTGAGTGACATGGGACAAGTGAAGGATCTGCACTCAGCAGCCTCGGGGACACCACCTGCTTTAATGCCTCGGGGACACCACCTGCTTTAATGCCTTGGGGACATCACTTGCTTTAATGCCTCGGGGACACCACTTGCTTTAATGCCTCAGTTCTTTTTATACAACCTTACGTTTACTTTACGCTGGCTGATCCAGCAATGCCGATCAGCCCAACACATGTGGCTGCCGGTTACCCCCCTTTGTGAACCCTTTGTAAACCCTTTAATGCCTCGGGGACCACTTGCTTTAATGCCTCGGGGACACCACTTGCTTTAATGCCTCGGGGACATCACTTGCTTAAATGCAAGTTTTGCATGAATGCACAGCATGCCAACACTAGGAAAGTGCCAACACTAGGAAAGTACCAACACTAGGAAAGTGCCAACACTAGGAAAGTGCCAACACTAGGAACGTGCCAACACTAGGAAAGTGCCAACACTAGGAACGTGCCAACACTAGGAAAGTATCAACACTAGGAACGTGCCAACACTAGGAACGTGCCAACACTAGGAAAGTGCCAACACTAGGAACGTGCCAACACTAGGAAAGTGCCAACACTAGGAACGTGCCAACACTAGGAACGTGCCAACACTAGGAAAGTGCCAACACTAGGAAAGTGCCAACACTAGGAAAGTGCCAACACTAGGAAAGTGCCAACACTAGGAAAGTGCCAACACAAGGAAAAAGCCAACACTAGGAAAGTATCAACACCGTTTGAGCAGGCACAAACAGCAGGATAGTATTTCAGCATTCAGATTGTGTTATGTGGTAGATGGTATGTGGTGAATTGCAAGCAATACGGAGCTTGCTGAAGCATTCAAAACATACACCCACCCACCTACCCATTCACCCACCCACATGACACCTACACCCGCACACAACCACCAGCGACACCACCTGCATTGATTGCATCATCCTTTATGTTGACATAATGTTATGTTGACATAGCGTAGAAGGTGACGCCCTGATTTAGTTGGTATCTTTAGCAGCAGATACACACAGCACAGCCGCCAACACACTAAGGTGTTTTGCCCTGATTTAGTTGGTATCTTAAGCAGCAGATACTTTAGTTGGTATCCTAAGCAGCAGATACTTCAGTTGGTATCTTAAGCAGCAGATACTTTAGTTGGTATCTTAAGCAGCAGACACACACAGCACAGCCGCCAACACACCAAGGTGTAGCGCAACGCTCACCGATAGCAGCACAGCGCAGGCAGCAAAGTGTTTTGCGACGCTCACCGATAGCAGCACAGCCGCCAACACACCAAGGTGTAGCGCAACGCTCACCAATAGCATCACAGCGCAGGCAGCAAAGTGTTTTGCGACGCTCACCGATAGCAGCACAGCCGCCAACACACCAAGGTGTAGCGCAACGCTCATTGATAGCAGCACAGCGCAGGCAGCAATTGTGACCCCCCTCAAGTAAGGAACGATAGCCACTTTGGTACCGTACACTCCACCACTAGCGAGAGGAAGATAAGAATCAGTATGGCTGCAGGACCACGACCCACCGATAGTAGTACAGCGCATAGTAGGGCATCTTGAGCAGCTCGTAGGCCTGTCCCAGACCGTACCAGGCACGGAAATCATGGGCACTCAGATCCACCGCTGCACGATATGCCTCTGCAGGGTTAGGAAGAAAGTACTGTGAGGATGCACGAAAGCGCATGAACGTTGTTTAGGTTGGCCAGGACCTTATATATACGATATACGATATTATTATTAGTCCATATAGAATGGACTATTCATTTGTATTTTCATATAGAATGGACTATTGATTTGTATTTTCAAAGCAAAAGTACGCAGAGTTCACAGGTGTCACCTCCGCCTGCCCAGATCCAGATGGCGTTTTTGGCAGAGAGATTACCAGTTGTATGGTCATATACGGTGTATATATGATGTATATATGGTTTTGGTCAACCCTAATAATACTCCAAGGTGTACGATGGCATTGAATAGTGGCTTGAACATGTCTTTAACGCGCGTGTGGTGTGTGGGCTTCTGCAGCCGGCAAATGAAACTGAGCTGAGAAAGGGCTGTCAGCGGTGGTGCATTTATATGAGACGTGTAGGGTTGGCCAGAACCGTATATATACACCGTATATGACCGTATATTTGGTGATTTCCCTGCCAAAAACACCGTATATACACCGTATATATATGGTTCTGGCCAACCCTAGAGATGTGTGCGTTGGGCACAACATGTTTTTTACAGGAGTCATGGGTGCTCAGACCGAATGTGGTTTTCCTTCCTACGGATGCGAGTTGCCCTATCGACCCAGAACAACTCGATAGACAAACTTTCTGACGCCGATGACCTGTACGTCGCACAAGTGCTGTGGGGTATGGTTTTGCGAGGTTTGGTATCCGAAAAGGGTAACACAACGTAAGTAGCTTAGCTGCAGGGCACGGCTCTGCGCACAGTTTGAAGGGTAGCAGGAGCGGCACTGAAAGGGTCAAAGGGTTGGAGATGCAGTGCTGAAAGAGTTCAAGGGCTGCAGAAGCAATACTTTAAGGGTCGAAAGGTTGGAGATGCAGCACTGAAAGAGTCCAAGGGCTGCAGAAGTAATCCTTTAAGGGTCAAAGTGTTGGAGATGCAGTACTGAAAGAGTCGAAGGGTTGCAGATGCAGCACTGAAAGGGTCAAAAGGTTGTAGAAAGGACGGAGATGCAGCACTTTCAGGGTGAGCCGGAGCCACATCCGAGCTCAGTGCATCTCTACATAACTGTTTGCACGCAACAGAGTTTTGCACAAGAAGCTCATATCCTTGAAGCAAGCCTTGCGCATTGCACCGATAGCCAATTGTGTGTTACTAGGGTTGCCAGAACCATATATATACACCGTATATGACCATATATTTCGTGATTTCCCTGCCAAAAATACCGTATATACACCGTATATATATGGTTCTGGCCAACCCTATGTGTTACATTTACAGTGTCTGTGGCCGAAAACTGTGCTGCAGAATCCAGCATGCCTAGGCTTGGTTGGTTTGACCTACGGAGTCTTAGTTAACTGAACATCTTAATTATCAGACTGAGCTGCATGAATAGCAAGCTTGAGATGGGCAGAAAGCAGAAACAGAGCGGCGCAGAAATGCACCGATGGCTGCTGGAGTTTGACCTACGGAGTCTTAATTAACTGAACATCTTTATTAACGGACTGAGCTGCATGAACAGCAAGCCTGAGGTGGGCATAAAGCAAAAACTGAGCGGCGCAGAAATGCACCGATGGCTGCTGGAGTTTGACCTACGGGGTCTTATTTAACTGAACATCTTGATTAACGGACTGAGCTGCATGAACAGCAAGCCTGAGATGGGCAGAAAGCAGAAACTGAGCGGCGCAGAGACGCACTGATGGCCGCTGGAGTTTGACCTACAGAGTCTTAGCCAACTGAACATCTTGATTAACGGACTGAGCTGCATGAACAGCAAGCCTGAGGTGGGCAGAAAGCAGAAACTGAGCGGCGCAGATACGCACCGATGGCTGCTGGAGTGTTTTTTGCCTCCATGTATTCGTGACCCAGCAGGGTCCAGGCGGCAAGGTAGCCACGATTTAGTCGCAAGGCCCGCTTGAAGTACTGCACCGCCTTGTCATGAGTGCCCTGTGTGTAGGGTTGGCCAGAACCACACATTTATTGATATACACGGTGTACATACGGTAATCTTAGCAGGGAAATCACCATACATACGGTCATATACGGTGCAGATATACGGCTCTGGCCTACCCTACCTGTGTGTGTTTGTTATGTGTAAGGGTGGGTAAATAGTAAATATGGTGTCTGACTTTGACAGTGAGGCTCACCGAGCCTCAACAAGGCTCGGCACTTGCTGGGGAGGCTCTAGCTGGAAGTTACGGTTAAAAATTTTGCTTTTTCAAATCTGCACAGATTGAGCCGAAACTGTTTCTGTTGTTAGCTTATATATTAAGAATATTAACGTTGAGACCGGGTGGAAAATATGGGCGAGTGAGCCAGGAAGTTCGGTTAGCGGTTACACCCCCCCCCCCAAAGTGTTGCACACCCCTTTTAGCTCTTCCTGTGTTACATTATAATCATAATCAATAAATGTTATCAATGAAGAGACTTGGTTAAAAATGAGTGTGTCAGACAGGAATATTCAGTTAACGAACAATTCGGTTGCCCCTCCCCCCCTACACAGCTGCACACTGCCTATTACTGCCCCATTAACTACGCTACTGCTACTGCTGCTGCTGCTGCTGCTGCTGCTGCTACTGCTGTTGCCTATGTCTCTTCCTCTAGCAGGTTGAGGCACTAGTCCATGTCCTCCCTCTCCTTGCCACAATCCTTGCCATTGTTGTGCATAAAGATGAGCTTCCTTGCGCGCTCTACTGCCATTTTGGAGCGCAACTTGGTGCACAGCTGGCCCCAAGCTGACCAGTTGCGCTCGCAAGCACATGCAGTGGGGTGCATGCACAGCAGCTTGGCTGCGACGCACAAGACTCAAAAGCCATGCTTGCTCGCTTAATAGCGCCAGAAGTTGACGCGGTTGATGGTTTGGGGGATGACAGTTGCGCTCGCAAGCACATGCAGTGTGGTGCATGCAGTAGTAGTAACTGGCAGATGACTTCAAATTTCCCCTTCAAAGACACGAGCACCACGCGCACACACTGCCACCGCCAGGTTCTACCCTTCTCCTTGCAGCCCTTGACGTGCTGGAATACATCATCAGATGTTGGGGACTCTTCATTGTAGGAATGAGTGCCATAGATGACAGCCCCTTTCATACACTCAAAATCCTCATTCATCACTCTGATATAATGTTAACTTCATTAAAACTCATTCATTAAATAAAATAAAAATGTTGAATATTTTGGGGGAATTCTGAGGAATTCTGGGGAGATGGGGCTGATTCCCCCCAAAAAGTGGACACCCTCGCTGGCTGACGAGTGTCTTCCACACCGGGAAAGAGGCTCGCCAAGGCTCGGCGAGCCGCGCACTCGGCGAGTCTCGGCGAGGTCATGAACCACCCTTCGTTATGTGTTATGTGTATCCGTGTGAGGTAAATTACCCATTGGGTGACGCTCAGGAAGACCACTCAGTTCCACTGAAGCATTGTGGATTGCGTTGCCAATAGTTTTAATAACATGCTGATCCAAACTGACCACTCCTACACTCCGACCTCCACACACACACACACACACACACACACACACACACACACACACACACCCACACCCACACACACACGCACACACGCACACACACACACGTCCACACACACGTCCACACCACCCTGCAGCAGCTGCCCACGCATTTGTCACATTCAAGCAACAGGGCATGTGGAATTACATAAACACACATATACCCGTAGCAGTTGCGCACCACCGCACGTGTCTCAGCTCTGTTTGTCTTATTATGAAGCACCTTGACACACACACGGGCACACACACAAATAAACACACATTTATCCGTAGCAGTTGCACACCACCGCACATGTCTCAGCTCTGTTTGTCTTATTATGAAGCACCTTGACACACACACGGGCACACACACAAATAAACACACATATATCCGTAGCAGTTGCACACCACCGCACATGTCTCAGCTCTGTTTGTCTTATGATGAAGCACCTTGACACACACACACGCGCACACACACACACAAATATACACACCTTTAAGCTGTAGCAGTTGCGCACCACTGCACATGTCTCAGCTCTGTTTGTGTTATTATGAAGCACCTTGACACACACACGCACACACACACATGCACACAAATATACACACCTTTAAGCTGTAGTAGTTGCCTACCACCGCACACGTTTCGGCTCTGTATTTGTCTGTGGCCACTGCTCTGTGTGCCAACGCGCTGAGAGGGGCAGCAGCTTCTTTCACAAACAGGATGTTGGAGTACACATCCAAACCCTGCAAGAACAACAATGTTCACCATACTATGAGAGTCAAGTGGGGGGATAAGGAGCCGTTTAGATCAAGCAGGTACAAGGGAGTGGTTGAATGGTGCGCGGAGGAGTTTTCCCTGTGGCATAACACCCTCCATGCTGCTCACATGCTCACATGCTGTATACCTAAACAACTAGGGTTGGCCATATATACATACCATTTATACACACCATGTATGACCGTAGGTAATGATGATTATGACTGTATGCAATGATGATGATACCGTTTATACACACCATATATGACCGTATGTAATGATGATTTCCCTGCACAAAATACCGTATGTACGCAAGTTGAAAGGCTCTGGCCAACCTACAATTGATATGGACAGCGCTCTCCCTGGGGGCTGTTGCTGCTTGCAGGCCCCTTCACTAAATACATAATAAATGAATAAATCTCATACCAAATGAATAAACCTAAGAGTCTTGAGTGATGTGGACAGTGTCTGCCCTATGGCTACAGCAAAGTGACCAAGGTGTGTGATGCACATAATGAGCTGCGTAGCAAACACATAACGCGGTCACCTCATAGCCCTGTGGCTGCAGGAAAGGGGCCGTGATGTGTGTGATGCACATAAAGAGCTGCGTAGCAAACACATACGCGGTCACCTCATTGCCCTGTGGCTACAGCAAAGTGACCGTGGTGTGTGTGATGCACATAAAGAGCTGCGTAGCAAACACATAACGCGGTCACCTCATTGCCCTATGGCTACAGCAAAGTGACCGTGGTGTGTGTGATGCACATAAAGAGCTGCGTAGCAAACACATACGCGGTCACCTCATGAAACGCTTGCGAGAACAGACAGCTGTGATGTGTGTGTGTGTGTGTGTGTGATGGGCTGTGCGATCATGTAGCAAACACTATACATGAAACATGAATCATTGCCCAGCTCAGCAACGTATGTGTGTGTGAGTGCATGTATGTGCATGTCAGATCAAGTCGCACCTCAAGCCGGTACGGGTCCCGCGCCATAAGGTCTTCGTACAGCGCTTGCGCATCATCAAAGTTCTGAAAACGCGATTGCACGCACATAAACAATGTCAAATGCTTGGAGGTCTGATGCAAACAATGTCTGAGCCATGCCCGTTTATGCATGCAGTGTATGAGAGCATGTGTGTACGTACAAGCTTTTACACAGCCATTGCAAATCTGCAATTACCTGACTACTAGTGGACCGGTGTGTGTGTGTGTGTGCACGTGTGTGTATGTGTGTGTGTGTGCATGTGTGTGTGTGTGTGTGTGTGTGTGTGTGTGTTTGTATGTGTGTGTGTGTCTGCCCTGTTCTTCTTGCCTGTTTTGTGTTTCAACATCTCATTGCACGTTGCACGTCCTTGTGAGCTGGAATGAATACCATCATATATCATATCACACACAATTCTGACACAGACATCACTGGGCAGAAGCCTGTGCATGCGTGTGTGTGTGCTCAAAACTATAGGATTTGAACATTAAAGTCTGACCATTTTTCCCCAGAGATTATTCTGAGTAGGCTGGTTACGCATTAACACTTTTGTCGATAGGGCAAGCTACCATTGTACCATTGTTTGGTGCTCATAATTATTCTAGGGGGTGAGTCCTCAGTCCTCACATAACAGGGAAGGATCGCCCCCCTTGGCGACGGACCGTATCAGATGCGTTGTTAATAGTTGAGATCAGAACACTTTGATGAGCATGCATTGTAGCAAGTTAAGCACACATATACAAATGCCTGCATGTTTGCATGTCTGCATGTCTGCATGCCTGCATGCCTGCATGTCTGTATGTCTGCATGTCTGCATGTCTGCATGCCTGCATGGCTGCATGGCTGCAGGTTCTGTTCACCCTCTCTTGGGGCATGAACACAAAGGCAATGAACACTTTGAGCATGCATTGTAGCAAATTAAACACACACATACAAATGCCTGCATGGTTATGTTCACCCTCTTTTGGGGCATAAACACATAGGCAATGAGTTCGGCTCAGGCATTTGCAGGTTCTGTTCACCCTCTTTTGGGGCATGAACACATAGGCAATGAGTTCAGCTCAGGCATTTGCAGGTTCTGTTCACCCTTTTTTGGGGCACGAACACATAGGCAATGAGTTCAGCTCAGGCGTTTGCCGACACCAAGCACGATCGCAGGACAGCACAATGGCAAAGCTGCGAGGCCTAAACAAAGCAAGTGCCAGCTGCAGGAACATAAGTGCATCCACACTCAACTTTCTCTTATCCTAGTACAGTATACTCAAACTGCCCACACCCACACCCACGCCCTCATGCATATACAACAACACCCACACCCACCCTCCACGTCTACACACCCACGCCCTCATGACTACACACCCACACACTCACCTACACCCGTATTTACCCACACCCTCACCCTCACCCTCACCTGCACCCGCACCTGCACCCACACCCACACCCACACCCACACCTACACCCACACTCTTACCCACACCCCTATTTACCCACACCCACACCCATACCTTCACACCCACACCCCTATTTACCCACACCCACACCTTCACACCCACACCAATACCTTCACACCCACACCTTCACACCCACACCCATACCTTCAAACCCATACATTGACACCCACACCCACACCCACACCCACACCCACACCCACACTCTCACCCACACCCCTATTTACCCACACCCACACCCACACCTTCACACCCACACCCACACCTTCACACCCACACCTTCACACCCACACCCACCTGTAGGTTATAGTGTGCTTGGGCAACCAGGGCCTCTACAGCTTGAGACTGGGGAAAGACCTGGGGGCGTGTGATGAGCACAGTCACATATTTTTGGCGCCCAACAACTACGTTCGAGGCCACACACTTCGGCACTCAAACTCTAACATGTGAGCGTTTTCACACAATCGCAGCAAAAGAGGACGTTAAAAAAGCCATCACATCAGGGAAGCATCCTCAGGCTGCAGCCAGTGAGCCAGTAATCCTCAGCTCCCGCATGTGTTCCTATTCAGACCTTCAGTCTGGTGCTACGACAGCAATTATCACAGTTGTTACACGTGTTACATACGCAGCCTAGCAGTCGCACGTTGTGACTGATGGCTGTATCTGTAAACCCTGTACACCATGCTCCTGTTCAGACCTTGTGTTCTCGTTGCATTTCGAGCTTGCACGGGAATGCTGACACATTCTCACCACAGGCCAAATCAGAACGGCACATCCAACAAATTGTATGCCCTTTCACACACAACAGGACTTACGTCTTGCTGGGAGGGCCTCCGTGGGTGGTGGTGGTGGTGGTTTCTCGCAATGCCTGATGCACGGCAATGCAAAATGCACGACATGCAAGTAATCCAGGCTTTTGCCAGTAAGATACCCATGCATGTGCGTGCATGCGTGTGTGTGTATGCGTGTGTGCGTGTGTGTGTGCGTGTGCGTGTGTGTGTGTGTGCACTCACATGCGACAGGCGCTGTAGCTTGCTCAAGGCCTCCATATTTTCCTGTAGCTCAAGGCAGGAGGACGCCAGAAAAAAGTCAGAGGCCCAGTGCTGAGGCATGGTTGCGGTGCGACCTTTGTGGCGAGCGTCTAGGGATGCATTGGGCAGCGCACGCAGCGTGGCAGCGTCCTTGACCACACGCTGCAGGGCCTGCGAGGGCGAGTGTGTGTGTGTGTGTGTTTGTGTGTGCGTGTGTGTGTGTGTGCGTGTGTGTGTGTGTACGTGTGCGTGTGTGTGTGCGCGTGGTTGGTTAAATATAGTTTGACAGCAGGTTACACATCTAGTTTATTCCCAGCTGCGTCGGGCAGCGCACACAGCGTGGCAGCATTTACAAACATTCACTCATAACAATCAGACAGTTTGCAACAGTTTGTCCAAAAGCATTGTGCTCAATATGACCTTGCTCACTCACGTGCAAGAAGAGCAAAGGTACCTTAATTCTTCTCATAGTCCTTTGTATCATCGCAGCATTGGCTAAAACCAAATTTACATATACATAAGGGTGTGCCAGCCTCTAGTCGAGCCTCGTCAAGCCTCGTCGTCACTGCTGTCAAAGCCTAGACGGCAACTAGGGTGTCCATTTTTGGGGGGAAATCAGGGGAATTTCCCTGGAATTCCCTAAAACTTGGGAAAATAAACCGCATTTTTTGTATACCGTACCTTTCTTAACTCACCCCAGGTAAATAACGTTTTTTGCCCTCCGACGTGATATTGGCATCGTAAAATATATATATATATATATATATATTTATTCAGGGGCTCTGGGGTTTCCGGGGTTTGGCGAAAATAGAGTTTGGTGGGTGGCTGAACAGCGATGAGCGGAGAAGGCCCCCCCGCACCCCTCCCCGCCCCAACCCCAGCACCAACACCAGCCCCAGCGTCAGCAGCACCGATTGCGCCCAAAGGTTTGTTCCAGCGGACATTTGACAGCTTTTTTGTCAAGCCGGCAGCTACAGCAGAGGAAAAAGCAGCGTTGCAGCAGCAAAAGGAGGAGCAGCAGAAAGCTGACCTAGCCAGGCTGCAGCAGGCAAAAGAGGAGCGGACTCAGCGTGAAGCAGAAGCACACATGCACACGCACATGCACATGCACACATGCACACAAACACAACAAGCGTGAAACAGAAACACACATGCACACGCACAAACGCGCATGTGCACGCATACACACACACACACTTGTAAAGGCACTGGCTGAGCTAATGCCCACTGGGGTCGGTGCAGGGAAGGCTAGAAAATTTATTTACAGGGTCCAGGGTTACCCGGGTTTACCTTTAATATTTCTGAAATTTGGGCACCGGGGTGAGTACGGTAAGGTACGGTAATAATGTAAAATTTCTTTGTGTAATGTAAACGCGAAAAATGGCACATCACGATGTCACAGTCTTGTTCAGGGAAGTGTCAGACTTTCAAATCTCGACGCCCCAAAATGGGCAGTAATTTGTACATTATTTTCTTATATTATCAAACATGGAACTAATTTCCGGCCAATTTGCTGTGCGTATGCCTGTCCAGGCAATGCACCATGAGAGATTCTCCAAACACTTCCTACAGCTCTTTTCAGTCCGGTCTCTTCACGATAATTAATCATTTATTATAAGTAAACTCCAGAAAAAGTTTCGGCTCAATCCGCGCAAGTTTCAGAAAGTGATTTTCTAACCGTAATGTACCAACTAGGGCCTATATCGACGAGCCTCGCCCTCGATGACGCTCGTCGAGCCTCACTGGCAAAATCATGCACCCTAGTTACCCATGCTTATACATAAATACTTACACATATAGTGTTATTACGGTATTACTAGCAGGGAAATTGCCATGCATACGGTCATATTCGGTGCACATGAATGGTTCTGGCCAATTCTATATGGTATATATTCTGTATACTTTCTCAATCAGGTCATAATACAACCTTGCCTCTATACAGAATAATGCTGTAAGCTGCTGCAAGTCCTTACCCGAGCAATGAGTATGATGGCCATGCGCACAAAATGACGTATGATTAGGGTTGGCCAGAACCATATATATACACCGTATATGACCGTATATTTGGTGATTTCCCTGCCAAACATATTGTATATACACTGTATATATATTGTTCTGGCCAACCCTACGTATGATGTGCACAAATGATAAGGTTGTGCATTTGTGCAACACCACACAAAGTGTCACGCGTAACGCACAGCAACGCATTGACACACAGATACACACGAAAAACACAAACAAAAAAGCCTACCATCCAGGCGCTCCAATTGCAAGGGTATTGATACATAGATACACACAAACAAAACAAACAAACAAGCCTACCATCCAGGCGCTCCAATTGCAAGGGTACTGATACATAGATACACACAAACAAAACAAAC
>Ga0307947_1002977_pt1 | contig 13648 bp, 11 predicted proteins | sample OrgLakmetagen232_FD_201840 | JGI IMG/M metagenome (GOLD analysis project Ga0307947, IMG submission 201840) | Saline water microbial communities from Organic Lake, Antarctica - #232 | ecosystem: Environmental > Aquatic > Non-marine Saline and Alkaline > Saline | place: Antarctica: Organic Lake...
GTACATGTACGGGCCTGACCCATCCTGGTCGTGGTAGGTAGGTACTGACTCAGTTCTAACGAGGCAACTCACAACATCAGTGTTGAGAACGTTATGTGGGAAGCTGGTTGGATGTTTTAAGCCTGAAGTGCCTGGGAATGTACTTTACCTAATAGACATTTCCTTTATGTGTGTTTGTGCATGTGCTACCAGTGCAAAATTCCTTCCCACGTCACTCATATAGGTAGGGTTGGCCAGAACCACATACACGGTCCGGTGTACATACGGTATTTTTGGAACATCACCAAATATACGGCCATATACGGTGTATATTGACGGTTCTGGCCAACCCTACATATAGGCTATATGCACATCATACTTTCCAAATCATTGTGTATGGTATTGTAATGGGACAGCCTTGAACCCTACATCCCAACTTGTGTCCATCGTTTTTAGGCCTTGCCTGATGAATTTGTGGCTGGCACGGATCAGTGCGATATCTGGGAAGTGGACAAGGACCCACGCACCTTAGTAGAAGGCCACGAGGTGAAAGGAGTTGGGTGTGTAATTCAAACGTGCTATCTCGGGAGACGTTTGTGTCATCTGGGGCCCTGCATCCTAGGGAAAGACAATGAAGTGAGTGGGATTGCTCGCACGCGCTTGTACTCTTGGGTTTGCCATGAACATGTGCATTTTCCTTTGTGTATTGGGTGTTGCATTCTCCTTTGTACTCTTGAATTTACCATGAAGTTCATGGTATGAACACGTGCATTTCCTATGTGCCTATGTGTAACCTGAAGGCAGATTTTCAAAGTGTGTGCCTTTAGAGACTGGTACGTGTGCGTATTCCACGGCCCTGCCGTCAGAGGCATGAGCGTGTCGCTGACGTCACGTCTGTTCAGGTCATGCCTGTCACGTCAGGTCACGTCTATTCAGAGGCATGAGCGTGTCGCTGACGTTACGTCTGTTCAGGTCATGCCTGTCACGTCAGGTCACGTCTGTTCAGATGCAAGAGCGTGTCGCTGACGTTATGTCTGTTCAGGTCATGCCTGTCACGTCAGGTCACGTCTGTTCAGAGGCATGTGCATGTCGCTGACGTCACGTCTTTAACACAAAGTCCAGGTCCCGGAAGAGTGCAGTGGACGTAGACATATGGCATACGGGCATATGGCTGATTTTATCTGTTTGGTCAGGAAAGAGTGTATATGTACACGTGTTGTGAACATATCAATGTGTTTGCGCAGCGTATATCGGAGGTGAGTGAGTAAGCATTTGTGTAGGGTGTGTATGTATGCCCAGGGACAGCTGAACACCATCTGTGCATTCATATTTCCGATTGCAGTTAGCTGTGCTCAAATGACGATCAGCATCGAATCACATAATCATCAAAACACTGTGCAAAACATTGGCATAACGCCACGTATGTCATTTGCAGGCGTACCCCACGTGTTGTAGCTCAAGCAGCACGTAGAGTGCAGCCGGCATGTGGCATCCTGCATGCTATATGCAAGTTGTATGCTTAAGCGAGTGGCGTACATTTTTTTGTGTTTGTCCACATAGGAAGGTGGCAATATCAACTGCATCGTCGTCACCTGCACGCTTTCTTCTTTGCCATGCCTTCTTCTTTGCCCTCATTGCCATGTCTTCTTCTTTGCCCTCATTGCCATGCCTTCTTCTTTGCCACTTTTTCTTATTTGCCCTCATTGCCATGCCTTCTTCTTTGCCAAGCCTTCTTCTTTGCCCTCATTGCCATGCCTCCTCCTTAACACGCCGTCTCCTTCACCAGCCACACTCATTACACTGCCTTCTCCTTCACCAGCCACACTCCTTACTCTGCCTTCTTCTTCGCCAGCCACACTCATTACTCTGCCTTCTCCTTCACCAGCCACACTCATTACTCTGCCTTCTCCTTCACCTGCCACACTCTATACACTCATGCATGCCCTCTCCATTACTTGTCACGCAAACACAGGAGACAGTAGAGCATATAGCTACCCACCCGCATAACCCCAGCCTCTTTGTGACAGGATGCCGGAGTGGCAAGGTGTGTATTGTGTGTTTGTGTGTTTGTGTATACAAATGTGTGTTCTCCACTTTTTGTGTTGCTACCCACATGCGCAACCCCAACCTGTTAGTGACTGGATACCAGAGCAGCAAGGTGTGAGTTGTGTGTGTACTTGTAAAGGAGCATGCTGTACCTGTGTGTGCTTTCTTAACTTTGGGCTGTGCTATGCTCTCGAGTCATTGTGCATGCAGTAAGAGGCAGCATTTGGGTACGAAGAAGCGTGATTGGATGATTGCAAACGTGTCATGTGTTGTGTTTGCAGTATGTTGTGGCTGTATGGCGCTGTGGCTGTGGCTGTATAGCGCTGTGGCTGTGGCTGTATGGCGCGTGCAGCTGTGGCTGTATGGCGCGTGCAGCTGTGGCTGTATGGCGCGTGCAGCTGTGGCTGTATGGCGCTGTGGCTGTGGCTGTATGGCGCGTGCAGCTGTGGCTGTATGGCGCGTGCAGCTGTGACTGTATGGCGCGTGCAGCTGTGGCTGTATGGCGCGTGCAGCTGTACATTGTGGCAGTACATTGTGGCTGTATGGCGCGCAGCTGCAGGTCTTGCTTCCAAAGTCACAATCGTGTGCTCGCCTCACGTCCTTGTCCTTTCACGTACGCACTTCACACAAACGCGCACACACACAAACTTACACACACACGCACACATGCACACACACACGCACACTCACACATACACACACACTCACACAGATACACACACGCACACGCACACGCACACGCACACACACACACATGCACACGCACACACACACGCACACACACGCACACATACACACACGCACTTAACTACACCCCCTACGCATATAACAGGTGCGGTTATGGAACATGGACAGTAGGCTTGTTACAATAGAGGCCTCTGTTGGCTTTCCCGTGGACGGCTGTGCGTTTGCCAACGAAGATTACCCTAGTAAAGCCAAAAGGGGAGCACGCACGCTGCACATCGCTTTTGGCAGTACGGGACCCTACAGGTGTGGGTGTGCAACGTGCATGTGCATTGTGTATGTGACGTGAGTGCATGTGTGTCTGTATATACATTCTACATCTATGTAAATTACAGCTATAATGAGTGTTTTTGCGTATTTGCGTATTTGTGTACTTTAGCAGTTGAGAAACTTGCTGGTGGAGGTTTTCACCCTCAACGTTCATTTCTGACCGGTCCTTGTGCTGCTGTGCACTCAATGCTGTAATGCTTAATGCATAACATTAGTGCACTCAATGCTGTAATGCTCAACATTAGTGCACTCAATGCTGTAATGCTTAATAGTGCACTCAATGCTGTAATGCTTATTGCTCAACATTACGCAGCCTTGGAGACAGGCACAAAATTGCCATCTTAGATGCTACGACGCTGCAGCCCTTGAAGATCATTCCAGAGCCTGTAGCTCAGGTGCGTGTGCTTACATGAAAGTGCAGTGATGTGTGCATGTGTGTATGTTGTATGTGCGGTATTACACTTCTTTGAGGCTGTGTGTGAGGGTAGCAAGTGTTTGAACATGCTTTGCACGTGCAGGGCAGGTAACAGGGGGACATGAGGGTGATCATAACCATCTTTTATGAGAGGTGCTGGCTCATTGTGTATGTCTCAAAAGGAAATTGCTTGTTTGTTGGCATATTACAAGGTTCCAAGTCAGGCCTACCATTCTTTACCAAAGTTCGTCCCAAGAACGAACCTTACCATTTCCCCTCTTTCATGATAGAGAATGGTAAGCGGGAATGTTTGAAACACTTTTGCACGAATCAAAGGGTCTGAGGTCCAGGGTGGGAGCCGGGGCTAAATGTTTATTATTGCTCTGCCAGAAAATTAGCTGTCCCCATGCATTTGGTCCATATAGATTTAGGTCAGACAGTACCCATGAATCAGGAAAGGAAAGGGGGTGGAAATTTGCCCCCAAAGGACTTTGTGCGTGTTCCTGTCTGCTGGTCAAGAAGGGTGCATTTCTGACAACTGAAAACCCTAAAAGCACGATTTGTGGCCACCATTTGAGTGCCAGGAGCTCATCAATTTGATCCCCAGAGATGCCCTGCCAAGTTCTATGGTCTGGAATGCTGGGGGTGGGCGTCGGTGGGCAGCGACAGCTGAGATCGTTCCATTAGATATCAGGCTCTGGTCAGCCCCTCCGAGCACAAACTGCTTCGACAATTTTTGCCAGAACACACACCATTATATGACCAAATTTGAGAGCCAGACTCTCACCATCCAAATATTTGAACTCTCAACTTAATTATGCATATAACGACCCCAGCGATATAACGTGACCCCAAACGGATCAGTGGTTGCATATTACTAAGAACAGCACATACTTTGAACACCCCTGTATCATTGTTGGCGCTGAGGAAGAGCTTTTGAAAATCAACTTCTGGCAGGCTTCTCCCCAGCACACCTGGGCACTATAATTTGCACAAACTGTGTGCAGGGGTGCTTAAGTAATTGCAACTAAGAGTCCTGACTGCCTAAGAGTGGACAAGTGTAGGAGCGTCGCTAGCGACGCTAAAAAAATGGCAAAGCCCATCACGCGCGCGACGTGAGCATGTATATGCATGTGTGCGTGTGAGTGTGTGTGCGCGCATGCACGTGTGTGTGTGTGTGTGCGTGTGTGTGCATGTGTGTTTGTGCGTGCGTATGTGTGCTCGTGCGTGTGTCTGTGTTTTTGTGCGTGTGCAAGTGTATGTGTGTGTGCGTGCCTGTGTGTATACACGCGCGTGTTTGTGTAAGTATGTGTGTGCGCGTGCGCATGCGTGTGTGCGTGTGTGTGCGTGTGCGTGCACATGTGTGCGTGTGTGCAGGCACGCCTGTGTGTGTCTTGCTGCCCCACAGATGCTGCAGTGGTGTGCATGGCGCTGCGCTGTAGTAGCCTTTGCTGAAACAAGCATTAGGATGTGCTGCTTCTGCTGTTCCCGGTGTGTTGAGAGGGCAGGTGCAAGCATGGTGCCCGGGCTAGCCAGGATGTCTGAACTCTGCTTCAACGCGCAGTACGCGGCAAGCACATGCACCGTGCACTCCATGCCCCGCGAACAGTCCAAGCAAATTTCCGCGCGTCACGAGGATTTGACTAAACTATAGTCCACTAAATTTAGTATTACTTGAAATTGCTTGCACGGTCAACCGTAAATTTTGCAGCCGGAACACTCCCGGGCCCCTGACGCAGCATCCGCAGCCAGGGAAGTGTGTGACAAATACAGCACCAACAGGAAGTGGTCCGGGGGCCTGGCTGAGAAATCCTGGGCAGCTTCCTGGAGCTTCCAACATGAACTTTACACACAGCACCCCAGGGTCCCAGAATTCATCTGCCTCGGTAAAGGTTTTGGTTAGGAGCCTATGTCGAGTCTCAGCCCAGGAGGTGCCCTGGTGGGCCTGGGGAGCAGACCTCGCAAAACAAAAATTTGCTCTACATCATCACACACCGCACCCCAGGGTCCCAGAATTTATCTGCCCCAGTAAAAGTTTTGGCTAGGAGCCTATGTCGAGTTTCAGCCCGTGGGGTGGCCTGGGTGAGCCTGGCGAGGCCTGTGATTAGTGTGGTGGGAAGGAGACAACGCTAGGGACTCACTCCTCCACGAGGGGGGCTTCGCCAAAAAGTGTGCAGAGATTCAAGTTTTTACCAAACAGGAATGGTAAGCCTGGTTATGAGTAAGCACTTGCATCGTGCAGGCAGCTTTTGGCTGGTGCTGCATGAGCAAAACATGCAGACCGGGGACGTAAGGCGGGCGCTTGCTGTGTGTATCTAAACGAGGTACCAGCACAAGTGAGCTCATCACTTTGCCTTCACAGCTTATGCATAAGAACAGAGCTTACATTTGTGTGGTTGTGAGGCTGCCTGTTCACATCAGCTTATGTGGCTGTGCCCACCTCAAGGCATTGGGATGTGACCTCAGGTATCACAAGTGCAAGGAGGGCCTGGATGTTTTGACATATATAGGGTTGGCCAGAACCGTATATGTACTCCGTATATCACCGTATGTGTGGTAATTTCCCTGCTAAATTTACCGTACATACACCGTATACACGTATGTATGTAAGGTTTTGGCCAACCCTAGACATATACACTGCACATATACACACAGACAGTGCACTTACACACGTGCTCACACACTAAAAAAATCGACTTGCAGGTGCAAGAGTTGAAGTATAGCCCTGCCAACGGCCCAGGCATCTTAGCGGCAGGCTGTTGTGACATGGCTGTTTACCTGTTCAACGCCAAGCACGAGTACCAGCAGATTGCAAAGTGTGTGCGTATGTGTGTGTGTGTTTGTGACCAACGCCAAGCACGAGTACCAGCAGATTGCAAAGTATGTGTGTATTGTGTGTGTGTGTGTGTGTATGTGTGTTTGTGACCAAGCACGAGTACCAACACATTGCAGTGTGTGTGCGTGTGTGTGTTTTTGTGACCAACGCCAAGCACGAGCACCAGCACATTGCTAAGTGTGTGCGTGTTAGTGACCAACGCCAAGCACGAGCACCAGCACATCGCAAAGTGTGTGTGTGTGCGCGCTTGGGAGTGTTTAATATTGTTATTGTGTGCGCGTGTATGTAACTGATTGTGCTCACTCCCCTCTGTGTACACATGGTAGGCATGTTCACAACGCATCCTTTTGCTGTCTATTTGCTCGCCGTCTCATTGCGTCGTGCCACTGCTGTCTATTTGCTCACCTCTCATTGCGTCATGCTTTGGGTTACGCTTCAGCATTGCGTCAACACATTATGGCTGTGGCAGTTTGCAGACCAGGTGTGCATCATTGTGTCAACACATCATGGCTGTGGCAGATTGCAGGCCAGGTGTGCCGCACTGTGTCAACACACTCTGGCTGTGCACGTTTGCAAAAAAACAGGTGTGTGGGCCACAGCGGCAACGTTGAGCACATTGACTGGTCTTACCCCATCAGCCAGCCTGGCTCTCGGCTGCACGGGCAGATGATCATTCAGGCAGCTGACTCTTCTGGAAACCTGCTGTACTGGGACGTGAAGACAGGTGTGTGTGTGCGTGTGCATGTGTGTGTAGGGGGGAAGTTCATATCAGATATCTGCTCCCGTTCTCTGCGCACTCACTCACTCACAAAAGTCTTGCTTTACAAATCCTACATGTGGCACACCTCGTGCGTGTGTTGGTGTATTACTGTGACACACACACACACACACACACACACACACACACACACACACACACACAAACACACACAAACACAAACACACACACACACGCACGCATACACACATACACACACAAATGGTAACGGTGTTATGATGGTCAGCCCTAGAACAGAACTAAGAGTTCTGCTTTTAAATCAATGCTCATGAGTCCCTCCTAATTCAAACCTTTCTTGCCTTTTTACCTTCTGGTCCACATTATTTAACATTCCTGTGACAGCGCCAGCACCTGGAAATGAAACGGCTCCTTTCCCTTATAATATACAAGCTTATAATATACAAGCTTACCATATACAAGCAGCACACTTGCTTATATAATATACATCCCTTATAATATACAAGCTTACCATATACAAGCAGCACACTTGCTGCGTATAGTAGCTATTTCTTCGCCCTACGCACATTCTCGGCCCCTTTGACATTTTGAAGCCTGCGATGCCAATGGGTGCCCAGGTATTGCATTTGCAGCACATCCTTGCAATCTGTGAGCCGCACCCACTCGGTAAATTTTTTGTCGTCATTCATTCACGCTTTGCAGGCAAGAAGATTGCGTACAACCAACGCGACGCTCCTTGGGCCACTTATACCTTGGACATTGGCTTTTCTGTGATGGGCATCTGGCCGGACTTTTCAGATCGGACAGACATCAATGCAGCGTGCCGGAGTAAAAGGGGGTCAGCCACAAATGTTCCTCCCTCTGACCCACAGGTCTGCTTGTATGCTTTCATACCTTGGTGAAATTCTATGTTGTGTGCCGGAGAATTAAAGAGAGGGTCACAAAGACGCGCGTGCTTCATCCCTTGATAAAAAAGAACTTGATATTAAGGTGTCTATGTGTGCAAGTGTGCGTGATATGTCCATACCAGCTTTCGAAATGCTGTGTCATATCGTGTGGTGCATATGGAGTACTTGGCTTCTATTTCAATAGTATAGCAATAGTATAGCAATAGTAAGTTATTGCTTGCATACAACTAACAGCCGCCCCCCCAACCTCTAAAATTGAGAAACATTGAGCTATAGAAAGAGAGCGTGCACCCAATCTTGCAAGTCTAACATTTGCAATTCCCTCCCTCACCTGGAATATGCTGTGCTTCTAAGAGTCTTCTCAGCTAGCAAACTGGCACACATCAACAAGCACTTGTGCTGCATTGCACTTTCTTGTAAGTGACCAATGTGTCCTTCCTGCCTCCCTGTCTGCCCTCCCCCCATGCTGGCACATCAAGTAGAGCACAACCCTTTGTACAAACGCATAAGCGTGCGATGGTGCTATACACTCACGGAGACTTACGAACAAGCACAGCTGAAATCACAAAAAAACATACACTCACCCCAGCACGCGCACACACACACACACGTGCACTCACACACACACACACACACACACACACACACAACCACAGAAAGCCACAAAGGCCGACTTTGCCGCGTCAGTGCTCACTGCTTCCGAGCACGAGTGCGGAGATGCAGTGCCCGATTGTGGTTTCCTTGTGACGGGGGATGACTTCTCCTCAGTCAGGCTCTTGAATTACCCAGTGGTGTGGGATGACGCACCCTACAAAGCGTTCAGGTGGGGCTTATTTGTGCCTTGACCTGCTCTCTCTCTCTCTCTCTCTCTCTCTCTGTTTATGTATGCGTGTTGGTATGCACCTGTGCAAAGATGGCCCTTACGAATCAGGGTCCTTGAAAATGTAGGGTCATTTCAAAGGAGGGAGGTATATCGTCCGTGACACCTTTCCTGTGCACTGTCTGATGTAGAGCACACGCTTGCAAGCATCCAGATCGCTAGCCTGATTGTTCAGACTAATGACTTGTTGTCTCTTCTTGATTTCAATCGTGCGCTCACTCATTCAAGTGTATGGGTACTCATACTCACGTGCTCTCTCTCTCTCTCTTTCTCACACATACACACACATGCACAAACACAGAATCACCCACACACACCTCTGGCTCTTTTGCAGTTGGAGCTCCAACATGACTATCAAACGTATACACACACTTTTTCTCTCACTGCATCTGACGCTCACACACTCACTCTCTCTCCCTCTTTCTCTTTCTCTCTCTCACTCTCTCACACACACACACCCATACATACACATGCGCTCACATGCACACTTTCATTCACACCTGCATGCCACTCACACACTCCTGACACAGAGGGCATGCCAGCCACGTGATGGACGTTCGCTTCAACTGCAACGACCGACGAATGTTAAGTGCAGGTGTGTGACTTGTCTATGAGCATTGAGCACACACTCACGCACGCACACACGCATGTACGCATATCCACACAAACGCACACGCACCCACACCGACATGTACACACAAAAAGACAAGCATGTACCTGATCAGGACTATGAAAATATGCCCTGTTGTTGTATCTAGACTGAATGCATGGTACGCTTACGTTACGGTACGGTCTGATACCGTATGATACTGTCAAAGAAATTTGCGGTTAAACTGTGCAGATAAAATCTGTCTGCATTTTGCGTGCTTGTAGGGGAAAATAGGTCCAGGGTTCAATGTGTTCAATTCACTGTGTTCTTTGCTTTTTTCCTTCGCTCCTCTTTGTGCTTTTACTTTCAGGCAATGCCTCACGGCTTCAGGTGTGTACATACGCCATACAAGTAATCTATATTGTGGCAGTAAGGCCAAGAATGACCCTTTTGTTGCCAAGTAGACCAATTCCAGCCTTTTCACACTGTACACCGTACTTCACCGGATGCGTGGTCTAACCCTGTACCGTAGAGCCGTAAATTTGTCCCTTGCCAAACATTGGGTACCGTTCACTGGTTTTTCACATTGCTAGCCCTAATGCGTCAACTAATGTGTACGCACCCTCCATAGCTACAAAGTAAGAGCGCATGTGTTGCGACCCTGCCCTTTATTACAGGGGGCCATGATCGAGCCATCATGCAGTGGCGTACTGCAGGCATTGCCAAAGAAGACATGCAGGAAGACAAGGTGTGTGTGCGTGCGCGTGTGCGTGCATGCATGTGTGTGTATGTGTATGTGTAGGGGGTGGCGGGTAAGGAGGGGTGCATGGCTGAATGCAGAATAAACTGGGCATGATCAGAAAATACCTGAAACGCACGACTTAGTTTGTTCCTCACACTTACTTGGCAACATACGCCCAGGACCGGGGTTGTGGCAGAAATTGTTTATCACTGAGCCTCACCAAACTCTTCTTCATGTGGTATCGTCGACGACGGATGAGTTAAGGTCACATGCTTGCTGCTGCTCGGCATCATGTCACCAGGGCGTGTGGTGTGCAGGATGGCATGACTTGAATTGACAAAGAGTTCAAGCACACCCTGTCACCTGCTTTATTACCCACGCAGAAGCTTCTTGCTGCTTGGCATCATGCCATCAGGGAGCGTGGTGTGCAGGAGAGTCTAGCAGAAGTCAAGCCTGGTGTGGATTGGCAGCCCTTGGATAACGAGAAGAAAGTGTGGGGACCAAAGGCTGTAAAGGATATCATCGACGAAGAGTTGAAAGCACAGGTGTGGATATACGTGTCTCAGATGCCATGGATAAAGAAAAGAAAATTAAAAGTGTGTTGGGGTATGTGGTTGTGAGCGGTCAATATGGTGAAGGAACGTTACAGGTGTGTCAAAGTGCTCGTGTGATTTGTGTGTTGGGATTTGTGTGTGCTGTATACAACAACAAAAAATAGACACAAAATGTGATTGTGTAGGTGTGTCAATGAGTTGTGAAGGAAACCCAAGGAACGAGAAAGGCTTGTACTTATTGCCTACATGTGCTATACTCTGTACACTGTACTTTTTGCATAGCGGTGTATGTGCAGTAGCTCTGTATAGTCGAAGGAAATCAGCAAAGGCCCAGTGTTGCAGTGTCCTACGCGCATCTTCAAGCACAATTACACACACACACAAACAAACACACATAAGTAAGCACACACTTGCGCACACAACACAATTACGCATACATGCAAGCGCACACACATACACACATAGACAAACACACACGCACACACACACAAATACACACAGGAGGCAGAGAGGAGGCACCACCGAGATTCCATGAGCCAACCCAGCCCATCCTTTCAAGCAGCTGGGCAGAAAGTCATGCGAGCCAGATCAGCCGCATCCAAATTCGCCCCCTCCTCAGGCTCCTCCCCCCCTCGCAACTACGAGCCACAAAGTTCAAGGCAGCTGAGCAGGCCAGCAAGTGCGGTTGGACCGCCCCCTGCGCAGCACATGCCTTCGAAACAGCTGCTCAAATCCATGTCAACGGTAGGTTGTGGTTTGTGTGTGTTTGTTTGTGGGTGTGTGTGTCAAGAATGTAGCACATTCACTGCACTGCTCAAATCGATTTCTGCGCTAGGTCGTAAAATGGCCTGGGAAATGTTGCTTTGGTCCTTTTGAAAGGACTTTGCTGAAACAAGTGCTAGGTCAAGGTTTCCAGATCACGTGCTTGCGTGTGCTGTTCAGTGCTATTCATGGAGGTGCCACTTTTGGGAAGGGTACCCTACATCTTGAGCGTGCCCTGCTGTTTAAAAGCTTGCATGATTTATTGTGATGCCTAAGTATTAAGCCTCGCCAAAAAGGATCCAGGCAGTACCTGGACCTGGCTTCCTTGCTACTAAGGAAAAAAGAAGAGGGTAATTTGGTATTTGTGACGCACCCAGCATGCAGAAGAGAAGTAATTTTGACATATACCAGCATTTAAAAGTCCCTTGCTACTACCTATTTGCTGTGGATAAAGTGGGGAGAAAACTCTGCTCTCTCTGTGGTTTCTATATCCTGGAACCGGCCGCCATCTAAAGGAGCAGAAGCTGGATTTCCTGTGAGGTTTTTTTTCTTTAGCGGTCGCAAGAGATACGGCCTACCAAAGTAGTGCAGCACAGCTCAAAGGAAGCTACGTGCATTTACAAACTGCAGCCCCTCCAATGTCGCCACAAAAATCTGGTTCCTGAGAACTTGTCAAGGTTTCCGTGTGAAGGCGAGAAAAGGAGCTATTTTCCTCTACAGCACAGCTGCCAATGTCTGTTTCGCAGTCATTAATTGGTTCTAAACCGGTGAGGTAAAAAAAAAAAATGGTTCCCCCGGGTTTGAAACCCACCCTATGTGGGACCATTTGTTCAAAGGTTCAGTTTTTTCGACAACAATCCTGCTCTTTTGCGTCGTGTATACACAGGCTGGAAATAGTCCATCAGCTCAGCGCTATAAAGCTTCCAGTTCGCCGCCCCCTACGCCTGGAGCAGTGGTGCCTGTGCGCGCATTGTAACAAGGTCATTAAGGATGTTCCTTCCTTCTGCCTACGCTTGCAAGAAAAAGGAAAAGAACGCAGATAATATCAACACTACCGGCATGGATTAGGAAAGGATGTTGTTTGTGTTCTGCACCACCAATCATCGCTCAGATATTTTTGAGGGTTGTGCCTACGCTTGCAGCAATAGCATTAATAACTGCTTCATATTCTTTGCTTTCTTGTATGTTTGTCTTGTGTACCTCTGCCGAAGGGTTGAAACTTAATCCTACCATTCATGCATTTAGTAAGCTATTGTATTCTATCACATAATCAAAGCTACCTGTTCCTTTTTTCTCTTGGCTTTGGTACTGGGTACTGTAAAGCTTCTTCACCAAAAAGAAAAGAGGATGTCAATGGGGATCAGGAGGATTGCAGCCTGAGGCTTACACACAAAGGTATTGCTACCTCCAAACATGCAAGCCAAAAGATCAAAAACTCCATCTCACGGATGCTTCCCCCCACATTATAACTGCCTGTCACGACGAAGAATCATGATACCAGCTTAAGCATGGATTGCATGTATGGGCCATAAAAAGATGGGCCCTAGTCACTAAAGAAAACTTGGTATCCCCCTTGATCATGACCCCACACTCCCTCAATACTGAAGTGAACACCCAATAGGTAAGGTCTTCGGGGCAAACTGCAACACCTTCTCCTCCAAATCACTGGTTTCTCTATTTGTCATCCCATTTACCATGAAAACACCATGTATCTAGCAACAAGGCGTAAATTTTACTCTGCTGCCCTTAGCACAGAGGCAACGGCTCCCCTCATGTTTCTTCCCTCATGGAATAAAAGGATGACCATCAGTCCCGCCATACACATCGCTTTACCGCAGAATCCCGCACATACGCAATTTCTTGGGTTCTGTGTTCTGTACCATTATGGAGGGTATCCGGAGGTGTTCAGTTGGTAAGCCAAGTCGGTGTGTGCAGTAAGATGGAAGGCGAAATCCAGGGTGCGTTTCTGGGCACTTAGGCAAATCCCGGGTTTTTAGGTGTACTTTGAAAATCTCTGGCTTTTCAGGGACTCCACCAACGGCGGTCAGGTGAGCACCTCTGGAATGGTATGGGTCTCAGGTATCCGGAGGTGTTCAGTTGGTAAGCCAAGTCGGTGTGTGCAGTAAGATGGAAGGCGAAATCCAGGGTGCGTTTCTGGGCACTTAGGCAAATCCCGGGTTTTTAGGT
>Ga0307947_1002978_pt1:0-10000 | contig 13646 bp, 20 predicted proteins | sample OrgLakmetagen232_FD_201840 | JGI IMG/M metagenome (GOLD analysis project Ga0307947, IMG submission 201840) | Saline water microbial communities from Organic Lake, Antarctica - #232 | ecosystem: Environmental > Aquatic > Non-marine Saline and Alkaline > Saline | place: Antarctica: Organic...
GGGGACAAGGGAGTGTTGTGAATTGTGAACGTGTATGTGTGGGTGTGGATGGGGGTGGGGGTGGTGGTTGATTGGGTGGAGGGGTGTGCGTGTGTGTGTGCATGTGTATGTGTGAGTGTGTGTGCACGAGCGGGGCATGTCAGACCATTTTGATATTGCAAGGTGACAGATGGTTTGTTTTGGCCTCTGGCCTCCTGCAACTGCATTGCATGTTGACGTAAGTGTGTGGGCTGTTGAGCATGCACAACTTCAGTTGCTGCAAGCAGGTGCTGCCTGCAAACCATGGTGGCATTGCATCATGGCACTTGTAGATGACACACACACACACACACTTCCAACACACTAATATACACACACACGTACCCAAATACACACACACACACACACAAACGCACACACACATCCATGTTTGCCTACACCACAGAATGAATGCCACACACCAAAAGAGCAAAAAGGAGTCCCTTAAAAAAGTCATGTACTTCTGGACAAGTGGCCGCCGGCGTCACGCTTTTGACACCCTCAAGTGCGTGTGTGTGTGTGTGTGTGTGTGTGCGTGTGTGTGTGTGTGTGCGTGTGTGCGTTAGAGTGGTGTATACGCAGGCTTATGTGTGCGAGTGAGCTTGCTTGAATTTATTGAAAGGCTTGTAGTCTGCATGTACGCAGTGCGCGGTGCTTGACCAGGAAATGCTGATTTCGCAGAAAAAGGGGATGTGGGCTCAACTGTTTGGCATTCTAGCAGACCCCTTCTTGCAGACAGGTTGAGGGTCAGGCTTACTGTCTAGTGAGGGATGTGGGTATTGGCTTGGCCCCCTGACCCAGGAAAAACAAGCTCAATTTTTATGTCCCTGCGATGCTCCAGTAGCTCATCAACATGTTCATTTAAGGCTCGCCACGGAATCGTAACACCACCATTAAAAATAACAACTGTACAAACAAGTTGCCCTGCTCAAACACTGGCATGAAATCGTTGGCCATATACACACACACAAACATGTTGTGTGCACGCACCCACACTGGCGTCTTTCCACAAAGTGTTTGGCCAAACACACGCGCACACGCGCGCACACACACACACACACATACGCACACACATACACATACACACACACACACGTATACACACACACACACACGCACACACAAATTATGAGTACACGCACCCACAGATGGTACGCACAGCGCTGCAAGACAACAAAGATCCTGGTCATGAAGCACATGGGCCTCACAGTCAGAGGAGTGCTGGAGGCTTGGAAGGGTCAGGCTCAGCAGCAGGCGCGGCTGAAGGGCATTTTTGGCAACCTTGTGCACATAACCACAGAGCGGGTGTGTGTGTGTGTGTGTGTGTATATGTGTGTGTGTGTATATATGTGTGTGTGAGTATGTGTGTGCGTGTGTGTGTGTGTGTGTTTGTGTGTGTGTGTGTTTGTGTGTGTGAGTGTGTGTGTGTGTGTGTGTGTGTGTGTGTGTGTGTGTGTGTGTGTGTGTGTGTGTGTGGATTAGAGAAATTGACTCAGCAGGTGGCCTAAATGTCCCATAAAGGAGCTGACGGTTGTGCACATTTACCACACACATACAACACAACTTATGGCCGACACCTGAAAGTCTTGGCACTTGTGCAGCAGACCTGCATGAAGAAGGACGATCATCTACACACACACATACACACGCACACACACGGACACACTCATGCCCGCACACACATGCACACACACACTCTCACGCATACAATGCAATGCAGCTCATGGCCGACACCTGGAAGTCTTGGCACGTGTGGATCCGCATGAAGAGGGACGGCCAGCTGCAGAACAGCAAAGCAGTGGGCTTTTTGAAGAACATCGTCCTCGGCAAGGCCTGGAACACTTGGGTGGAGCTCCATGAGTTCTGCCTGACCGCCAAAAAGGTGTGGGTGGGGCTGATCCGCTCTGGACGCATGTGTGTGTGCGTGTGTGTATGTGTGTAAGCGCGTGTGCGCGCGTGTGTGTATGTGTGAGTGTGTGTGTTCGTGTGTGTGTGCCTATGTGTGTGTTCAAGTGTGTGTGTGTATATGTTTGGTGTGTGATGTGCCGCAGGTTGAGCCCACCTCAGTTGGCAAAGGCTGCTGATGGTAAGCTGGTGATGGCAAAAGTTGGCAAAGGCTGCTAATGATAAGTTGGGGATGACAAAAGTTGGCAATGGCTGCTGATGGTTAGTTGGGGATGATAAAAGTTGGCAGAGGCTGCTGCTGATTAGCTAATAATGAAAAAAGTTGGCAAAGGCTGCTGCGGATGAGCTGGTAATAACAAAAGTTGGAAAGATTGCTAGTGATGTGCTATGCCACTTTGCGAGCCGGATTTGGTGTTGTGTGGATGATACTGATGTGTAGGGTTGGCCAGGATTATATATATACGGTCAGTGTTATTGGCAGGGAATCCACCAGGCATTAATAAATGGTATTTGCGATTCTTGCCAACCCTACTGATGTGGGCTGCTGGCTGTGAGTGGATGCTTTTTGATCTGTTAGTTGTGTGTGCTGCACGTCTATATTCGTACTTTACACGGCAGCGTCGCCAACGTGCAAACATGTATCACTGTACACTGTTACACTTTTATTTGCTTGTGCACTAGTAAGCAAAAAGCACCAATACTTTTATTTGCTTGTGCACTACAAAAGCCAAAAGCGCATGTGTACACACCACGCATGCACACCCGTACCAACATACACACACATACACGCGTACACAAACACATACGCACACATTCGCACGCACACGTGCACACACACACACGCGCGCACACACACACATACATACAACCACGTGCACACTTAAAATGTAGCGTAATGGCCCAAAATGGTTAACCGGATGAAGGAGCGATAAGTAAATCATACTTTACTTATGCATGTTACATTTCTTACTTAGGTCATGCGTCACATGCTCAACTTGTGCATCTCGCGTGCCTTCCACGGCTGGCGAGAAATGACGCAGCTCAAGAAGGAGGCTATGGCCAAATGCACTCAGGTGAGACCCGGCTGTGTAACGTGTGTGTGTGTGTGTGCGTGTGTGTGCGTGTGTGTGCGTGTGTGTGTGTGCGTGTGTGTGTGCGTGTATGTGCTGTGCACATGTGTCCTAGGTGCATAGCGAGACAGTAGCTAGGCAAATGTTCAATGGGCAGTGTTGTGTTTGCAATGGCAAACAATGGCAATGGCAATGGCAATTGCAATGACAAATGTGTTTGCAATAGCAAGACATTTAATGGCCGTGTGCACCATGCCCCAACTGCTTCGATACCGATGTAAAAATAAAAATAGTCTTTGTCTGATATACCGGTCTGGACATTTGGGGAGTACATGTATCGTTACAGCGTGTGTGTGTGTGTGTGTGTGTGTGTGTGTGTGTGTGTGTGCTTTGCATATTCGGTACCTGGTGACATCTGCCGTATGACTCCTTTTCACGCCCGGTGCAAAATGATGCAAAATAGGCTATGGCCGCATACACCTAAGTAAGTGTGCATCTGGTTGGATTGTGTGCGCAGTGCACTGCTTGCCTGCTCCACACATTTTTTCAATCCACGCATATGTTTAAAAACACAACTGCAACTACTTTAACATCTGTAATTCCTGCACACACACATACACACACACACACACACACACACACACACACACACACACACACACACACGCGTACACACACAGGTCATCCTACGCATCCAAAACAAGGAGCTCACCGCTAGCATGGCTGCTTTCAGGCACAATGTCGTGTGGACCCAGGCAAAGCGCCTTGCAGACTCCCACTTCTTCACCATCAAGGGCAAGCAGTGCCTCTTAGCCTGGAGGCTGGCCATCAAGCTGGGCATGGCCTTGGACCTGTGGACTGGACACACACTACAATGTGAGTGTGTGTGTTTGTATGTTATTACATGTATGATTATCTGTATCTTTGTGTGTTGCCTTGTCTCCGTGTGTGTTTGTGCGTGCGTGTGTGCGTATACATGTGCGGGCGTGGGTGTATGGGTGTAAGGGTGTGTGCATGTGTGAGTGCAAGTATGCTTGTTCATGTGTGAATGTGAGTGTGTGTGTTCATGTGTGAGTGCTTGTGTGTGTGCATGTGTTTATGTGTGAGTGCTTGTGTGTGGGCATGCAAGCTGTTGGCTCTGGTAGAAGGTCTGGGCAAAAGCCTGTTTGTACCCTTTTACTTCGTATCTACACTTCAATAGTACCCGTCCACAAGGATTTCTCATAAGCATGCGCATCACCTCACAGATGTCTGTCTGTACTCACCTATACACTCTTTCAGCTGCATCTACTTGTACTGTTCTCTCTGTGTGTTCGAGTAGCGGTATTTCTCATAAGCATGCGCATCACCTCACAGATGTCTGTATGTACTCACCTATACACCCTTTCAGCTGCATCTACTTGTACTGTTCTCTCTGCGAGTTTGAGTAGTGGTCATCCATCATAATCCATCATACAGCATGCAGCACACTCTCAGCCGTGTTCACATACGTCTGTTTCTGATGCAGCTGTTTTTGAGCAGCGGTCGTCCATCATTAATTTCACGCCGCACACTCTCAGCTGTGCTCACACAAACATGTTTCCTTTGCAGCTGTGTTCGAGCAGTGGGCGTCCATCATACACACTCAGAAGAACATGCGCATCACGCACAGACCTGTGCAGATGCTCACGCTCTCAGCCATGTTCACACAAAAATGTTTCCTTTGCAGCTGTGTTGTTTGAGCAGTGGGCGTCCATCATACACACTCAGAAGAACATGCGCATCACGAACAGTCCTGTGCAGATGCTCACGCTCTCAGCCATGTTCACACAAACATGTTTCCTTTGCAGCTGTGTTCGAGCAGTGGGCGTCCATCATACACACTCAGAAGAACATGCGCATCACCGGTCACACCATCGCCATGCGCTGGCGCAATATGGAGCTTTCTTCAGCCTGGAACACCTGGATGGAGTTTGTAGAGGTACGGGCGGCATCTGCTTTGCTAGTCGTGTGTGTGTGTTTGTCTGTTTTTGTGAGTGTGTGTGTGGTGTGTGTGTGTTTGTGTGTGTGTGTGTGTGTGTGTGTGTGTGTGTGTGTGTGTGTGCGAATGCGGTGCTGCAAACTGCTTTGGAAAATATTTCAAGTTTGCGCAGGTTTGCAGTATTTGGCTTGCTTGTGAATTGGTGCTGTGCTGCAGGGGGTGTGCATTAGTGAATTGGTGCTGTGCTGCAGGGGGTGTGCATTGGTGAACTGGTGCTGTATCAGTGCATGAATTGGTGCTGTGCTGCAGGGGGTGTGCATTGGTGAATTGGTGCTGTGCTACAGGGGGTGTGCATTGGTGAATTGGTGCTGCGCTGCAGGGGGTGTACCACAGTGCATGAATAGGTGCTGTATCAGTGCATGAATTGGTGCTGTATCAGTGCATGAATTGGTGCTGTATCAGTGCATGAAGCTTGGGTGAATTGGTGCTGTGCTGCAGGGGGTGTACCAGTGCACGAAGCTTGGGTGTGGGTAAACAGGTTGTTGAGTTTTCTCGAGGTTTCTTGGGGGGGGGGGGGCAGTGCGGGTGTGTGGGTGGATGTGCGCATGCCTCTCTAAATGTTTGAGGATGGATGGTTGATTGAGCCTGTTTAGGGTTAGTTTAGACATGTATCTATTTCCCAGGCTGGGACAGGGAGTAGAAGGCTGCCTAAAAAGATCACCCTTCGAGCACCAACTGCAGTTTGGTGGGAAGGAAGGCACCATAATAAAAAGAAGCTGGTTCATATATACAGTCACATGGCAGAAGCATACACATGCAATACACATGTAATACATATACCCATACGTGCACTCAGGGCCAGCTGGAGGCCATTCATCATATACGTGCACACAGGACCATGCATACACATGCAATACACATACACATACGTGCGCACAGGACCATGCAATACACATGCAATACACATACATATACGTGCACACAGAACCATTCATTCACATGCAATACACATACACATACGTGCACACAGGACCATGCATACACATGCAATACACATACATATACGTGCTCACAGGACCATGCATTCACATGCAATACACATACACATATGTGCACACAGGACCATGCATACACATGCAATACACATACACATACGTGCACACAGGTCCAGCTTGAGGCTAAGGCACGTGTGACCAAGGCCCTGAACTTCTGGGTCCGTAAAGGAATGGTGGCTTGTTGGCAGTGGTGGCGGGAGGTGACCGAGTGGAGGCTGCAGATGCGAGCCATTGCCTCCAGCATTGACTCCAAGATCCGCAACCGCGAGCTGAACGTGAGTCGGTTGGTCTTACGTGCGAGGTTGTAGTGTGAGGGAAGGGAGTGTGAAGATTGGGTGTGTGTGTGGGGGCGTGTGTGGGTGCGGTGTACGTGGGTGGGGACGGGGGCGGGGTTTTGAATGTGTATGCGTGTATGCGTATGTGGTTGTGTGCGTGCGTGCGTGGGCTTGAGTGGGTGCGTGCATGGGAGCTTGAGAGTATGCATATGTGTGCATGCATGTGTTTGGTGGTTGGGGTTGCTGTTCGCTTGAGTGTGTGTGTGCTTTTCTGGCAGCGTTAAAGGGCATTCTGACAGCATTAAGGCTTTTACAGTATGCTGGACATCGGTTGCTTAAAAGAAGGTTGGAGAGTAGGGGCGTGCAAACACACCCTCTAACACACGCTCTAACACACGCTCTAACACACGCTCTAACACACGCTCTAACACACGCTCAGAGCGAACAAGTTCCTTAAAAAACCGCAAAAATCCAGGCGTGCCTTTGAGTCTCTGTCGGCACGAACGTGCTATGCAATTTGGTGCATAAACCTCCTTGTTCACGGCCACAAAATGTGAGTTGGAAAGAGCCATGAATCCAAGCCCCCCACACAGCTGCATCTTACATGCTTACAATCATCTGGTGGGTTTGTCTCATATGCACTGTGCTATGCATTATGGCTGAAATGTCTGATTATGCTAGAAACCAACATTCAGGCTCCTGACAGACGCCTCGCTCTGACTGAAGATTTTCATTCATGAACGCTAATGTGTTTCACACACAGTATGGCTGGAATGGCTGGAAGGAGTTTTCTGTGCGGACTCCCAATTGACACCTCACCCTGACAATTGAGTTTTTTGCACAAATGTTGTGCCCAATGCAGCATGGCTGGAATGGCTGGAAGGAGTTCATGTACCTAAGGGAATCCAATAGACACCTCACCCTGACAATTAAGTTTTTTGCACAAATGCACAAATGTCGTGCCCTATGCATCATGGCTGGAATGGCTGGAAGGAGATTCCAATCCAGGATCCAAATGAACTCATCTCGATAATTGAGTTTTTTGCACAAATATCGTGCCCTATGCAGCATGGCTGGAATGGCTGGAAGGAGATTCCAATCCAGGATCCAAATGAACTCCTCATCTCGATAATTGAGTTTTTTGCACAAATATCGTGCCCTATGCAGCATGGCTGGAATGGCTGGAAGGAGATTCCAATTCAGGATCCAAATAAACTCCTCATCTCGATAATTGAATTTATTACACAAATATCGTGCCATACGCAGCATGGCTGGAATGGCTGGAAGGAGTTCATGTACCTAAGGGAAGCCAATAGACACCTTGCCCTGACAATTGAGTTTATTGCACAAACATCGTGCTATACGCAGTACTGCTGGAATGGCTGGAAGGAGTTCATGTACCTAAGGGAAGCCATGCGCCGGGCTGTGGCCTGCTGGCACTGGAGGTATGTTTTGTTGTGGTGGTGCGTGCCACCCGATGCAGGGCGACGTAAAGAATCACATGTGTGTGTGTGTGTGTGTGTGTGTGTGTGTGTGTGTGTGTGTGTGTGTGCGTGTGTGCGTGTGTGTGTTCATGTGTGTGTGCACTATGGTTTTGTGCAACAGGTGTAGGCGTTTTATTTTACATCATCTATTGAAGCCTTCTTTTTGGTTGGCGTGCGCTGGGTTTCAGCAGAGGCCAGTGCGTTCTGTTTTTGGAATATGATACTGCACACAGGCAGGGACCCATTACTTTTGAAAGCGCTACTTACAGGAATGTCACAGACAGGAACTCATCACTTATGGAAGAAACACACTACTTACAAGAATTTTAGTCTTGTACTAACAGGGAATAGTAACACACTACTCACAGGACTCGTAGGATTATACTTACATATGTATTATAAACACACTTCTTACAGGAGAATCAGGAGTACAGCAAACAGGCTTGCACTTGTATGTAGGGTTGGCTAGAACCATACATATACACAATGCATATTGCATATTGTATTGTCAGCAGGGAAATCACCAGATATATGGTCGCATACGGTGCATATATACATGGTTCTGGCTAACCCTACCTGTACGGCATGGTTGCATGCGCACGCGCGCACACACACACACACACACACACACACACAATTGCATAATTTGGCATGTAGCCAATGCATTCCGCGCATTGCACGACAATGCCCTCAACTGGTGTTGACAATGCGCAGGCATGTACGTCGAAGTTGATTTGATCTGCTTTCTTGCCCATAACGCACTCCGCACAGGCTCCACGTGGCCAGTGCTTTGCCCACACCATTATGTTGACCAGGCGCTGGCGTATGCGTCATTGAAGCTTGTCTGTTTTATTCCTCACCACCTGCTCACCACAGACACCTGGCCGGTGCATTGCACACTCGCCAACACCAAAATGTTGACCAGGCGCAGGCGTATGCATCATTGAAGCTCTGTCATATGTTTTATTACTCACTCCCCGCTCCACACAGGCACGTGGCCAGTGCATTCCGCTCCTGGCACGATCTCACCCACCGCAAAGTAGAGGGTACTGCCGCCGCCCTCGAGATCTTCCACGCTATGGCATATAGGTATGTGTGTGTGTGTGTGTGTGTGTGAGAGAGAGAGAGAGAGAGAGAGAGAGGGCTTTACGTCGCAAGGCTGTGCTTCATCTGGCGGAGCAAACGGAGTACACTGTAGCTTTAACTTGCCCTGTTACATCTTCACTTGCGTTATGGAAATATGTGTGTGTGTGATATGTGTCACACACATACACACACCCACACATACACACACACACATACACACACAACACACGTACACACACACAGGCTGGCAAGCAACACACTCAGCGGCACCTTCCAGGCATGGCACATTCATGTCCACCAGATCAGCCGTTTGAGAGTCATCCTGCAGAAGGTGCTGGGCAGGCAGATTGAGTTTGCCTTCTTCGGCTGGAGGTGAGAATCCGGCTTTGAGGATGCAATGGCACATATGCACTCAGTGCATGCACACAATGGGTGACAGAAAGAAGTGCCCCTATGTGCGCACAAACAGGGCGTGGACAGATATTACTGGGTCTGCCTTCTTTATGGTTTATGGTTGTTAGAGGTGCTCAACAGCATACAGTAACGAGAAAGTGAATGCCAAAGCCAGGTTGAATGCCAAAGCCAGGTAAGGCTGATCACACACACACACGGGCATATACACACGTAGACGTATGCACACACAGGTACACACACATACACGCAGGCATTCACACACACGTAGACATACACACACAGGCATACGCATACGCATACGCACACAGGCACACAGGCACACACACATGCACGCACACATATACACACAGATAAGCACACATGCACACAACACACACATACACACACAAACGCACACAAACACAACCCCACATACACACACAATCACGCACAATCACGCACACACCTACCCACCTACACACCTACACACACACACGCACACACACAACCACATACACACACACATACATACACACACACGCACGCACACACACATACCTACACACCCACCCACACACACACACTTAACACACACACACGCACACACGCACAAGCACACACACATACACACACACATACACACATACACATTATCTTCTCACGCTTACACGATCACGCCCCTACGCAGTGAGGTGGCCAGGGAGCTCAAATTCCATCGGGAGGCTGGCCAGTGCATAACGCAAGTCGCAGCCTC
>Ga0307947_1002979_pt1 | contig 13640 bp, 8 predicted proteins | sample OrgLakmetagen232_FD_201840 | JGI IMG/M metagenome (GOLD analysis project Ga0307947, IMG submission 201840) | Saline water microbial communities from Organic Lake, Antarctica - #232 | ecosystem: Environmental > Aquatic > Non-marine Saline and Alkaline > Saline | place: Antarctica: Organic Lake...
AATGATTGTGGGCTTCAGCGCTGGCCTCGGCAAATCCCTGGCCTATTCCGGCGAAATTGCCGATATGACCGGGGTCATGACCAACATCCTGGTGATTGCCATCCTGGCGGCGGTGATTGATCAAGTCATTCTTGAGCGCATCAAACACCGTTTACTGCGTTACCAGTATCTGTAGACGCTTCTGAGCGTCACGATCCTGCCTCTTGCTCAGACCTCAAGCCCGACTCGATTGCCTGATCAACCAGCCAGCGTCGCAGAAGCTGAATACCCTTCTCCCGCCGCCGGCTGGTTTTCCATGCGAAGTGAAAAGTGTCACCGGTCATCACCGGGTGACAGGGCAGACGGACAAAATCCCCGGAATCCTTCCGTGTACTCAGCATATAATCGTTAGTCAGCGCGATGCCCTGATGAAACCGCGCCGCCTCTAGCGCTAACAGCATATGACTGAAATGCTGTATCCGGGCGCCGCCTGGAATCTTCTGATCCACGCAGCGATACCAGGCCTCCCAGTCTCCGGCTGCCTTGTCGAAAATACTGTGGGTGGACAACAGGGGAAACCGTGAAACCTCCTCAACCAGCAGCTCCGGCTCATCACGATTCTCAACTCCCAAATCCCGGCCAAGCTCTCTGCGGATACGCTGCCAGTAATCCTGGCTACAAACCGGAAACAACCGCTCGGTGTATAGCAATTCATAACTGAACGCCGCCGATGACGGTTTAATGGTAATAAAGCAGTCGCCCACCCTGTCCGACAGCACCGGGTTCTCGCTGCTCATCTCCAGCGAGAGTTCCAGTTGCGGATGCTGCCTTTGCAGATCTGGCAAACGGGGCACCAGCCATCGCACCGCAAACGAACTGAACACCGACAGCCGCAACCGCGATTCCTCATGCCCCAGTAACTGCTCACTTACCCGTTCAATCTGCAGCAGCGCAGAGCCAATGCCATCCAGATACTGCCGACCCTCATCGGTCAGCGTCAGCGACCGACCGCTACGCCAGAACAACTTCTCGCCCAGATAGGTTTCCAGTTGCTTGATCTGATGGCTGATCGCACTCTGGCTGACCGCCAGCTCTTCGGCAGCCAGCGAGAAACTGTTCAGCCGAGCAACGGCCTCGAATACGGGGAGGGATTTCAGAGGTGGCAGTTTCATTATCTATTTTTCTAATGACAGGTGATCAAAGATCATTTTATCGGATAGTACCACGGATCTAGAATGCTCCGATAAGTGTCAGTCCAATTCGAGATTGAGATTCGATCTCACGAAGCGTGGTATTGCTCCAGGCCAGAGCTACCAGGGCTTTCGGGGCTATTTTTGTCCTATCACAATTAGCGCCTCACAATTTTAACGTGAGATTCGGGCTGTTTTTGTCTCGTTTTGGCTTATGTCAGTCCGCTGTTGTGAACCGGATTTTCTGACAGTTAGCGGCACTTAATCACATTTACCAAGGCGCGATTCGGCTTGCCTTTCGACGCCCAGACGCCCGGGGAGGCACCATGTCAGGAAAAACAGTCAACAGCGCAATCCTGTTGCTGATTATTGGCAATGCGATGGCATTGATCTCCGATGTCTTTATCAAACTGATGGAGCCTGGCGCGCCAATTTTTCAGTTTGCGTTCCTACGCTGTGTCATCACCCTGCTCCTGCTTCTGCCGCTGTCAGGCCAGCTCAACCGCAAGCACCTGTTCACCGGACTTAAAGTGCACGCCGCTCGCGCTCACATCCACCTGGTTGGCCTGGTGTGCATGGTTATTGGACTGACGAACCTGCCACTGGCGACCGCCAACGCCGTATTCTACGCCGCTCCGATACTCGTTATGGTCCTCGCCGCGCTCATCTTTCAGGAAAAGCTGTCAACAATGAGCGTCATCGCTGTGTTCAGTGGATTTGGCGGGATTGTGGTGATACTACGGCCGGTAGAATTCAACTGGGCTGCCATCGCAGCTCTGGCAGCTGCCCTTACCCTGGCAATCAACGCCGTCATGGTGCGCAAGCTGCCCAAAGAGCAGACCACGGTGCATAAACTGCTGCTGAACTACCTGCTGATCATCCCAGCCGCCGGTGCCCTGGCAGTCTGGGAAGGCGCCGACTGGGTGTCAATGGCCATTTATTTTGACCCACTTTTGGCCAATAAAATTGACCCACCCTTCATAGTCTAGTTTGTGGTTTTCTGCTTCAATCGATAGCTTTCTCCTCCCAGCATAAAGATGTGTGAATGGTGGATGACCCGGTCAATGATCGGTACCGCCACGTTGTCGTCGTGGAAGAACTCGCCCCAGCTGGTGAAGTCCTTGTTGGTGGTCAGGATGATGGACCGGTATTCGTAAAGGCTGTTGATCAACTGGAACAGGTTGTAGCGGGCCTGCCGGGTCATGGGCAAGTAGCCCAGTTCATCAATGATCAGCAGGTCATACTTGGCCAACTGGCTGACCCGTTTTTTCAGCTCACCCTTCATCTCGGCCAGTTCCAGCTCTTCCACCAGATCCAGGGCGTTGCGGAACAACACCCGGTAACCGGCTTCCACCGCCTTGAGGCCGACCCCGATGGCCAGGTGGGTCTTGCCCACGCCCGGTGGTCCGATGAACACCAGGTTGTTCCGCTCGTCGAGGAACTGGAAGTCCAGCAAGGCGTTCACCTGGCGTTTGGTAATGGTGGTCTGGTGCCGGTAGTCGAAGCCCTCCAGGCGCTTATCGGCGGGGAACGTGGCCATCTTGTGGTTCCGTCGGATGCGCTTGTCCTGGCGCTGAGTCATCTCATGTTCGGCAAGCCGATCCGCGAAGCTCAGATAGGACATCTCGTTGGCTTCCGCCTGGGCCAGCAGATTCGTTAATTCATCGGCGGCTGCGCTTAGGCGCAGGCTGCGGTATCGGGCCACGGTTTGCTCAAGCTGGCTCATGGGTCACCCCCTGGCCACTGGAGCGGCCAAGACGCTGGTAGGCACTCAGATCCAGCGCTTGCTTGGGTTCCGGTAACGGTTCCGGCCGTCGCTCCCGGAGAACGGCGGTCTGGGTCGCTTCCAGGTAGCTTTGCATCCGTGTGGCAGTCATGCCGGGGCGCTCTGCCAGCGTCGTGATCAACTCTGGATCCACGGGCTCATGGCGCTTGAGCAGGTCACGGGCAGCCACCAACTGGTCCTTGTAGATCTTGGGCTCGGAGCGTTTGAGTTGCTGGCACAACCGGTGCCCGATCTCGCTGCCGATCAGGGCGTTGATATCGGATTCCAGCTTGCTCACTCGCTGGGCATGATCCCGATAGTGATGGGTATTCTTGATCACCTTGCCCTTGTCGGAGCACAGGGCATGATTGGCGATGACCTCGCCTGTGTTCAGATCGCTGATATGAAGTTGGCTGTCGGACTCCAGAATGCCCACCCGGGCCTGTTGCCAGGCCATGGGCACGGAGTATTTGTTGGCTTTCCAGGCGATCAGGCCGGTCTTATCCGCCCTTCGTGTGTCGCGGGCCACAGGCTCTACGCAGGCTGGTGACAGGTACGCCTCCAGGTGTTCTCGCTCATCCCTTTCAAAGCGCTCCTGGGGCGGCTCACCGGTGGTGCCGTGGATGCGGACATTGGCCACGCTCTCAACCCAGTCCTGCACGTGCTGGCGCACGTGTTCCTGATCCTGGAAGACCTCTCCGTAAAGGCAGTCCTGCTTGACGTACTTTACGCCGGCCTCCACCTTGCCCTTGCTCTCCGGGTCATAGCCTTCACAGGCATGGATCCGGAACCCGGCAGTGGTCGCATACTCATGGAACCGCTGGTTGAGGGTCAGTTCCCGGTACTGCTCGTTGATCACTACCAGCTTGGTCTGATCATAAACACACTCCTCCGGCAGGCCGGCGAAGTACCTCAGGGCTTCGTCATGGAGCTGGATAAACATCTGGGTATCCAGAGGACGGAAGGCCAGGCCCACGTACATCAGCCGCGAGTAGGACAGCACGAATACGACGAAGTGTAGCGTGCGCTCTTCGCCACCGATCAGTACGCCACGTAACTCACCGGGATCCACCTGGCACTGAACACCGGGTACATCGTCCAGAATGGGTTCGTAGTAACGCATCTGGGCCGATGCCACTTCCTCCTTGAGCGCCCGCACATAGCGGCGGATAGAGCGATCCGAGGCCGGTAAATCGCCGACCTTTGCCTGAAGCTTGCGGGCAATCTTGACGGCGCTGAGCTTGGGAAATTGCTTGAGCAAATGCACCAGGTAATCCCGGTGATCATCGAGGCGCTTGCTCCGTGAGGGGTCTGCAAACTGTTCCGAGATCGCATCCACTTCCATCCGCAAATACTTGCGGACGGTGTTTCGGGACAACCCCAGTCCCTGACTGATGGCGCGAATGGACAACCCTTTGCCGTTATCGTGCAACGCCTTGATCTTGTGTATCACAACCCACTCCTTCACTGGCATGCCCCCGGCCATGAGTAAAAGCGGGGGACAGTAGCTGGTTCTGTGGCCTGACGGCCACCCGGAGGTGGGTCAAAATTAATGGCCAGTAGTGGGTCATTTTAATTGGCCACTAACAGACTGGGACAGCAGCATGTTGATAAGCGCCGGCGGTTCAGCGGTATTTATCCTGGGCTACAACATCACCGTGTTGCTGGCCTACAAACAGGTGGATGCCAACCAGGTCACCAGCGCTGAATATACCGGCCTGATCTGGGCGGTATTGATTGGCTGGATCGGATTCAACGAGATGCCCGACCTCTGGTTTGCGGTGGGCAGTGCAATGATCGTGGTACCGCTGATTCTGGTGGGGCTGCGCTCCCGTGATCGGAGTCACCGAGCGCTTCAGGCTTACCCAGCCACAGGTTGAGGCCTTCGGCCAATGACGATAGGGAGGTAGTCATTGGCTAGGAGTGTCCAGGGCGCCTGGGTAAGAAAATTCTGTTCAGTGTCGGTTCGAATTTGTTTGCTATCACCTCAAAGCGAACCTTTTCAGATAAGGGCCTACTCAATCCGCTATTCGGAAACAAAGCACGCTGAGGTCGCAAAGCGGACATTCAGGTTTGGGAAGAACGCTGGCGTAACAGGTCGTTTTGTGAAGCGACAGCGGAACAAAACGGTGGAGTTCCCCCAATAAATCGGACACGCCGCTTCAATTTGGACTTCCCCCGACACACATGACCTACCCCAGCCTACAAGTGGGGTAGCTGGGCCACACACCGAGAGGGACAGATCGTTCTTAACAACTCTCAAACGTCTAATCGCTATAGTGCTCTATAACCTTTCGGTGCTGTTTCTTCGCCTCTTCAAGGCATGACGCATATTCTTTGATGTTGTTGGATACGATTTCCTCAATATACCCAATCAGATCTTCGCTGATCTTCTCGTTTTGTTCCTCAACGGTGGGCGGCGAAACCATTGCTTCATAATTGGAAAGAATGGTTTCTACCTCCTCCGTCCTACCTCGAGATCTGAGCACTGTGTTGCGGAGTACCGGGTCCTTCGAAGCTAATTCCAGAATGCCAATTTCCCCGGCCTGATACCCTCTGAGAGCATCCAGTCGACGCTTAACCGATTGATATTTTCTGAAGGTTGCCTCGTCGTCTCGAACTTTGGACGCCACGAACACGTAGATAAACACGCCGATTAACCCTGACGTCAAATACCATAAGTTGCCTGTTCCCCTAACGATGAATATGGATGGCATCGAAAAGAAAAAAACGAGTAGAAAAAATACCTCGTAGTTCCATCGATAGCATGCAAGACAGGATTGGCACTCACCGCCTTGCAGCTCTGTCTTGCAGTATTTACACGCACTGCCACCCATTAAGAATCACCTGCAATCGTTAGTGTAAGAGGATAGCCTTACCGCGGCTGCTTGCATGGCGAAGGCTATTCCGATGGCAACTACGATACCAAAGGGCCCGAGAGTCGCGAACACCAAACCCATGACAAACATAGCCAAGGCTAGGAAGCTAAATAGCGCTGTGGCGGCGGCATCACCGCAAGTCAGGCCCCACGCTAGAACCGAACTCAACAAATTAATGCCGCCCGCGATCAAGGACACAACGGCTCCTATCGGGCTTCCCACTAGCGCCTGCAAAGAACCGTTCACACCAAAGGCAAGTGCTATCCAGGACAGGGCGTCCATGAATGAGGCCACGTTGGTGAGCTGGCCACCATTCGCACCACCCGCAATCTTGTAGGCGCCCGCACCGGTTTCCGGATCGATTAATAGGTACCCAGAGCCGACCCAATTGTAGTGTATTATTTGCGCTTCATGAGCCGTGGCCACTTTTCCGGCCATCACCGCGTTGCGAATTTCGGTCTCAACCTCCGAGCCCAAGTCGATCTGTTCCAATGCAAGGCTTAGATTATTCCTATCGATAGTCCAGACCTTTTGGCCTTGAGCAGTGGCCAACGCCAATGCCTTAACTGCCGATATTCCGTGCGCCTGTGAGCCTGGGATGCTGAACACCTGCTCCGGTACCCAGTGTTCCATCGCACTCCAGCGCATTCCGCTCGCCTCAGTGAACTGGGCCTGGGTTTTTTTATCGTTATCCTTCGCGACGCCATGGTAGGTCACCGCATCCACGTCAATCGTCAGACCACTGAACGTCGTGTCGCGGGGGACACCGAACCAGTAACTCGGCTGAACCGTCGTCGAAAAGACCCCGTAACTCGGGAGACGATACGTCACCATGTTGGCCGGCTCACTCTGAGCTTCCTCGTGCGCATCGTTGAGCGCAAAGTAGCTCATGATGGTGGCGTAAATCAGATCGCCCAGCACATCGTGCTTAGTCAAAGTGTTCAGCTGAGACTCGGCGCCGCTCTTGAGTGTCGTTTTGGTGCTTTCGAGGTCCTGCTTCAGCCGCTGAGCCTGCTCCGGGCTGATACCCTGAAGATCCAGACCGATAGCACGGTATTGCCCGACAATAGGATTGTTGTTACTCGTATGCCAATTGTGAGAAGGGCTATAAAGTCCCAAAGTCTCATGGAGTTCGGTGCCCATCGTTTGGGCGCCGGCCCGCTGAACCACCTCACCATCCAAAACGATCTCAGGCGAGAGATTAATCAAATAGCCTGGCAGCGTGTTCGGCACGCTTGCTGGATCGATTTCACCGCTATCAGGATCAGGCTCGGGGATATAACTTTGGATAATCACTCTATCGTCGTCAGTCGCTGGAACGAAACTCAGTGCTAGCTTTTTGCCAGCAAGCTTCACTGTGGGCTCGTTTAAGGCGATAAAGGGAGCATTCGGATAGCCGTAACTCTGTGTCGCCAGCTCATACTTGAATCGGTGCCGCAAATTATCAGGCACTTCTGAAAAGCTGTCCTGAGTCACAATATGGGCGTAAGGCAGACCCGCGGCAAGCGGTCGCGGAGGCAACACCTCAATTTTCTGTAAACCCAATACCTCACCGACCTCGGCGTCTGGGTCTTGGCTCGCAATGTAGTCGGCTATTTGCTCTTCGAATTGCCGCAAGTGCGATTCGATATCGGTTTGGGGCACACCCTGTACCCAACCCTCGTCCTCGCTGATTTGGGCATTTTGTTCAACGTCACGTTGCAGAGCCTGAACATCGAAGGACACCTGCTCACTAACAGCCATCCCCGCCTTGAATTCATACTGCTTAAAGGACGCGTCCATGGGAATCCAGTTGTCCCCTGCACGATTCTTTATACCTCGTGATGGCTCAAAATCGACGAAGGCCTCGACCCACGTGTGCTCCATCCGAATTTTGGTGATTTTTCCGCCTTCAATCAGCGCGGTGTTCGGAATACCCCCCTGCCCAAGCAGGCTTTGGGCCGCCTCTGGCGTGGTCACACCACCTACCCAGTTCATGACCTTGTCGACGGGAATTTCGACAGTGCCGTAGGCATACTTGGCCGGGATGTCGGCGGCACGAAGCAAGGCAATCAAAAGGCTTGCGGTGTCGATCGCATTGCCACGCTTGGTTTCGAGCGTGTATTGAGAACCTTGAATAGAGCCGTAGCTGGGCACAAAGCGAATGTTGTTATGGACCCAGGTGTAAATTTCAACGGGGTTGTTGTTCAAGCTTTGAGCCAGATCTTGGATCGCATCGGTGATCTGGATGTCGATGGTGTTCGCCAAATCGGCCTCGGTGACACCCTTTTCATCAGCGAGAGAAGTCAACGCCAGCATATCCTGGGTCAACTCGCTCGAGGCGAATTGTAAGTACCCGGTGTAAGGATCGATCCCCAACGCCGCTTGCAGGTTCCGCTTGTTGGTTTTCGGCTCACGTACTTTGTCGGACGGTACACGCCAAGGAAGTTGATTGGGGTCATCGGCCGTGGGTCGGCGTTTAAACTGTTCTTTGCCGAGACTGTCACTCAGGTCATCAAGCAGTGATTGCTGCTCGTCAGGATCTTGTGTTTTAAGGAGCTGTTCCAGCTTAGTGGTTAATTCAGCATACTGACGTTTGACCTTTTCCACAGCCGCGGCATGCCGTTCGCGAATCAGGTCTTTGACTTCCTCGGGTAGGTTTCCCCGGGCCGACAGTTTTTCGTCCTCACGTTCAAAACGGTGGATGGCTTGCTCGTAGGCCCGCTCTACACCCTTTTTAAGCTTTTCCAGCTCTTTGACGTCTTCACTTTGTAGGGGCATAGCGCCGAGGCCAACGGCCTGCAAGGCCTCGTTCATCCAACCCTTGTCAGCATTTCGCTGTGCAAGCTTGCGCGGCAGTTCCTTCGTCAGCTTCCGCTTGAGCTTCTCCAATCGATGCGCCAGTTTCTTCTCGGGAGTGTTCTCCAGAAGTCGCTCAACTTGAGCTTGGCGTGCGTCTTCTTTACTCAGTTCATCTGCCACCGCCTTACTATTGGGTGAAAGATAAAACACGAACGTGAACATAAAGGCAGTAAAGGCGGACGTGGCCTTTGAGAATTTGCCGGAACGAAATGCATCCATGGTCAAGCCATTCATCGTAATCCCCAAACTAAACCGTCTAATCAAAAAGTGTTTCTGAGCAGGCTGAAATCAGCCTGCTCATCAAAGTGCGTTTTCCCGAACTGCCCGTTACAACTGGCGTTGAAGCTGGTAGAGCCAGAAGTCCAGCAAGAACCTCAGTTCCACGGCTGTTGGGTAGCTTTCCTGCGCTATCTCGTCGGTGGCCAACAAAATGGATTTGACGGCATTGTCCACCTTGGCTTTGTTGAGATGGCCCTGAGCGTGATCGAGCTTTTTCGCGATGAAGCGGTAGTTGGCAATGCCCGGGCCCTGGGCCATCAACTGCTGAACCATCGTTGAAACCTGTTGATGCTTGTGCCGGCCATCGATGGCACCGAGTGAGAAGTTCAGTTCGCTGTCATCGACCATCAGGCTGCGATTGATGCCGGCATCGATATCGACCTGCAACGTCACCTCGCCGGTCACACCATCCGGTAACTGGATGAAGAGGACATTAGAGGTGTCACCGGGAGACGCGAAGTCGCGCTGCCACAGCCAGGTGTCATCGGCGAACGTGGTCGGCAGCTCGCTCTCAAGAATGGTGCCGCCCTGTGGCAGGGTGAAGCGAATATCAACAGCGGCTTTGCGGCTGAGGTTTTCCAATCTGATTTCAACCGGAATCACACGGCCTGCGGCGACCGGCCAGACCTGTGGCTGAATCGCCAGCAACGCCTCAAGAAGAAGTTGCTCGTGCAGCCCCTGCCAGGAGGTCGCCAAGTCCAGCACGTCGTACGCGAAGTAGCTGTTTGCGCCGCTGCCATAGACGCCGAGGGTGACGGCGGCAGGCGCTGGAGCGTAGGCGCAGTCGTCGCTGGCGTTCTTACCGCCGCCAAACACCGCCCAGACATCCGCATCGCAGTGCGCCAGTGCCAGGCCCTGGGTCACCAGCGCATCTACGGCCACCGGTTGTTCAAGGTAACCGTTATCCGAAATCGACCCCGCTTGGTTGTTCCGACCGGTCAGCTTAACGCCCAGCGCCTTTTCAACGTGGTTGTTCCGACGGTTCCAGCTGCCGCTCACCAACAGCCCCAGTCCGTTGTGCTGGGCTTCCACCAACAGCTGCTCGGTTTGCGGTGCCAGGGTGACTTGCTCGGAAAACATCGCCTCCGCGCTGTAAAGTCCAGAGTTGAACTCCGCGGTAAAGTCCCGAGCACTGTCGGTCAGGGTGTAATGCCACTGATGACGGGTCAGCAGGTCCTCAAGGTAAGTACGTTGGCGGCCAGCGTCATTCAGGTCAGACGTCGCGGTGGCCAGGTCGTCCACCAACACCAGCAATTTCCCTTTCGCGGCCGGATGCAGGTCGACCATCACTGTCGGGGGAACCACCTCAAAGCCGGCCGCCGCGAGCTCGAGAAGTTCACCGTCTGCCTCCGCCATCAAGATGCAGCCATAGCCGCCGTAGGCCGGAGGATCCGACAGCAGCAGCTGATACGGATGGGCAATGGTGTTGCTCACCGGGGTGTCATTTTGGCGGATTTGGGAGATCACCGAGCCATCGGCGAGGCTGACCAGCTGATAAATCAGGTTGGCCTTCACCTCGGCCTGAGCGCTGCGATTGGTGATCTCGAAATGGCAGGTTTTGGCTTCGCCAGTGTCGTAATACTCAACCGTGACGTTGCCAGTTAGCGACATCAGCTCAGAGCGTTCGACGCGGAAACTTGCCTGACTGGTCGCCAAGATCTCACCATCCTGACGGACGATCCAGCTGACACGATACCCGCCCGCCTCACGGTCGACCAACGGCAAGGCATACTGACGATCAGTCGATCCCTGTGGCGGCAAGCTATTGAGGTTGTAGGTTTGTTCTGCCAGCAACTTGCCATTGGGTCGACTGACCTGAAGCGTTCCCACGCCACCATCAAACAGACCATTGTTGCTGACGTTGCTGACGCGAAGATCAATCCGGGCCTGATCCCAGGCTTGGTAGACCGGCTTATCCGTGGTCACCAGTGCGCCCACTTCGGCAAAGGCGCCACCGGCGGTGGTCATGGCAAAAGGTGCAACAGACTGGGTTAACACCTGGCCGTCGTTGCCGAGTAACTGGCCTACAACCTGGTAGGTGCCTGCATAAATACCGGCGGTGTTGAAAAGTTGGTCCGGAATTGCCGCTTGGCCCTTGGGTGCAATTGCCTGCACATCAAAAATGCCCAGATTAGCCACCCTCGCCTGCTGATTATCCTCAATCGTCACGACAACCTGTGCATCGGTTTCGATCTCACTGAGGTTCCCGAGCACACCCGAAATGACCACGGACTCAGCCGGGCTGTAGACGTCTTTGTCAGTATCAACGTCGAGCGTGGTGAGTGAGGGCGCCACCTTCACGCTTTGTTCACCGAGCGTTTCGTGCACCGGATTGCCATCGATATCGGTATAGGAGATCGCCAGCTGCTCGGTCACCACCCGCTGGGAACCGGGCTCAACATTAAACAGCTTCAACTCGGTGGTGAGGTTTTCAAGCTGGCCGACGCTGAAGGTGTCAAATTCCCAGGTAACGATGGTTCGGTCGTTCTCCACTTCGATCAGAGACGGCGCAACGGAGTAGGAACCGCTTTCGATTCCAATGCCGGCGGTCGACAGGGTACTGACGATTTTGACATCCGAGATGGCCGGCTTGATCACTTCAATTCTGACTGAAACCGGCGCAGACGCGCCGCCGCGATTATCATTAGCCAGGAAGGTGACGAGGTGCTCGCCCATATCCGCGGTCGTCGGGGTCCATTCGAGTGTCGCAACGCCGGTGGTACCGCCGCTCACGCTCTGCTCAAAGGTGGCGCCAACTGGCAAGCCCACATGGTTCAGGTAGACCTGGTCGTTGGGATCCGAGTCAGATGCTTGCACGGTCAGCGTGAGCTTCTGACCGACCACCGCCTTGATCACAGACCCAGCTTCGGGCGTCGGCGGATGGTCAAACTCGGGCGAGGCATTGGTGCCCTGATCTCGCAGATTCAGCAGGAAATCAATCGCTGCGGAGCTTTTGACATTCCCTTCTTCATCGCGGTCTTCGATGGTGACCTGGATGGTATACAGGCCGTTGGAGAACGATTCCGCGCCATCCCAGGTAAACAAGCCAGTGTCGCGGTCAACCTTCATGCCGGAGGGTATACTATTGATGGCCGACTCCGAGCGCGTGGACATCCGCCAAGTCAGTTGATCGCCATCCGGATCGACGGCCGGAATGAGGAATCGGCAATCGTACTTGGAGCAGCTCACGATCGGAGGCAGATTACTGAACGGCGACGAATTGCCATTCTCCAAATTAACACGGGTATACACACGCCAAGTGCTGCCTGAGTTCCTGAGGCCTCCAATCTTACAGCAGCTACTGAAATTACCGATCCATGGCTGACCATTATTATTGGCCGCCCGATAGGTATGACGCACGAGATTGTTCTCATTCCGGGTATCGATGGCTTCCCCGACAATCCAGTCCTCTTGGAGATTTCTCGCGATCACCCGATAGGTGTGGTTTGAGGAATAGCCATCACCAAAACTGTAACGACCGGGACGGAACGTTTGCCCGATTTTGGGGTGACCGAAATAGCTGCTTCGGAACGCCACGGTCATCCGAAAATCAGCGGTCGTGGGTGAAATATCCGGCCGCGCTTTGTAGGTAAAGTGGCCAAAGCGGAAATGACTGGCTTCGGCCACAGAAACGCTGACCATGAGCAGTACGAGACAGGCAATGCGAGCCATCCATTCTTTCAATGTCGTTAGATCCATCTTATTCACCATCCATTCCTTCTACCTGAATCCTGCTCTCCACCGACACACCTTCTAGTGGGACAACCTCACTCGGATTAAGTGACTGGGTGGTTCTCAGTCGAATGGACGGTGGAACAAACACGGTGCCGTCGGATTGCTGGGTGACGGAAGCGCCGGTGATGTTTTCCAGCACAATCCGATACTCACCGCTGGCCACGAAGTCGTACGGCAATACCGTGAGCACTTGGCGGACATTCGTCTGTGAAGGCGCCATATCCAGTTGGCTGTGACCTTGCGTGATGACCCGGCCGTCTGGGTCCAAGAAGGTGTAATCAAACTCCAGGCTGACCTCGACGTTGGAGCGGTTAAAGATCTCCGCAAACAGCTCCACATCGGCCTGATTGTTCAGCAGCACATAGCTGGGGGATCCCTTTGGAGCCAGCGAGGCCACTACGGCGCTGGGCTCCACTGTGACAGTGGTACTGCTCTCCGACACCAAGTTGCTCGTGGTGCGATCGAGCGCCTGCACGGTCACGGTGTAAACGCCGGGCGCAACGGTCAGGGTGTTCCACCACTGTTCCAGCTGAACGGTTTTCTGCTCCCCAGGCGCCAGGTTTTCGACCGCTTCATCCAGGTGCTTCTGGTAATGAGCCAGTTCTTCGGGATCGCTCTTGGGGTCGATCGGGGGCAGATAAACGCCGGAGAAGTTTTCGATGTCAGTGCCCGCGCTGTCCTTCACCTGAACATAGAGCCGCGCGCCTTGATTCAGTGCGGTGTCGTTCTTCAACTCAGCACTAATCAACACTGGTTCATAAGCGCCATACACGGTTTTGTCCGTGGTCACTTGAGCGATGTCCACACCGCCCAGATCCGCTTTTCGAACACTGATATCCAGGGTTAATTCAGTGTGCTCTGCGAGCGAGACATCCTTACCCGAGTACATGTAACCTGCGGCGTTGGTCGCGACCGTGAACTCAAGAACCTGAATGTCAGTGATGCGATAGAAGCCGTTCACATCGGTGGTGG
>Ga0307947_1002980_pt1:0-2500 | contig 13634 bp, 17 predicted proteins | sample OrgLakmetagen232_FD_201840 | JGI IMG/M metagenome (GOLD analysis project Ga0307947, IMG submission 201840) | Saline water microbial communities from Organic Lake, Antarctica - #232 | ecosystem: Environmental > Aquatic > Non-marine Saline and Alkaline > Saline | place: Antarctica: Organic...
GTGTTGCTGTACTCCAGAGCGCGTAATTTATGTACAGAGCGGTGTAAAAGAGTGCTGCGTGCATTTGGTGCGCTGAGGTGCAGGCTGGTGTGTGTGTGTGTGTGTGGTGTGTGGTGTGTGTGTGTGCATGGGGTGTGTGCATGGGGTGTGTGCACGGCATCCTTTGCGCGGGGTGTGTGTGCGCGGGGTGTGTGTGCACAGGGTGTGTGCGCACGGGATGTGTGTGCACGGGGTGTGTGCACGGCCGATCCTTCGGACTATGAAGCTTAGTACAGTGGGGGGAGACAGCTTGCATGCCGAGGCACCTGGGGAGTGAAGCCAAGCTGCCGTCGGTAAGAAGAGTGATGCAAAGCGTGAATGGATGTCGGTAAGAGGAGTGATTGGATGTCGGTAAGAAGAGTGGTGCAAAGCGTGATTGGATGTCTATATTGTGTCGTGCTTATATAGATATTGGATATATCTCTCTGGATGTCTATATCGTGCCGTGCCTTTATAGATATTGGATAAGAAGTGTGATACAAAGCGTGATTGGATGTCTATATTTTATCGTGCTCGTGACCTGAGCACCCATCAGTGAACTAGTCTGTAGCGATCCATATTCAAAATAGTCTTTAATCATATATTGAACTTTATAGAATCAACGGTCTATCGATAGAAAAAAAAACTTTTAACCATAAACACGTGCTCGTGACCTGAGCAAAGTAAGACAAGGAAGGCGTGGCGGTTGTTGATGCCTCTATTGCAAGGACTTCCAGCCGCTATGCTTGTCGAGCAGCCGCTATGTTCGTCAAGCAGCCGCTATGTTCGTCAAGCAGCTGCTATGCTTGTCAAGCAGCCGCTATGCTTGTCGAGCAGCTGCTATGCTTGTCGAGTAGCTGCTATGTTCGTCAAGCAGCTGCTACGCTTGTCGAGCAGCCGCTATGTTCGTCAAGCAGCCGCTAGCTTGTCAAGCAGCCGTTATGCTTGTCGAGCAGCCGCTATGCTTGTAGAGCAGCCGCTACGCTTGTCGAGCAGCTGCTATGTTCGTCGAGCAGCCGCTATGCTTGTCGAGCAGCCACTACGCTTGTCAAGCAGCCGCTATGTTCGTCAAGCAGCTGCTATGTTCGTCAAGCAGCCGCTATGCTTGTCAAGCAGCCGCTATGCTTGTAGAGCAGCCGCTACGCTTGTCATGCGACACACCTCTTTCGTGCGAATATGAGGCTGCACGAGACATCCTTTTGCATGGATGTCTGGCTGCACGCTTGCTGTTGCTTTGCACTCCAAGCTGCATCTGTTGAGAGGGATACATTTAAAAAGGGACCGAGTTTGGGCAGCTACTTTGCAGGTGGACATTTTTGTGCACGCGCACGTGTTGCTAATGTGTAGGGTTAGCCAGAACCGTGTCTACGCTGTATATACATAGTTCTGGCCAACCTTGCAGACGTGCAAATGTGCAAAAGAGCATGAGGTTGGGAACATGGCTGATTTAAAGAATTAGGGTCTACCTGCCGCACCTCACAATTGATGACAGAAGAAAACACTACTACGCAGGCATTAAAAACACTCCCCGCATTGATTTAAGCAAAGGAGCCACTTTCGTTCTGGGTACACAATTGATGCCTTCGGTAATCGATCTATAAATGGGGTTGGCCAGAACCGTGCATATATATACGATTTATATATAGTGTATATACGGACTTTTTGGCAGGAAAATCACCAAATATACGGTCATACACGGTGTACATATTCGGTTCTGGCCAACCCTGGTTATAAACTGTGCACAAGTGTGCTTCAAACTCACTTCAATTAACAAACAGCAAGATTCCAGTGAACAAATGCCAGGTTTCTTTAACGACAGCATATTCCAGTGACCAACAAATACCAGTGCAAGGTGAGCAATCCTCATTATATTCTTCGCACTCAGTCAGCACAAGCTTCGTATCAAGCTCTGTCAACGCGATAAAGCCTACGTTTTGACGCCAGAGCTGCCCGCTTGTGCGTGAGTTCTCCGCACGCAAAGCCCTGCGTGATTTTGTAAAGAGCGTGCGAAGAGCGTGCAGAGAGCGAGCCAGAGCTGCCCGCTTGTGCGTGAGTTCTCCGCACGCAAAGCCCTGCGTGATTTCGTAAAGAGCGTGCGAAGAGCGTGCGGAGAGCGAGCCAGAGCTGCCCGCTTGTGCGTGAGTTCTCCGCACGCAAAGCCCTGCGTGATTTCGTAAAGAGCGTGCGAAGAGCGTGCGGAGAGCGAGCCGGTGTGCCGCACCCCCATCATGTTAAGATTTCACAGCAGCAAGATTTTACAGCAGTGTGCTCTTCTCAAGAAGGGAGCAAGTCACCCTGGCTACCCTGGTCATACCATGTCATCAAGTGCGCTTTCTATGCACGGGTTTGCCTAGGGATGATGTGTGTCTGGCCTGTCATGTATGTGTGTGTGTGTGTGTGTTTTGTGTGTATGTGTGTGTGTGTGTGTGTGTGTGTGTGTGTGTGTGTGTGTGTTCATGGTATGAGTGAATGCGTGTGCACA
>Ga0307947_1002980_pt1:7500-13634 | contig 13634 bp, 17 predicted proteins | sample OrgLakmetagen232_FD_201840 | JGI IMG/M metagenome (GOLD analysis project Ga0307947, IMG submission 201840) | Saline water microbial communities from Organic Lake, Antarctica - #232 | ecosystem: Environmental > Aquatic > Non-marine Saline and Alkaline > Saline | place: Antarctica...
GTGGCGTCAGCAGTAGCAGCAGCGGTGTGGATGGCAGGGGCAGTGGCGTCAGGAGTAGCAGCAGCGGTGTGGATGGCAGGGGCAGTGGCGTCAGCAGTAGCAGCAGTAGCGGTGTGAATGGTAGGGGCAGTGGTGTCAGCAGTAGCAGCGGCAATATGAATGGCAGGGGCATTGGCGTCAGCAGTGGAAATAGCGGTGGTGGTATTTTAAGTGGGTCCGCCTGCAGCAGCGGCGGTGGTGCAAGCGGGGCTAGCAACAGCAGCAATAGTGCCTGGAGGGTCGAGGGGGTTGCAAAAGGGAGTGGGCAGGGGGGTGGTGGTGGGCTGGGGGGCTGTGCAAATGTCAGCAGCACGACTTCTCCCCTCGCCCCACACCCCTTTTCTCAATCCAGCCCGAGTGTACCGCACCAGCAGCACACGGCATCCGCCTCCTGTTGTGCACGTGACGTGCACAGCTCCCATGCTGGACTTGGAAGCAGCAGGTACCTGTGCGTGCAGCAGCAGCAGCGTCATCATTACCAGCAGCACCCACACCAAGGCCTGCAGCAACACACACCGCAGCATCAACAACACCAGCATCAGCTGCTGCAGCATCACCAATATCAGCAGCACCCACACCAAAGCCCGCAACGGCATATACAGCAGCACCAACAGCAACAGCAGCAGCACAACAAGCAGCATCCACATCTAAATCTTCAACAGCACACACAGCAGCACCAACAGCAACAGCAGCAGCAGCAGCAGTGTTCCCAACAGCAACCACATGAAAGCCTGCAACAACGCACACAGCAGCATCAACACCACCAGCAACCACTTAAAACCCTCCAACCCTCACTTTCCCGTCCTCACACGCACACACACCTCCCCACCCATCTCACGCACACACGCCACCCCAGCCACCGACACCCTCACACACATTTTAGCAGCCACCCATCCACACACCCACATACACAACCATCCGTACCTAGTCAACAACCCCTGCATCATTCCTCCCCTCTGCAACTCAGCACCCACTCATTCCACCCACTCACACTCACCTCCACCCCCTTGCACCCCCCCACCTTAAACAGCACCAGCAACTGCATCAGGGGCGGCAGCGCCCCACCAATACACACTGCCTCACCACTCCAGCTGTCGCTGTCTGTCGCACAAGGCTCACCGCCCCAGCTTTCGCTGTCTGTCGCACAAGCCTCACCCCAGAGCCTCACTTTGACCCCACAAGGCATGATACCAGAACTCTACCGCAACCAACATCACCACCACCACCACCTCCAGCATTACCACCACCATCTCTGCCATGAACAACATCATCAACACCAGTACCCCAGCCATTCCAGGAGCAGCAGGACAGCTCGTGACAGCTGCAGCAGCAGCAGCCTCAGGTTTGTTGATAGTGGCAGCAGCAGCAGTAATAGTAGCAGCAGCAGCAGCAGTAGAACAGGAGCCTCCCTCTTCACCTCTCCCTCCCGGCACTTGAGGTCGTCACACCCTGCCCCTCACGTCGCACCACACCCCCAGCCGTATGCTGTGTGCCAAGTGAGGGCAGCCACGGGCTGTTTCCTGAGGGCCGTTTCTACTGCAGCCGCTTCAGCCATGATCGGTGAGCAACCTGTGTGTGTAAATATGTGTGTGTGTGTGTCTGTGTATGTGTGTGTGTGTGTGTGTGTTGGGAAGGGGGAGGGTTGCGTTGCGAGGGTATGAGTGTGCAGAAGAAGTTGTGAGGTCAGAGGTGGCTGTGTGTGTGTGTACATATTTGTTGCAAAGAGTGTGTGTGTTGCAAATAATTTACTTGTTGCTGCCAATGCTTAGCCATAGACGGCATGTGATTACATTCCATAACGATCCAGGGCTCTAGTGTGTGTGTGCACGAATGTGTTTGTGTGTGTGTGTGTTTGTGCACCTTTCATTGTAGCACAGGCACTCCAGCCACCATTGGCAAAGCTGCTGCTGCTGCTGCTGCTGCTGCTGCTGCTGCCGCTGCTGCCGCTGCTGCTGCTTCTGCTGCTGCTGCTGCTGCTGCTGCTACTGCTACTGCTGCTGTTTACGTCTCAAAGCACAAAGCACGCACACGTGCTTGAGCGCTGTGATAGGTACAGGCAGCCTTGCGCTTGATATCATTTCATCCGCTCATGTGTGTACGTACGCAGCCACAAGTGCCTCTGACCTGCATCATCGCTACTGCGCACGTGCACGCCTGCACCGGAACCCACACACCGCTCTGCATTTCTGTAAGGCTTTCCTCCACATGCACAATGTGTTTACGATTGCCGGAACATTTGAATAGACAGCCTAACATAACAAACATACACACGCACGAACACACACACACTCACACACTCTACTTCTCAACTCCTCGGACTGCTACACAGTATGACCACACCTGCTGAACTTATATTATCAATGCAGCTGCTACCTCTCATGCTTCCTGAGCAGCAGATTATCAATGCAGCTGCTACCTCTCATGCTTCCTGAGCAGCAGATGTACCTCACACACACACACACACTCTGTAGATGTACCTCACACACACTGTAGATGTACCTCTTATACACACTCTGTAGATGTACCTTACACACACACTCTGTAGGTGTACCTGGTGATTTCGCACGCACTCTGTTCCACTTTTCAGCAAAAACACACGTGCACGTATACGCACTCATATTGTCACATAGATACACACACATACACATACACATACACACACATACACATACACATACACACATACACACACATACTCACACATACTCACACATACTCACACGTACACACGTACACGCACATATACACACATACTCACACAAACTTAAATACGCACACATACACACACACAATCAACACATACTCACACAAACTCACACATACACACACATACTCACACATACTCACACATACTCACACACACACACATACGCACACATACACACACATACACACAAATTCTCACACATACTCACACATACTCACACTACACCTTACCACACAGCTGCCACCTCCCCCGCCTCCTCAGCCGCCGCAGTCGGCAGCCTCCCTGGCGGACCCCCACATTACCGTGGCATCATACATGCGCTCACGCACACAGTCCAGCAGGAGGGAGTGCTGGGACTGTACAGGGGACTGGGCGCCACGCTGATGCAGGTGTGTGTGTCTGTGTGTGTGTGGGGGGGGTGTTTGTGTGGGGGTGGGGGTGGGGGTGGGGGTGGGGGGTTGTGGGGGTGGGTGTGTTTGTTTGGGTGTGGGTGTGGGGGTGTGTGTATTTGTGGGGGTGTGGGTGTGGGTGTGGGTGTGGGTGTGGGTGTGGGTGTGGGTGTGGGTGTTGAAATTGTGTGTTGGTGGGTGAGGGGTAACAGGAGAAGGGGATGTGCAGGGGAGGACTAAAATCTTTTACATCTAGAAATCGTTGAGGCTCCTCGCAATGAGTCAAGCCGGAAACAGAAAAGCTCTTCTCCCAACCACGCACAACAGTTCTATCTGTCGGTGGTGTAGTTTCAGGGCTGTCATTGGTGTAGTTTCAGGGCTGTCAGTGATCTAGTTTCTGGGCTGTCAGTGATCTAGTTTTTGGGCTGTCAGTGATCTAGTTTCAGGGCTGTCATTGGTGTAGTTTCAGGGCTGTCAGTGGTCTAGTTTCTGGGCTGTCAGTGATCTAGTTTCTGGGCTGTCAGTGTTGTACTTTCTGGGCTGTCAGTGATCTAGTTTCTAGGCTGTCAGTGGTCTAGATTCTGGGCTGTCAGTGGTGTAGTTTCTGGGTTGTCAGTGATCTAGTTTCAGGGCTGTCAGTGGTGTAGTTTCAGGGCTGTCAGTGGTGTACTTTCTGGGCTGTCAGTGATCTAGTTTCAGGGCTGTCAGTGGTGTAGTTTCAGGGCTGTCAGTGGTCTAGTATCTGGGCTGTCAGTGGTGTAGTTTTTGGGCTCCAGATGTAGTTTCAGGGCTGTCAGTGGTCTAGTTTCTGGGCTGTCAGTGGTGTAGTTTTTGAGTTCCAGGTGTGACCCCAGAAGCTCCTGAGCTTGCTTGTCCATGAGGCCTGGTCAGCATGCGCCTGCTTGCAGGCATTGCAGGCAGCATTCCAGACCTTGCCCCAGTCAAGAGGGGCAGGGGGCATACCCATGCACAGGCCTGAGATGCATCTGCTTGCAGGCATTGCGGGAAGCATTCTAGACCTTGCCCCGGTCAAGAGGGACAGGGGGCATACCCATGCACAGGCCTGAGATGCATCTGCTTGCAGCCATTGCGTGCAGCATTCCAGACCTTGCCCCAATCAACAGGGGCAACGAGCAAACCCACACGCAGGGCCTCCACTGTTCAATGCGCAGCATTCATAAATAAGGTTGCCAAAACATAGGTACATGCCGTACATGACCGCACATTTGACAAAACCCCTGCAAATACCTATACATGATTCTGGCCAACCCTACACAAATCATTATACGTACATGCCGTACATGACCGTATATTTGACAAAAACCCTGCAAAAAATAACCAACAGCCAGCACTCCTCACAATGTGTATAATAAGTGTGTGCAGAAGGAAGGAGAAAGCATCCAAGAATAGTAGAGAAGCATGTTTCAGAATATACACCACAGCAAAATACCTATATATGATTCTGGCCAACCCTTCAACTAATCATACTTCCATGTTTGTGTCACGTCTGTTCGGTGGTGGTGACGAATTGTGGGGTAAGCAGTTTGTTGGTTTTCAGTTGAAATAGTATAGTGACAGGTCTTGTTGGCTAAGCTGGAGGAGCCAGTTATTTGGAAGATAGTATATGAGGGTACATTGCTTCGTCAAGTGGATGTAGGCTACTTAAAGTCAGGCTGAGCAGGTCCACTTATGAAATGCATAGGTGGTAGAGTGGACAGTTACTTGCAGGAAAGAAACGTGTGATACAGAAAAACGTGGGACGACAACGGCGGAAATCAAGATGACTTATTAAGAGGTTGGCCAGAACTGAACATACACACCGTATATGACCGTATGTATGGTGCTTTCCCTGCCAAAAATACGCATGTACACCGTATATACCTATAAGTGTATGGTTCTGGCCAGCCCTACTTATTTTCCGCACTGCAAGACCTTGAGTTCAAATGTAGCACGGAACTCAGCAGTGTGCTGGGCTGGGCCAAGATTGCTTTCTTGCCCGGACGGGAACCTCTTTCGTTATCATTTCCCACACTGCAAGATCAGGAGCCTAAATGTGATACAGAACTCAACAGTGTGCGGACTTGCTCTGATAGGAACCTCTTTCGTTTTTTCTGCCCTGTGCAATTTGCGCTGTTCTGTGTGTGTGTGTGTGTGTGTGTGTGTGTGTGTGTGTGTGTGTGTGTGTGTGTGTGTGTGTGTGTGTGTGTGTGTGTGTGTGTGTGTGTGTGTGTGAGTGTGTGTGTGCTGTGTGTGTGTGTGTTTGTCCTGCGCTGTTCTTTGGTGCAGGCAAAGAGCATACTAAGATTACTGTCCTTATTACTTTCCTTATTTGGTGTGGGGAGTGTTTTTCACCGCCTGCGTAGTTTCTCTCTACTGTCCCTTGAATCAAATACTCTGTATGTTCCAATTGACGCGGCTGCACTTTTAGCAATTAAATTGGGCTGTAATATTCCACTCAGACCTCTCAAATAGCTCTATTTTATTTATGCCCTCAATCTTCGCCCCCGGTCTTGCACTGTGTCTTAAGTACAGGAACACGCCCTCAGTCTTGCACTTTGTCTTATGCCCTCAATCTTCGCCCTCGGTCTTGCACTGTGTCTTATGCCCTCAACCTTCGCCCTCGGTCTTGCACTGTGTCTTACGCCCTCAATCTTCTCCCTCGGTCTTGCACTGTGTCTTACGTACAGGAACACGCCCTCGGTTTTACACTGTGTCTTATGCCCTCAATCTTCGCCCTCGGTCTTGCACTGTGTCTTATGCCCTCAATCTTCGCCCTCGGTCTTGCACTGTGTCTTACGTACAGGAACACGCCCTCGGTCTTACACTGTGTCTTATGCCCTCAATATCCGCCCTCAGTCTTGCACTGTGTCTTATGCCCTCAATCTTCGCCCTCGTTCTTGCACTGTGTCTTACGTACAGGAACACGCCCTCAGTCTTGCACTGTGTCTTATGCCCTCAATCTTCGCCCTCGGTCTTGCACTGAGTATTATGCCCTCAAT
>Ga0307947_1002982_pt1:0-7500 | contig 13634 bp, 19 predicted proteins | sample OrgLakmetagen232_FD_201840 | JGI IMG/M metagenome (GOLD analysis project Ga0307947, IMG submission 201840) | Saline water microbial communities from Organic Lake, Antarctica - #232 | ecosystem: Environmental > Aquatic > Non-marine Saline and Alkaline > Saline | place: Antarctica: Organic...
GACGATGTGGCAAGATGAGTCCACACACGCCCTTCCTTACCCATCACCTCACTACCCCCCCCACCCCCAACAACAGTCAGCCTGTGTGAACCGCACTCAAGAAAGCGTGTGGGCAAATAGACGATGTGGCAAGATGAGTCCACACACACCCTTCCTTCCCCACCACTCCCAACAACAATCGGCCTGTGTATACCGCATTCAAGAAAGCATGGTGGGCAAATAGACGATGTGGCAAGATGAGTCCACACACGCCCTTCCTTACCCATCACCTCACTACCCCCCCCACCCCCAACAACAGTCAGCCTGTGTGAACCGCACTCAAGAAAGCGTGGTGGGCAACAACTAAAAAAATGAAATGGCAAGCGTGGTGGGCAAATTGATGAGCAGGGGGGATGATGTGCACACACAACAGTACCCCAGGAAGAGACCCTTGCCCAAAAGCATGCACACGCGTTACGTTTTATATTTAGGACATGTATAACAAAAACTTTACAGTTAAGGGTGTGTTAGCCTGTAGTCGACACGCACGCACACACACACACACACACACAACAAGCTAATCACAAGGGCGTGCGTGACCTCTTTTGTGGCTGACTGCTGAAAGGACTGTGCGCACGAAAACGGATCACAGAAAGGACTGTGCGCACGAAAATTGATCACAGAAAGGACTGTGCGCACGAAAACGAATCACAGAAAGGACTGTGCGCACAAGAAAGGATCACAGTAAGGACTGTGCGCACGAAAATGGATCACAGAAAGGACTGTGCGCACAAAAATGGATCACAGAAAGGACTGTGCGCACGAAAATTGATCACGATAACCGATGACCGATGCTTGGTTTGCTTTGATGTCCACGAATGCGGTGTTTCTGTGACACAAACTTTTGAGCGTGAAGGGACTTGACTAAACTATAGACTTGACTAAACTATAGGCTTGACTGAGCCTAAAGTATATATTGTTGCTCGTGTTTGGTCTGACTTTTTACCAGACCTGACTCACGCTACAGGCTGCGGGCTGTAAAAAGAAAACTCAGCCAGAAACCACCAACCACCAAATACATCCCACGATCATATTCTGGGATGATTCATAGTCCTAGTGTGCAAGCCTTACAACAAGTTGCTTGCATACCTGCTGCTGAATCCGTGGCAGCTCACGCCACCCACTGCGTTGAAGGGAGAGATGGTGCTAGCAGTGTGGCTGAAGACTAAATCTTCACCTACACAGGTGCATTGATGTATGTCCGTGCACGTGTGTGTGTGTGTGTGTGTGTGTGTGTGTTTGTGTATATTGAAATTCTAACGTACACGAGTGTGCCTATGCATGAGGTGGGATGGGGGTGTGCATGTGCGTTTGCAAGTGTGAACAATTTAATGCAAACGTGTGTGTGCATGTCTGGCATAAACATATGCATGTGCGTGTGTGTGCGTGTGTGTGCGTGTGTGTGTGTGGTGTGTGTGTGTGTGTGCGTGTGTGCGTGTGTGTGTGTGTGTGCGTGTGTGCGTGTGTGTGTGTGTGTTTATGTCCTCCTGGGAGCGTGCTCACCAGAGCCACGCTTCTTGGGGCTGCTCTGATGGCCTAGCCGACGTGAAGTGTTGCGCTGCTGGTGGCTCAGTTGCTGCTGTTGTGATGGGATGTGGTCTGTGTGTTGGACGTGTGGGAATGAGGGTGAGAATCAAGACGGGACGGGGTGTTAAGACAGGATTGATAGGTCTTCAGCAGCACCAATGTCAAGGTTAAGATTATAATAGGGTAGACCTGTATATACACACCGTGTATGACTGTATGTATGGTAATTTCCCTGCCACAAAAATACCGTATACACACTGTATATACCTAAAATGTATGGTTGTGGCCAACCCTATTTATAAAGTGACAAAGGCACAGGCTGGTGCATACACGTCACACTTGAGATCAGCGCAGGCTGCGCACACGTCACTCCTCAGATCATGCTGGCTGTGCACATCACACTGGGTGTGCTTTGATTCTGTCTGGTGGGGTGCAAGCCAAGGAGTGTATCAAAAGAACACAGCACACCTGCAGAGCTGCTGTGGTTGCTGAAGTCCCCGTCCTGGCTGAGCATGCGAGAGCCAGACATGTTAAGCTGCGGCCGCTGCATGTGACGAAATAGCATGCACACACACAAACAAAGAGGTCACACACAGGACCAGGTCACACACAAACAAAGAGGTCACGATAAGGCCAGGTCGGAGCGGGCGATGTCTGGACATGTCAACAGGGGGCGCTGCACGTAACACAAGAGTACACGTACACACACACACACACACACACACATGCAAATGTACACACACACCAACGCACACACACACGCCAAATGTACACACACACACCAACGCACGGACACATACGCATATACACGCCATCGCACACAGACCCACTTACCCACCCACCCACCCATCCACCCACACACCCACACACACACACAACAGGCAAACATGAGACAGGGGCAGAGGGCAGTGCTGGCAGAATACTGAGGCACGTCCACAGGAGCGTCACATGTAACACAAACACAATAGAGCACAGGTAAACCCACACCCACACCCACACCCACACCCAGATACTGAGGCACGTCCACAGGAGCGTCACATGTAACACAAACACAATAGAGCACAGGTAAACCCACACCCACAATACCCACACCACCCACACCCAGATACTGAGACACGTCCACAGGGGCAACACAAGTAACACGACAGCCACACCCACACCCACACTCACACGACAGCATCAACACCCACGCCCACAATTCCCACACCCACACCCAGGTACTGAGACACGTCCACAGGGGCAACACAAGTAATACGACAGCCACACCCACACCCAACCCCACACCCACACCCACACCCACACCCACACCCACACCACCCACACCCAGATACTGAGACACGTCCACAGGGGCAACACAAGTAACACGACAGCCACACCCACACCCACACCCACACGACAGAGCATCAACACCCACGCCCACAATTCCCACACCCACACCCAGCACCACTCACCCGCATCATAGAGGAGCGCCCGTGCATCGACACAAACGATTTCCCCCCTCCCTCAACCGCAAGAGCGTCCTCCTCATCCTCTGGCCCTCCATTGCGGATGTTGGTCAGGATGGTCAGGAGGGGATGGCTGCTTGAGGGATGCTCAGTGTCTGAAGCTCCACCGCAACCCACACTGCTGCGCCGCCTGTGCATGCATGTGTGTGTGTGTGTGCATATGCTCATTTGCGGAGCACAGCCTAAACACGTTCACTCACATCCACGATGCACGGAACTCTCTCCTTACCGCACACTGCATGACTCGCCTTTCGAGTTTCCAAGGCCATCAAAACCTTTTCCCTCCCCCTTTTCCCCACAGCGCTATTGTGCATTCACCACACTTACCCCAAATCCACCGGCTGTAAGTATACACTGGTGAGAAGCATTATGGAACAGCTGAAAGCCATAAGCGCCACTTTTTTACACAAAAAATTACACACACACACACAACCACACACACACACACACAGATACGAACAAACACACACACACAGATACGAACTAACACACACACGCACACACACACAGATACGAACAAACACGCACACACACACATTGTTATAACCCCCACGAGCTTTATTTGAAGCCTACGGAGCTGCCACGCTTTTTCCCTCATTTGCCCACACCCACCTGTGCCGGCTGCGTGAAGTGCGGCTCGTATAGTGGCTCTTCACGCTGTTTGCGCTGGCAGAATCTGTATGTGCGCATGTGTGTATGTGTGTGTGTGTGCGTGTGTGTGCGCATGTGTGTATGTGTGTGTGTGTTTGTGTGTGTATGTGTGTGTGTGTGCGTGTGTGTGTGTGTGCGTGCGTGCGTGCGTGTGTGTGTGTGTGTGTGTGTGTGTGTGTGTGTTTGTGTGTGTGTGTATGTGTGTATGTGTGTGTTTGTGTGTGTGTGTTTGTGTGTGTGTGTGTGTGTAAGAATGTGTGTATCCGTACGTGTGAGCCCATGGAGAGCAGGCTTACATTAATATATTAAAATAGTATGAGCCATGCACAAACACAGAAACCTCGTCCCTGGGGAGTGATGGCGTTTTGCCATGGCGGCATCTGAGCCACTAGCCAAGCAGACACTCAGCCATTTGCTGATAAAACAGCTCGACACATACTCACGTGCACAAGCAGAAACGCGTGTACACATATGCATATTCGAGAGCGCGTGCACATATGCGCACGCACGCACGTACCATCTTTTTGCAGTGAGGAGGCAGCCATGGCAGCATCAAGGCCACTGAGGTCTTGCTGTGAAGCAGGGCTGGCCTCCCAAAGAAATGTTTGCATCATGCCCTTGCCTTTGACCTGTGCAATGTGTGTGTGTTTGTGGTGTGTGTGTGTGTGTGTGTGAGTGTGTGTGCATTTACGTATGTGTGCGTGTGTGTATCTGTGTGTGTGTATGTGTGTGTGCATGTATGTGTGTGTATGTGTGCGCGTGTGCGTGTGCGTGCATGTGCACATGTGTATCTGCACGCGTGAGTACTTGTTTGCGATTGTATTCAGTGTATGCGCGTTTATGCAAGCATGTGTACTGCAACATGCATGGTGAATAGCACGCACATACACATATACGCACATGTAGTGACACACACACACTTGCACACACACACACACTTGCACACACACACACACCTGCACTCCTCCTGTGGATCCCCACTCCTCGTGCGGAATCAGCTGCGCAAAGGCATCGGACACGTGCACACAGCCAGGCCTACAGCATGTCTCCATGCGGCTTGCGGTGTTCATGGTGTCGCCGCTGCAAAGGAAAACACACACACACAAACGTGCTCAGACACACAAACATGGTCAGAAACGAACATGGTCACACACACAAACGTGCCCAGACACACAAACATGGTCAGACACGAAGCGCTGGTCACTTTGAAGCGTGTCACTTCTGCTGCAAAGGAAAACACACACACACACAAACATGGTCAGACACACAAACATGGTCAGACACGTAGTGCTGGTCACTGTGAAGTGTGTCACTTCTGCTGCAAAGGAAAACACACACACACGCAAACATGCTCAGACACACAAACATGGTCAGACACGAAGTGCTGGTCACTGTGAAGCGTGTCACTTCTACGGCAAAGGAAAACACGCAAACATGCTCAGACACACAAACATGGTCAGACACGTAGTGCTGGTCACTGTGAAGCGTGTCACTTCTGCTGCAAAGGAAAACACACACACACAAACATGCTCAGACACACAAACATGGTCAGACACGAAGCGCTGGTCACTTTGAAGCCTGTCACTTCTGCTGCAAAGGAAAACACACACACACGCAAACATGCTCAGACACACAAACATGGTCAGACACACACAAACGTGCTCAGACACACGAACATGGTCAGACACGAAGTGCTGGTCACTGTGAAGCGTGTCACTTCTGCTGCAAAGGAAAACACACACACACATGCTCAGACACACAAACATGGTCAGACACGAAGTGCTGGTCACTGTGAAGCATGTCACTTCTGCTGCAAAGGAAAACACACACACACACACACACACACACAAACACACACACACACACAACACAAACATGGTCAGACACGAAGTGCCGGTCACTTTGAAGCCTGTCACTTCTGCTGCACTCAGACAGCTGCTAGGAGTGGCAGCCTTAAAGGAAGCAAAGCTTGCATTGCAGCACAGAGGGAACCAGGACACAAACAGAGAGGGGAGCTTGCAAGCCCTTGACGTATGCATGCACAATTTTACACACTAATGCATGCACATAACTGTACACACTAATGCACATAACTGTACACACTAATGCACATAACTGTACACACACTTATGCATGCACATGACTGTACATACATATGCATGCACATGACTGTACATACATATGCATGCACATGACTGTACATACATATGCATGCACATGACTGTACATACATATGCATGCACATGACTGTACATACTTATGCATGCACATGACTGTACATACTTATGCATACACAAAAACTTACCACACTTATGCATACACATTACTATACACAGGCACAATGGTGCGCACACAGGAGCATCCGTTTGTAGCTTGCCAGCCAGCATGTCCAAAACATCACCGCTTGCGCAGCGGCTGTGTTATTAAAAGACTCTACGATGTACGTGCACTCGCGCACACACACACACACACACCCGCACACACACATACACACCAAACACACATACACACATTGGCTGAAGGGCATACACCTGCATACAAGAGCACACAAGTTAAAAAGAGTGCACACGCACACGCACACACACATGCACAAACACACATACACACAACACACTTACAAGAGAGTGAACTTGGGCATTTTTGCCCCCACCAGCCCACTGACCAACGGCCCCGTATGAATCCCTATGCGCAGCTGCACGGGCTCGTGGTTGTGGGGCATCAGCACCGGCTGAGACTCACGCAGCATGGCCTTGGCAAACTGCATGATGCGCACGGCATTGCCAGTGACCTGCGCGTGTGCAGCATGTGTGTTTGCGTGTCAGCGTCTGATTTCAGACAAGAGCACCGGCTGACGCCCAAGTGGCACAGCCTGGGCAAAACGAGCGCATGACGCACATGGCGTTGTTAATTGCCTGTGCGCACACGTACGTACAGGTAGTATGCACTGTATGCCTGTATGTACAGGTAGCATGCACATGCAGCTCTGCACACGTGTGCAGGGGAAATGCGTGTGCAGAGCCCACAAACTTGCGCAGGGGATATGCATGTGCAGAGCCCACGAGCGTGTGCAGGAAGCATGCACGTGCAGAGCCTACGAGCGTGTGCAGGAAGCATGCACGTGCAGAGCCCACGAGCGTGTGCAGGAAGCATGCATGTGCATAATTTAAGGGTGCATATTGTGTCGACAGGATTGTTTTGAACACCTCAGTGTTGGAGTTGGCCAGAACACACACGCGCACACACACACACACACACACGCACATACACAAACACACACGCACCTCCCCATCGTCCATTTCGTCCACACAAACAAAGCCGTCCTGGTCCTCTTTGATGAGCCCAGCCACCACGATGTAGCAGTCCCCCACAATGTCTGCATTGTTCGTGTGAGTAGGCACGGGTGCTTAGGAGTGCGCACGTGAGTGTTGTGCGTGTGTGTGTGCGTGTGTGTGTGTTTTGTGTGTGTGTGTATGTGTGTGTGTGTGTGCGCGCGTGTGCGTGTGTGTGCGCGTGCGTGTGTATGTGTGTGTGCGTGCGTGTGTGTGTGTGTGTGTGCGCGTGCGTGTGTATGTGTGTGTGCGTGCGTGTGTGTGTGTGTGTTCCATACGGTGACATCTGCGTACTGATGAGTGTGCCATCACAGCCAAGCTCTTATAACCTCCCCTAGCTTGTAACATGTCGTACTCGTCCACCAGCCTATCAAAGCTCTCATACAGCTCCAATCTCATACAGCTCATTCAGAACAGAAGCTTATTAAGAACAGAAGCTTGTTAACAAC
>Ga0307947_1002982_pt1:12500-13634 | contig 13634 bp, 19 predicted proteins | sample OrgLakmetagen232_FD_201840 | JGI IMG/M metagenome (GOLD analysis project Ga0307947, IMG submission 201840) | Saline water microbial communities from Organic Lake, Antarctica - #232 | ecosystem: Environmental > Aquatic > Non-marine Saline and Alkaline > Saline | place: Antarctica...
TGCGTGGGTGGGTGAGTGTGTGAGGGGGGTGGGAAGGAGGCACCTGTGAGTTTTTGATGCAATCCCCTACCGAACTTGAATTTATACACTGGCTGTGCTTGGGCAATGCAGCAGGAACAGCAGGGACAGCAGCAGTAATGGCATCAAGGCAGCAAAACACATTTTAAGGTGAAAGGGCCCTGAATTCTAGGCCTGCATCTTGCCCAGCTGCTGTGCACACCGCTACATGCCAGCCTCCCCATAAATCCAACAAGAGCCGCCTCTCCTCCTGCTCTCTTGCATTACACCTTTTTACGCCTGCTTAGATTGGCTAGAACCAAGTATATTTACGCTGTATTTCCGTTTTTTGGCAGGGATTTCACCGCATATACGGTCATATACGGCGTATTAACATGATTCTGGCCAACCCTACTCCTGCTACACCATCTTATTAAAAATTTCCCCAAAAAGCCTCATCTCACGCCAAATGCCTTCTACAAAAACACCGTGCTGCACCTTCCCCAGGCTGTGCGCCACTATACACCAGCCACCACACAGCATCACACACCAGCACAACACGTCATCTCACGCCGAATGCCTTCTACAAAAACACCGTGCTGCACCTTCCCCAGGCTGTGCGCCACTATACACCAGCCACCACACAGCATCACACACCAGCACAACACGTCATCTCACGCCAAATGCCTTCTACAAAAACACCATGCTGCACCTTCCCCAGGCTGTGCGCCACTATACACCAGCCACCACACAACGCAATGGTGCCCAACTCTTCTACCCACCTGGGTCACACCCTTCCACTCCTGCCTGCCAACACTTCCCACCAACATCTAGTCCAGGTTGTGCAAATCGTACGTGAATGCGCTCTACTCGCCCACCCACCCACCTGGATCACATCCTTCCACTCCTGCCTGCCAACACGTCCTCCAACATCTGGTCAGGTTGTGCAGGTCGTTCGTGAATGCGCCCTACTCGCCCACCCACCCACCTGGATCACACCCTTCCACTCCTGCCTGCCAACACTTCCCGCCCACATCTAGTCCAGGTTGTGCAGGTCGTTCGTGAATGCGCCTTACTCGCCCACCCACCCACCTGGATCACACCCTTCCACTCCTGCCTGCCAACACATCCCGCCCA
>Ga0307947_1002986_pt1:0-12500 | contig 13628 bp, 12 predicted proteins | sample OrgLakmetagen232_FD_201840 | JGI IMG/M metagenome (GOLD analysis project Ga0307947, IMG submission 201840) | Saline water microbial communities from Organic Lake, Antarctica - #232 | ecosystem: Environmental > Aquatic > Non-marine Saline and Alkaline > Saline | place: Antarctica: Organic...
TCAAAACAAACGTTCTCTTTCTCTATACACTTTTCTCTTCTTCATACATCAGTTTCCTCTTTAAAACAAAGGTTCTCTTTCTCTATGCACTTTTCTCTTCTTCATACATCAGTTTCCTCTATTTCTTTTGTTTAGCCAGGTTTAGTTTCAGGCTTTTTCCAAACTTCCGCTGAGATGCCCTTTGAGGCATATATAGTGATGTAACCTTACCTAAGATTAAAGGTAAGGTGATGCCTTCCTTTGGTCTTCTATCAAATGAACTAAGAAATAATCTTTGGCTTAAGAGGGAAACCCTGAAGTTAGCCCTAACCCTCTCTAGAACTGGCACACGCGCAACCAGTCATGCCCATGCCAATGGTTCTGAGGATGGAGCCCACAATGCAATAGTTCCACTTCCCTGTGCCCCAAGGCAGTGAGTCATGCTAATTGGGTGACTGACCATCAACAAAAAGCTTCTTCAGCTCATGTCATCAACATCAGTCTTTGATAGCCATACCCCTGTGACCCTGAGCCTCACTGCTGCTGTGTGCCACACGCACGTACGAACAACATGTGCATAGCAGCGGTTCACATAGACAGCAATGTTGGACATGAGCATCATCATTCGATGTGTGTTAGCAATAATGCGATGTGCCCGCCCCAGCTATGCTGTACCCCAACAGTGCTCCAGTTGTGCGCCCTAGCTCTCCACCACGAGAAGCAGCTTCAGAGGTCAACTTTGCATACACATGAAAAAGTGTGTGTGTGCGTGTGTGGTTGTGGGTGCGCATGTAAAAGTGCAAAAAACGTGCATTTTAATCAAATTCTACGGCTAAAACCCCAAGGGTCGTTATAAACGTATAAAACTTTATAAACGTATAAATCCATCCGGAAAAACGTAGTAAATTCTCTTTGAGAAGGACTATAATTGTCAAACGTGTGTTAAACTACTGGAGCAGCGGCTGCTCCAGCCCCTTGATTTCCTTTCAGCTAAGCTACTTATAAGAGTATTGATCTGACGCAAATTGGGCGCTGGCATCTTAATGGCTTACGTATCAAAATTGGGTCATCATGAGTATCATGGGTCATCATGAGTATCATCATGAGTATCATGCAGAATGAGTATCATGGGTCATCATGAGTATCATCATGAGTATCATGCAGAATGAATATGATGGGTCATCATGAGTATCATCATGAGTATCATGCAGAATGAATATGATGGGTCATCATGAGTATCATCATGAGTATCATGCAGAATGAGTATGATGGGTCATCATGAGTATCATCATGAGTATCATGCAGAATGAGTATCATGCAGAATGAGTATCATGCAGAATGAGTATCATGGGTCATCATGAGTATCATACTCAGAGTATGCGATGCAAAATGCAGAGCTGCATTTTCATCTCTGGCTGCAGCTTCAAGGATGAAGTCCGGTGAATGCACAAGTACGAGCTTTGCAGCTCTCATGTACGCGCTGTGCAATCGTGAGCGACGCTTGGAGCAATGGAAATCAAAGAGCAAATGTGTGCACGTCCTTTCCTGCTTGCTGAGACAGTGCATTTAAGGACTGATGATGCATACGCTACATCCACCGCTCAAGTAACTAACGTGGGGGCACAGCTGAAGCTCATCAATTTGAGGTAAGCTCTAGCAACCCAATGGAAATTGGGAAACACAGCTAAACACAGTTCTGGTCGATAACACGACAGCCAGCCGTCCTCATCTCCAGCTGAGCCCACCAAGGTATCTCTGGAATCGTATGAGTCTCAGGTATCCGGAGGTGTGCAGTTTGTAAGCCAAGTTGGAGTGTGGAGTAAGATGGAGGGCGAAATCCAGGGTGCGTTTCTAGGCACTTAGGCAAAGGCAAATCGCGGGTGTATAGGGCCAGGCAGGATTGAGAGTCAGCGGTCTGCCAGACTGGCTGAATAGCTCTTCCACGCTCAGCAGCTGCCGGAACTCTTCCCCGTGCCCTTCACGCTCAGCCCACTGTGCCAGCTGCTCGCTGCTGACCTGTTGCTGCTCTTGCTGCGTCCCATGAGCAACAGAGGACCGTGCTTGCCTCAGTGGCTTTGAGATATCAGCCAACCCTCTCACTGTGAGGCCCGGCTACCTAGCTGCCACAAGCCTGCTGATTGCTTCCAAGCGCTGCTGCTGCTGCTCAGTAGATTGTGCTTGAAGAGCTTCAGCAACTCGGGCAAGCTGTACCGCATCCTCTCCCCCCTTGCATCAGCCATCACCCACATCAGTGCTGCATCGTCTAACAGACATGCTAACTGTCCCAGCAGCACCCTCTGCCCTTGAAGCTATGCCTCCTGCTGCTGCTACTACACGGTAAGCTGCCGTGCCTCTACTATTCTCTCCAGCGCTTCCACCTTGGTCCGAAGCTCCCCACCATCCCCCATCAGCTCTTTCACAGTGTCGAGCAGGCTCTCCAGAGCTATAACCTGAAGACTGACGCATGCCACACCTACCCCCTTGCAGTGCTGATCCACTGCAGACAGCAGCGTCATAAGCTGTTGCTGTGGGACGGAGTCCCTTCGTCGAAGCACTGCCACTGCATCTCGGACACACGCCTCCGCCTCCTCAGCATTGAGCAGTCCTGCTCTGCTTGGCTGACAGTCCTCTCCAAGAGGACCTGCTGAGAGCTTGAACTCTTCACCACACTTGCACCTGCCCTCGCTCCCGTGTTGTTGCCATTCCTGCAGAGAAATGCAAGAACCACCCTTTGTCAGCTGCATGTTTACTAGTACAATCAAGTGTGATATTTTAATTACAGAATCTGTCAGCGTGTGTGTTGTGTGTGTGTGTGTGAATGTGTGTGTGTATGTGTGTGAATGTGTGTGTGTGAATTTGTGTGTGTGTATTTGTGTGAATGTGTGTGAAAGAGTGTGTGTGCGTGTGTGTGTGTACGTGTATGTGTGTGCGTGCGTGTGTGTACATGTATATGTGTGCATGCGTGTGTGTATGTGTGTGTGTGCATTTGCATGTGCATGCGTATATGTGTGTGGGGGTGTGTGGGTGGGTGGACGTGTGCGCGCCTATGTACGTGATTTATTTGCGCTTACAACTTTCTCACACGTGCATAAGAGTGCGTGCCCCCTCCTTGTCACTTCCATTTCTCACTCACTTGCCCTCCCTCTCCCTCTCTCTTCCTCGTTTCTTGTGTAGGGTCGTGTTCCAGTGGAGAGGATGAGCGAGCAGGAACAACACGTCAGCACACTTAAGAGCAAAACTACAGGAGGACCCCCCCCCCTGAAGGCTCCTCTCCACCAACGCAGGCACTCCCGCGCGTGCAAGGAACCATGTGTAAGGCAAGCTATTGCAGCTCAGGCTTTCCAACAAAACAAGTTGTGCGAGTCCGCAAATGGTGACTTGCAGGTAATGTCCCAGTTGTGTCCCCGGGAAAAACAAAAAAGTGAAAAAATAACAAAACAACTGGGACACAACTGGGACAATACCTGCAAGTCGCCATACACGATTTTATTCTGTCTAAATGACCGCAGCCTAAATATCAAATTACATAGAAACTGTGTATCAACAGCGACACGCATAATATAAACATCCGTATGTCCCTTGCCTTTTCTCCGCTGACCACTGCTGATTCACCGGTAGAAGCACTTATCGGTGTTGCGTAGCAATTGGCCTTTTTGGTAGTTCACTTTGGGGTGGCTGAGGGCCGTGGCATCCATGCAGCTCGTCCAGCAGCAGCATAGGTTTCACGGTTTGGTTTGCTAACAGTTGTGGGAGGGAAGGCCTGCGGGTGGCTGCTAGCCAGCGTTGCTGCGGGAGGAGGAGCTTCCAGCCGGTGTGAAGAATGGACTTTGAGGAGTGCCCCGTCGCGGAGATGGTTGCAGTGAGTGTCTCAGCTACTGCTACTTAAATAACCTTGGTGTCGTGCAGTAGGCCAACACCGTACAGGGGTGAATACACTTGCTTTGTGCTACGTTGAACTACACACCATGGCCCGAAACAAGAACAGCAGTAAAACGACACTCGTACACGTGCAGGTGGAGACTCACCTGGACCGCTACACAAGGGTAGGTATCTGTGTTATGTTGTGAGCTGTGCATGCACCTTGGATTGCGCTGCGCCCTGTTATAAAGGCTGTGTTCATCAACTGACTGCTTTTTAAGTGCTCTTGGCGAGAATCTGTGTATGTTTGCGTTTGTTTTCTCCTCTTGCAGTACTCCTGCATCCTGGGGAGAGGCGCGTTTAAGACAGTGTACAAGGTATGAGCAGGGGCTAAGAAGTTTGTGTCATCTCTTGCAATGACAAAGCCTTGTGAATGTCCAGTGAAATGTTCAGACACAAGGTTGAAATGGACCTGTCACTGCCACCTTGGCTGACTGCTAACGCACAACACACTTCCACACAGGCATTTGACGAGTCGGAGGGCATCGAGGTGGCCTGGAATCAAGTCAAGGTATGTGTAATAAGCAGGGGCGAGTCAGGTATGCGGGCCAAGAAAGGACTTTTGACCCTCTCGCTCGTTGATTCTTCACAGGTGAACGACCTGGTGTCCAGCCCTGCGGAGCGAGAACGGTTGTTTGCCGAGATCCGGGTGCTGAAGCAGCTGAAGCACAAAAACATAGTGAGTGGTCCCGCTGTGCATATGCTGGTGCGAGCTGTCCTGTCCTGTCCTGTCCTGTCTCCTCCCTGGAGGTGCCCTCAACCCCTCTTCCCCTCCCTGTTCTGACCACACACACACACACACACACACACACAAACACACACACACACACACATACACACACACACACAAATACACACACACAAATACACACACACACACACACACACACACACACACACACACACACAGATGAGTTTCTATGACTCCTGGCTGGACCAGAAGCACCTGACAGTGAACTTCATCACAGAGCTCTTCACGTCAGGGACCCTCCGGCAGTGAGTGTTTCAGCTTCACGTGCAGGGCAATCACGCACATGCTCACGCATATGCACACACATACGCACACGCATGCACACATACACATGTACACACACGCATGCACACACATACACGTACACACACTCGCACACGCGCACACATGTACGCCCGCGTACGCATCTATGCATACGCACACACGCGCACACACACACATGCACACGTACACACACGCGCACACACACATGCACACGTACACACACGCGCACACACACATACACACAGAAACACACACACAGAAACACACACAAACACGAACACGTGCATACTCACACTCGCATACGTACATGCAGGCACGCACTAATCAATGACAGTTACATCTACACGCACGTCCCATTCAACAAACACAATCAGGCACATAAAACATGCACACATCACAGACACGTCTTTCACAACCTGTCGGAAAAGCTGCCCCTGTCCTGTCTGTTATAAGTCATAAGTTATAATTAGTCTGTGCAATGTGGTTAGGACCTTCACCTCTGGAAACCTCATATGCCTGCAGGTACCGTAAAAGGCACAAGCACATTGATGAGCAGGTGCTGAAGCGTTGGGCCTGGCAGATCCTGCAAGGCCTCGTGTACCTGGTGAGCTTGCGCACCTGCGTTGTTCTCGCTTGGACGGGCTATGAAATGTGCATTCAAGGGCTGAAGCCTCTCGCACAGCAGCTGATGAGCAGTCAAGCGCAGGGGTGGACAAGTGATCTGAAGGCGACAGGGACCTGCATTTCCTACCGCAGAAAACTGGGCAGGCCTCTCAAATAAATAATGGGAACGCTCCCTGCCACCTATTAAAGTCTCCCCCTTACCTACCCTACAAAGTGCACCAACACACCATCACACCAATTCGCACGCCAACATGCACCCCTAAACACACACAGACACACTCACCAGCGCACGCACAAACGCACAACCGCACGTCCTGCTCGTGCGCAGCACGGCCACAACCCGCCCATCATCCACCGGGACCTCAAGTGCGACAACATCTTTGTGAATGGCGCCTCGGGCGTGATCAAGATCGGGGACCTGGGCTTAGCGACCCTGTGGCATGGCCTAACCACACCCCAGAGCGTGCTGGGTACGTGTGCGGCGGCAAAGCGAGGACAGAGATGCGTTGTTCGTGTGTGTGTGAATGTGTGTGTATGTGCGTGTGTGTGTGCGCGCGAGTATGTGCGTGTGTGTGCGTGCGTTTTTTTTTTAGCAGATGTTGCAGATGCGACCCTGTGGCATGGCCTGACCACACCCCAGAGCGTGCTGGGTACGTGTGCGGCGGCAAAGCGAGGACATAGATGCGTTGTCTGTGTGTGTGTGTCTGTGTGTGTGTGTGTGTGTGTGTGCTAGCAGATGTTGCACACGTGGTACAGAGGGGTAGCATTGTGATTTGGGATGCACCCCTGGGTAGCACACACGTGTCACACAGGGGTAGCATTGGGATCACGTCCTGTGATGCACACACGTGTAGGGTTGGCCAGAACCATATATACACGGTGTATATACGGTATTTCTGGCAGGTAAATCACCAAATATACGGTCATATACGGTGTGTATATACGGTTATGGCCAACCCTACACACGTGTTACAGATGGGTAGCATTGGGATGCTAGTCAGATATTGCTGAGCGCCCGCGCAGGTCGACGTCCTTTTAACGTGCTTTAACGTTCTTCACCCTTTCTTGGACGTGTTCGGGTGTGATGTGCTTTAACGTTGAAAAAGGGTAATTCGACAGATGCCATTTCTGTGCTTCATGCGATATGTATCCACGTAACATGCTTGGACTTAATGTTAGAGAGCACTGTTGCCAGTGTTGCCACCATGCTGGGTACTGGGAGAATGTTTATGGCTGGCTAAGGGAATCGACTTGCACCACCCCATGGGCGTTGTGTAGGGTTGGCCTGAACCATACATTCATAGGTGTATTCACAATATTGTTAGCAAGGAAATTACCATACATACGGTCATATACAGTGCAGATATACGGTTCTGGCCGACCCTGGTGTTGTGCATGATGTGCCTATCTTTGCACAGAGCTGTACAACTGCCTTGCTGTGTCGTCTCGCTGATAGCTTTCCAAGGCATTTTTAAAGCCTGTTGTTTAAACATCTCTGAGCATCATGGCTGCTTGCCCCTGAACCTCAAAGCCCAAACGCAATGTGCCGACACATTCCTCCAATCGTCCTCCAATTGTCCGCACAAGAAACTCAGACAGAGGTGTAAGTTGTTCATTGATTTCGGAGGGCGGCCTTGACTTGGGTGCTTTGCGGCCTTTTGTCAGATCAGGCCAGATCAGACTCCCAAAGAATTGGCGTACGCACGCCGTGTGTGTTTGTGTGTAAGAGATTGTGTGTGTGTATGTGTTTTATGTGCACGGGTGCTTCTGAGCTGTACAAATGCCTAGCTTGGAATGGCCATGACAAACATACAGCACTTCATGGTCTTTTTAAGGCATTAAGTTAATCATCCGTACAGCTGTGAGCATTGACGGAACACTCTCACTTGGCCTCCAAGGCCCAGGTGCAAGCTGTGTGTGCATGAGCTCCAAAGCTGTACAATACACCAGCATGGGCTCCGAAGCTGCATGGGCTTCAAAGTTGTACAATACACCAGCATGGGCTCCAAAGCTGCACGGGCTTCAAAGTTGTACAATACACCAGCAAGGGCTCCAAAGCTGCACGGGCTTCAAAGTTGTACAATACACCAGCTCAGAGCACTTCCTCCATTGCTGTGGGTGACAGCCAATATAGGTTCATCCTACGACCCACTTCCCTTCTTTCAGAAGCACACCCAGCTTCATGGGTTTAGAAGCACACCCATGGGTTCAGAAGTGGTCATGGGTTCAGAAGCACACCACTAAAACCCTAAACCTTAAGCTTCATGGGTACTTCCTTTGCATGTACACCCCGTAAACACTTAATCTGTTGGCCCAAGCACTGCACACACACCGCATGTGATGGTGTGTTTGAAGCTTCCTCGCACAAAAGTACCATCGATTCACCATTTGCCATGTATGATAACTGCATGGCTCTGACCACCCCGCAAGTTTCTCTGTATGTGTGCGGAGCTTTGCTGCTTGGATTGCTGTACATACACCGTGAATGGCTGTGTGTTCAGAGATGTCTCTGCTGAGACACACCGCGTATATCGATTGGGAGGTCTGTGCTTCATGCCCAATTGACATGCACAGTGCCTCAGAAGGGACATCTGTCATATCATGCGCTTGTATGTAGGGCTACTTGAGTATTGCGGCTTTCACTTATTGTGAGGTGCCCAATTAATTTGCATAATTTATTTGCGAGTGTTTGGGCTTTGCAAGCCAGCCAGCTGGTGCATTATTTGCAAATTTTGGGGCAGATTTGTCGAAATATCTGTGATCTGATTCCTGCTGGACCCCTCATCTCTGTTGACCCTAACCCTTTATCTATGGAAGCGTTTGCGGCTCCTTGGGTTGTCCACGTGTGTAAGGCTAAAACTCTCAGGGAATAGCAAAAGTGCTTATTTGCAGGGATTTGATTTGAACCCAAAACATCCCAGCCAATTCAAAGTTCCGCAATGCCAGGCTTTCTTAATTGTTTGCGTATTCCACATTGTGAGGCGTCCGGATGCTCAAATGTTAATTTGCAATAGTACCAGAGGTCCTACAGTATACAGAGTACGTATATGATTTTGGCCAACCCCATGTACATGCACTGTAGAACACATATGAAGGGTTGGTACGGACAGCAAATTTGCACCGTAAAGGATTGTTTGTACAGTTATTTCCTAGCTGGAAACATTTTGTGTGCACACTGTGTATAACTATGTATGGCTTTGCCCGACCCGATGTATACAAGTCTGGCCAAACCTACTGAAGGGCCTTTGACACAGACACAGACAACAAGGTGCTGCTTACCAGTGTGCTGCATTGCCCTGGGCACTCCTGAGCTCGAAACTCCCCTGACATGTACAACAATTTCAAGCAAGAAACGTTTTGGAATCTCTGCTCTCTCTCTCTCTCTACCCTGCATCACCACACCACAGAGGTTACGGAGGTTACAGAGAAAGCCATCAGTCAAGAAGTGTGACTTCTATGCTTAGCTGCCTCTGCTCTGCATTACCACACACCGCAGGCACTCCCGAGTTCATGGCCCCTGAGCTGTACGAAGAAAAGTACAACGAAAAGGTGGACGTGTACTCGTTCGGCATGTGTATGCTGGAGCTCACCACCATGGAGTATCCCTACAACGAGTGCAAAAACGCAGCGCAGATCTACAAGAAGGTCACCCAGGTGTGTGTTTGGGTGTGCGGGTGGGCTTGGATGTGGGTATGTGTGTGGGGAAAAAGGGGCAGTGTGTTTGAGTGCAAGAAAGCAGGTATTAAAAAAACCGCATAGCTTTGCGAGTTTACAGGATTTACAGATAAAGCCATCAGTTAAAACGTGCGACTGCTAGGCTGCGTAAATAAAGCGTGTAAAAACTGTGATGATTGTTGTAGATCCAGACTCGTGGCACCTACAAAAAAAAAATGGAAAGGGAAAAAAGGCACAATGCTGTTCGTAACATTCCAACACTGAATAAAACCAGTTAACAATTAAGCATCTGCCAGGACCAACCGACCGCAACCGACCGTTTGCGAGTTTACACAACATGTGCTCGTTCGATGCAGGGGATGTGAATGACGCGCAGGTCGTCCAAAATATCCTTCAAAAACTTTGTAAATATATGTGTATGGGGAAGGGGGAATCGACAAACACACAAACGCACACACACGCACACACATACGCACATACGCACACACATATACACGCACACACGGATTCACACACACACACTCACCCCACCACACTCACAGGGTGCCCCTCCTGCTGGTTTGGAGGCTGTTCAGAACCAGGAGCTGCGCCAGTTCATCGAGCTGTGTATTCAGCACGACGCAGAAGCGCGCCCAGAGGCACGTCAGCTGCTGAAGAGCCCTTTTTTTGAGTCCATCCGCACAGGCCGCCTCAGCTGTCCGGGCTTCAAAGGCACCATCCAGGTACGCTCTACATGTCCGCTTAAAATGAGGAGGCAGCCCTGGTAGTGATGGTGCATAGTTCTGTCTCTATGACAGGAAAAATATGGGAGAAAAGGAAACGACCCGTCTTTCCTTTATGACGTTTTTAATATTTTAGTCTTAATGCAGGGGAAAAGCTGCTGTGTTGTGTGCTGTAAAACATGGTCAGTGTTTGCGTGCCGCCGTGGTCCGTTTTGATTCGTGGCCAGTAGTCTGATTTGATTGTGTGCCGCTGTGGTGCGTTTTGATTTGTGGCCAAGTCCGTTTTGATTGTGTGCCGCTCTGGTGCGTTTGATTCGTGGCCAGTAGTCTGTTTTGATTGTGTGCCGCCGTAATCCGTTTTGATTCGTGGCCAGTGTTTGGTTGTGTGCTGTAAAACATGGTTGATGTTTGTGTGCCGCAGCGCGTGCTGTACAACATGGTCCATTTAAATTCGTGGCCAGTGTTCGTGTGTGTGTGTGTGTGTGTGTGTGTGTGTGTGTGTGTGTTGTCATAAACATGGTAAATGTTGTTAAATGCCGGAAAAATGGTCATCAATATGCAGCCAAGGAAGAGGCTGCTGAGATTTTCGTACTAATCATTGAAACAGGGTGCTCCACTTATTAGCGTCATTCTAGTGATAGGCAGCTTGTCTCAAATGAGCACATCGATGCGCGCAAGCAAGAACGGCACGTGCACACATAAGCATACACACACACGCACAAACAAACACACTTACACACACGTACACACACATACACACATAAACACACATACACACACGTGCACACACACACACTCACACACACACACACCACACACACACACATACACACACGTACACACACACATACACACACAACACACACACACACACACACACACACACACACACACACACACACACACAGGAGAGGAGCACAGAAGAAGACCTGCACCTGCAAGCAGCTGCCGCCAGCCATGCGGCCTTGGTTCGTACTCCCACCAACTCTTCCGTCCAATCAGACGACGATGCCTCTGTGCTAGACGTGCAGGTGAGAACTAGGGCTTTTATGTGCAGATGCGAACTAGGGCTTTTACGTGCAGTTGAGAATTGTCAAGTACTAGGGCTTTTACGTGCAGCTGGGAACTAGGGTTTTTACGTGTAGCTGAGAACTAGGGCTTTTACGTGCAATTGATAATTAGGGCTTATACGTGCAGTTGAGAACTGTTAAGAACTAGGGCTTTTACGTGCAATTGATAATTAGGGCTTTTACGTGCAGTTGGGAACCGTTAAGAACTAGGGTTTTTACGTGTAGCTGAGAACTAGGGTTTTTATGTGCAATTGATAATTAGGGCTTTTACGTGCAGTTGGGAACTGTTAAGAACCAGGGTTTTTACGTGTAGCTGAGAACTAGGGCTTTTGCGTGCAATAGATACCTAGGGCTTTTACGTGCAGTTGAGAACTGTTAAGAACTAGGGCTTTTACGTGTAGCTGGGAACTAGGGTTTTCGCGTGCAATTGATACTTAGGGCTTTTACGTGCAGTTTAGAACTGTTAAGAACTGGGGCTTTTACGTGCAGATGAGAACTAGGGCTTTTATGTGCAGTTAAGAATTAGGGCTTGACGTGCAGGTGCGACTCTGTGTCGTAGATGCACAGAGGTTCTGTGCTGGTTGTGCAGTTCAGTTCAAGCTGCATGCTTGACTTGCAGGGTTGGCCAGAACTACCGTAGGGTACTTATATCACCGCGCTACGCAAACTTTTTTGACCCCCTCGCAGTGTGTCGGGAGCAATTTTATATCTGAGTTACAAGCGCCTCGCAAAGCTCGCATTGGGGTTAATTAATCAATTTTAAGTATGAACGGGGACAGGCCGGTAAAGCCTCCCAAGCCGCCCCTCAAGGCCCCCAAGGTTGGGAGGCTGGAGGAAGGCTCTCTTGGCAGAAAGGACACCAGGCTGGCCCTCTCTTGGCAGAAAGGTCTCTTGGCAGAAAGGTCTCTTGGCAGAAAGGTCTCTTGGCAGAAAGGATACCAGGCAGGCCCTCTCTTGGCAGAAAGGTCTCTTGGCAGAAAGGTCTCTTGGCAGAAAGGTCTCTTGGCAGAAAGGACACCAGGCTGGCCCTCTCTTGGCAGAAAGGTCTCTTGGCAGAAAGGTCTCTTGGCAGAAAGGATACCAGGCTGGCCCTCTTTTGGCAGAAAGGTCTCTTGGCAGAAAGGACACCAGGAGGAAGGGCGTCTGCAATCCCTTAACATGCGCATGCACGCACACGTACCCGCATGCACACGCGCACACACACACACACACACCTACGTGCATGCACGCACGTACGCGCATGCACACACGTACGCGCGCGCACACACACACACAAATGCACAATGCACGCACACACACACGTACGCAACCGTATACACACGCATGCGCGTACACAACGCACGCACACACACACATACGTGCACGCACACAAACAAACACGCACGCAAGCGCATGCACGCACATGTACGCACGCACGCACACGTATGTTTGCGCACACACACGTACCCGCATGCACACAAACACAAACACACATACATGTATGGGACATGTATACAT
>Ga0307947_1002989_pt1:5000-13623 | contig 13623 bp, 13 predicted proteins | sample OrgLakmetagen232_FD_201840 | JGI IMG/M metagenome (GOLD analysis project Ga0307947, IMG submission 201840) | Saline water microbial communities from Organic Lake, Antarctica - #232 | ecosystem: Environmental > Aquatic > Non-marine Saline and Alkaline > Saline | place: Antarctica...
ACCCTGCTGGCCTCCGGCTAAATTTTGAACAAAGCCAATATGCGCACTGTTTTAAGTGAGGACTTCCCTCTGTCAAACTGTTAAAAACCTGCACAACGTGTAAGTGAAGACTTCCCTCTGTCAAAACGTTGAAAACCTGCACAACGTGCAAGTGAGGACTTCCCTCTGTCAAGATGTGTTAAAAATGTGCACACTGTAGGAGAGAAGACACCTGCTCACTGTCGTAGTGTGTTCACATGATGTAATATTTATGAATGCATGGTTGCAGCTAAGCATCTCAAAATGTTGATGTATGCATGGTTACAACTAAGCATCCTGGGATATTAATATGTGCATGATTGTAGCTAAACATCTCAAAATGTTGATGTATGCATGGTTACCACTAAGCATCCTGTACTCTTTATGTTTTTGCATGCAACAAACGCTAAACATTTCAAAGCCTGTGGCAAGGCTCGGGTCACGTGCAAATCACCACAAATGCTCAGCCGTGCGTTTGGCTCTCACAGTGTGTGCATAAGAGTAGAGTCGGCCACAACCATATATATACAGTATATATACGGTATTTTTGGCAGGAAAACCACCAAATATACGGTGATATGCGGCGTATATATACGGTTCTGGCCAACCCTATATAAGAGGGGTGTACATTATAGAGGGGTGTGCATAAGAGGTTGCCTGGTCTGGTTGTCCGTTGTCCCTAAAGGAACCATTGCCTCAGTGTGCATTACACGGTGACCAACATTGAGGTCAATCTGCTATCAATCTGGTGCTTAATGGTATGTTGTTATCAATCTGATGCTTAATGCTGTGTTCAATCTGTTATCAATCTGATGCTTAATGCTGCGTTCTGTCTGTTATCAATCTGAAATCAATATCAATGGCAACCGGAACTGTCATCGATCGGTTAGCTAGGGTTGGCCAGCACTATGTATATGTAAGATGTATAGTTGTACGGTATTTCTGGCAGGGAAATTATTGAATAACGGTCAAGTACGCGGTGAATGTATACGGTGAAAATGTATACGGTGAATGTATGCATTGATTGTAAACGGCGAAAATGTATACGGTGAAATTGTATACGGTGAATGTATGCGCGATGGTGAATGTATACTGTGTACTGCAAATGTATATGGTGAATGTATGCAGTGAATGTAAATGGTGAATGTATATGGTGAATGTATACGCGATGGTGAGTATGTATATGGTGAATGTAAAGGTTCTGGCCAACCCTGACCGTACACAGTGAATGTATACGGTGAATGTAACGGTGAATGTATACTGTGAAAATGTATATGGTGATTGTAAACGGTGAATGTAAACGGTGAATGTATATGGTTTATGTGTATACGGTGAAGGTATACGGTGAATGTTTTTGGTGAATGTATACGGTTCTGGCCGACCCTACTAAAGGTCCTAACAGCCTTGATGTCACTTGATGTCACTTGATTTCACTTGATGTCACTTGATTTCACTTGATGTCACTTGATTTCACTTGATGTCACTTGATGTCACTTGATGTCACTTGATTTCACTTGATGTCACTTATGGCACACCAACAGCTTTTCCCCACCACCCACTTTGCAGTGTACTTCGTGCTCACTCCCGCGCAGGGTTGCAAGGCACATTCCATGCCAAATCAAGCGCGGCAGTATCAGCATACCCTAGTTACGTCATTACGTCATTACGTCATCGCACACATTCACTGCCCCTGTCACCCACGGCAGCTACCCTTCTTTTTTGCCATGCACATCACAGCTTGTCGCCCTGTCTTCCTGCCACACTCACAGTGGAGGGTGCTCACTCCTATCTTCTTTTAACAAACCCGATTTAACTGCACCTTGCGCATACCACAGCCTCTCCCGTCCTCCTGCCGCCCACATCATGGTGTGCACTCACTCTAATTCATAATTCAAATAAATTGCACCTCGCGCATACCACAGCCACCAAGGAGAGATCCTGTCTTCCTGCCGCCCACATTATGGTGTATGCTCACTCTAATTCACAATTCAATTTAACTGCACCTTGCGCATAACACAGCCACCAAGGAGAGATTCTGTCTTCCTGCCGCCCACATCATGGTGTACGCTCACTCTAATTCTCAATTCAATTAAACTGCACCTTGCGCATAACACAGCCACCCCCGTCCTCCTGCCGCCCACATCATGGTGTGTGCTAACCCCCACGGAGATTGCAAACGCATGCTTTGGATGGGCGTTGCGTGAGGGAAGTGCTGCAATGGATGCTTTACGGCTGCAGGTGTGTGGTGTAGGTGCGGGTGTGAATGGATGTTTGTGTGTTTGTGAGAAAGAGGTGCCGCTCTAGATGCTTTACGGCTGCAGGTGTGTGGTGTGGTGTAGGTGCGGGTGTGAATGATTGGTCGTGTGTTAGTGATAAAAGAGGTGCCGCACTACATGCTCTATGGCTGCAGGTGTGTGGTGTGGTGTAGGTGCGGGTGTGGATGAATGGTTGTGTGTCTGTGTGTCTGTGATAAAAGAGGTGCTGCAATGGATGCTTTACGGCTGCAGGTGTGAATGAATGTTTGTGTGTTTGTGAGAAAGAGGTGCCGCTCTAGATGCTTTACGATTGCAGAAGTGTGGTGTAGGTGCGGGTGTGAATGAATGGTTTGTGTGTTTGTGAAAAAAAAGGTGCTGCAATGGATGCTTTTCGGCTGCAGGTGTGTGGTGTGGGTGCGGGAGTGAATGAATGTTTGTGTGTTTGTGATAAAAGAGGTTCTGCAATGGATGCTTTACGGCTGCAGGTGTGTGGTGTAGGTGCGGGTGTGAATGAATGTGTGTTTGTGAGAAAGAGGTGCCGCTCTAGATGCTTTACGGTTGCAGAATTGTGGTGTAGGTGCAGGTGTTAATGAATGTTTGTGTGTTTGTGATAAAAGAGGTGCCACACTAGATGCTCTATGGCTGCAGGTGTGAGGTTTGGGTGTGGGTGTGTGAGCGTATGATTTGCTGCACTAGATACTTTACGGTTGTAGGTGTGTGGTATTGGTGTGGGTGTGAATGTGAATGTGCATGTTTGGAATGAAATGGGTCCGTGACTAAAGAGGTGCAATGTGTGTTTTTCCAGCTGCAGGTGCGGTATGAAAACGCACTTGCATACACACACAACACACACACACAAACACACACACACACACACACACACACACACACACACACACACACACACACACATACACACACACATGCACATGCGCACGCGCGCACACACACACACACACACACACATGCACACGCGCACGCACACACACACACATGCACATGTGCACACACACACACACACACACACACACACACGCACGCACACACACACACACATACACACCTACGTATACCTGCAGGCCGCCCTAGTTGAGCTCCTTGCTGCATCAGTATCTGCCCGTATGCCTCTACCGCTATCCTTGCACTGCCTCTGGCTGGACCTCCTCTCCCTCCTCCAACCCCTATCACACCCTTGTCAGCCCCCACCCCCCTTACTACAAAGCCTTCTGCTCCTCCACTCCACCCTCTCCCCATCTACGCCTGCAGCTCCTACCCCTCATCCTCTTCCTTCTGCCGCAGCTGCCTCTTCTCTCCCCGTTAACACGCCAGCCTTTTCACCTTTCCCTACTACGGCTGCCCAACTCCCCAATACTCAGCCCAGTCCCACCATTCCACAGTCCCAACAGCAGCCCAGCACAGCCACCGCCCTTCAGTCTGCCACCACGCTGCTGCAGCACTGTGCTTCCCCCACTGTGCAACCTAACCTGACGCACAGCACAGCCACCACGCTGCTGCAGCCACAACTTCTGGCCGCTCAGCTTTATTGCCAGTGGGGCCGTTTGGACCCTCATCTGGCAGACCACTTGCAAGGTAACCTGGGCACTGGGAATTGAGAGCGTGAGTGAGTTGAGAGCGTGAATGAGTTGAGAGCGTGAGTGATTTGAGAGCGTGAATGAATTGAGAGCGTGAGTGAGTTGAGAGCGTGAGTGAGTTGAGAGCGAGAGTGAGTTGAGAGCGTGCAATGCGCACTGATGTCGTTCTTTGATTTAAGATGAAACTTCCGGAGGTAAATCTCGCTTGCTGCAAAACTTTTGTCTGAAGTGATGCGCACTGAGATGCCCAACTTTTTGTGTAGGGTTGGCCAAAACCATATATATATGGTAATTTTGGCAGGGAAATCAACAAATATACGGTCATATACGGTGTGTATATACGGTTCTGGCCAATCCTATTTTTGTGATATAATGTCCAAGGCAGCGCAGCACTGGCATGCTCGCCTTTTATGCTTCTCGTCCAAATATTGTGCTCAATACTTACATTCCTTTTATGCTTTTCGTGCAAGGCAGCACAGCACTGGCATGCTCGCCTTTTATGTTTCTTGTCCAAATATTGCTCTCAATGCTTACATTCCTTTTATGCTTTTCGTGCAAGGCAGCGCAGCACAGGAATTGCTCACCTTTTGCTGCTGTTTGTCTGAGTGTTGTGCTCAAAGGCCTACACTTTTTCTGTGCTTCTTGTCCAAGTTGTTGTAGCACTGGAATGCCCGTCTTTGTGTGCTTTGTGTCCAGACGCCATGCTCATTGCAAAACCATTTGAATGCTCATTTGCTCAATTAGAACCATTTGAATGCTTTGTGTCCAAGCGCCATGCACATAGGACTGCAATCCGCCAATTCCACGCTCTAGCTCGTGCTGCAGCCTGCCTAAGAAGTTTGATGATGTCCATTTGTTTGTCCATCCATCACCCTCAAACCCCCTCGCGGGCTATCATCAGTCTGATCTTTCACTCTCACGCTTTGACCTGACCTCTGACGCGATAACTCACAGGCATGGCGGCACGCTTCTCCCTCCTTGCCTACCCAGAAACACCACTTGGCCACTACCACCACACCACCGCCTCCCACCCACACCACCACCACCACCACCACAAGCCCCTCACACTCTTAGCAGCCGTAGCACGCAGCGGAGCCCTAGGCCTGAGTGTGCAGCGCGCGGCTGCATCTGCAAAGGCACTCCGCTTGGAGCAGCACCAGCAGCTGCAACAGCAGCAACAACAGCAGAACCAGCGGCAGCAGCAGCAGCAGCAGCAGCAAGAGGAGGCCCAACAGCGCAGGGCAGCGCCTAGGTCAATCAAGGCTGCACCCCTGACGTCAAACCCACCGCATGCCCCACTTAACCGCATGCCCCCCCTGCCTATACCAAAGCCCTCCACCCCAGAAGTTGCAAAGCACGGCGACACAGCCGCACAAGGTGTGTGTATGTGTGGACAGAGCGTGCGCTTTGTGTGTGTGTGTGTGTGTGTGTGTGGGTTATGTATGGCAAAGGAAGACAGGCATGTGTCGTGCAGGGTATGGAATAGGACTTTTGGTATGTGTATGTGTGAACAAAGCAAGCATTTTATGTGTGGAGTATGTATGGCATAGGAAGACAGCCATCTGTTTTTTAACTGCTTCAGAAGCTTGCAACACGTAGGACCATGTAGCTCAAGATGCGAGGGTTTAGTAAGTAGGGTGGCTGTGTTGTCAAGTATGATGAAATCAATTGCTTTGTGTTTCTGACTGTATGTTACTTTTGCACTGTACGTGACTATGTGTTGTCAAGTATAATAAAATCAACTGCTTTGTGTTTCTGACTGTATGCTACTTTTGTACCGTACGTGATTATGTGTTGCCAAGTATGGTACAATTAATTGCTTTGTGTTTCTGACTGTATGCTACCTTTGTACTGTACGTGATTATGAACGCATTCAGACCTTGAACTGTTGCGTTGCTCTAATTTGAACTGAATTATTGTAATGTCAAGTGTCCCAACCATACATATGATAAAGTTAATTGCTTTGTGTTTCTGACTGTATGTTACTTTTGTACTGTGCGTGATTATGAATGCATTCAGACCTTGAACTGTTGCGTTGCTCCAAACTGAATTGAATTATTGTAATGTCAAGTGTTCCAACCTTACATATAAGCTGCCCCATATCTACAAGGCTGGCACGTACAGACTTTGTTCCTGGTTGGCTAGCAGCTGATCACAATCAAAAGCACTGCTGTCTGTACACACAAAGGGCTTGATAAAGATCCATACTCTGCTGAGGCGCACCCTGCTGTCGGTCTTACACAAAGGGCTTGATAAAGATCCATATTGTGCTGAGGCACACTCTGCTGTCTGTACACACAAAGGGCTTGATAAAAATCCATACTCTGCTGAGGCACACTCTGCTGTCTGTACACACAAAGGGCTTGATAAGGATTCATACTCTGCTGAGGCACCCTCTGCTGTCGGTCTTACACAAAGGGCTTGATAAAGATCCATATTGTGCTGAGGCACCCTCTGCTGTCGGTCTTACACAAAGGGCTTGATAAAGAACCCTACTCTGCTGAGGCACACTCTGCTTTCGGTCTTACACAAAGGGCTTGATAAAGATCCAACCTGTGCTGAGGCACACTCTGCTGCCTGCTCACACACACCACCGCAGATGCTGCAACGCTCATCAGGGCCCTTCTCGCAGAGGGACACATCACGCGTGCCGCACGTACTGCACGCGACCTCATGCAATTCCTGCGACCAGTGACTACCTGCGTCAGTAGTAGTGGCACCACGGCTACTGCCTCAACGCAGGCTGCAAGCAGCGACGGCCAACATCACAGCAACAGCAACAGCAGCGCCCTGTGGCGGTCCCTTCCTCTGGAGGTTCTGCATGCGGCTGCTCACAAGCAGGACGTGCTTCTGATGGCGTCTGTGTACCGATGCTTTGCCACATCTCTGAGCCCTGTGTACCCCACATTTGAGTCTGCTGCTGCGGCACTTTTGCCCTCATAGGTATTAAAGAAGCAGGGAGTGAGGGGCGCAGGCTATCTTGCCTTTATGATGGCAGTAAAATAATCGTAAATTAAGAATGGTTGTAAATTGCGCGCTCACTTTTGAACTTCGATGTATTGTTGCTGGTCTGGTCAGTGGTTCTCCAGGTTGACAGGTTTCATATGTTCAAACAGAGAATTGGCTCTTTGAGGGAGTGTGTAATACCCTCTCATCAGGAGACGGTTTCTGTCAGCCTGCAACCCTCCTGGTCCCCATTGATCGTTTTTCCTTCCTATTGGAGGAGGAGTTTTACGGTACCTGGTACCAGTGGCTCCTTTTCCTTAGCCAGTGTGCTTTTTTATATTTACCCTGATAATAGCTTTTCATGATGACAACGTTCAATTTTTCATGAGATGCCGCCAGTTCAGTTTAGTTTAATATACAAAGGCCTCCAGTCTGGCATGGCTGCTCAACCTATAGGTCCCAACAAATTAGTCAATCAAATAGCTCAGCTGCACTAATAAATTTGTAAACCTCTGGATTATGTTGAAGAACAAACCTGTTGATATCACCTTCAGCATAAATATTATCAAATAAATGGTTGAACTGGTGCCGTAAATGTTTGGTACCAATACATGAAAGAATAACATGTTTCTCATCTTGAATATAACCCCCGTTTTCACACAAATTGCTAACACGTACACTCCTGTCCGGACTCCTGCCGTATAAACCAGTTTCACACTTCAATCCATGTCCTCGAATCCTAAACCGAGCTACGTTCCTCATGACACTTTTGCTCAGAGACATCTTCAAATACTCCGGCAAGACAAATGGTGCACGTGCATCAGAAACCGGTCTCTCAGGCAAAGCCAGTTGTGTTAAGCCACAGACTTCTTTTAACAAGAGCAAGGGTCTTGACCATGTGCCTCTCTCCAAACTGCCTGATGCCTGATGCCTGAATCTCAAGTCTATGCGCAAATTAGAAATATTCAGCTTCCTGCATTGTAATAAGTCACTTCTGTATACAGTGCCATTCTGCATATCACCAAAAGCATCCTTCATCTGTTTAGTCCAACAATTAGAAGCACCACAATTCCCAAGGGAAATATCTGCTTTCATAACATCGCGGTATTGCTGTTTGAATCAACCATCTTGTTCCAATATTTGACAGCTGACCTGAACCAGTAAAATTGCAAGGGTTCCTGCGCGCATTCTCGAAACACACACCAGTTTGCAGAAGTAGATTTAGTTCCCAAATTCTCTTCAACAAAGCCATGTGTGCGATCTGCAAAGGGTTGCTGAAACCATTGTCGTGCTTCAAAAATAGCGTAGACCAAATCTGACTGGCATGCCAGCTGACAATGCATTTGTCTTGAAAAGCCACAACATCGCATGAGGCCTGTCAGAAATCATTTTTTCGTACCAAAGTCTTTGCGTAAATCTGCATTGAAAGGCCTCAAAGCATGGGACGCAGCATGGTGTAAGTTCATGTGCTTATCAAATAACATTCCCAGGTAGGTAAAATAATCTCTCTCTTCAAGCTCCTAATAGGGACGAAAAACAGGAACTGCGGAATTTCGGTACACATTAAAATTAACTATGTAGGATTTCTGCACATTTACTGTAAGTCTTTTCCTGGCAGCATATGATTCCAGATGTCTCAACATTTTCTGCAATTGGACTGGGTCATTAGCTGTCTGGGTCAGGTCTTTTTTTTTTTGGGTGGTGTTACAGCTACGGCCCCCAGCAGGGACCTGACAGACAACAAAAAAAAAGAGGAGAGAGGGCTCAAGCAGAGGAGAAAGCAAAAGGAAGCTGCTCAAGGAGACCCAGAAC
>Ga0307947_1002991_pt1 | contig 13613 bp, 18 predicted proteins | sample OrgLakmetagen232_FD_201840 | JGI IMG/M metagenome (GOLD analysis project Ga0307947, IMG submission 201840) | Saline water microbial communities from Organic Lake, Antarctica - #232 | ecosystem: Environmental > Aquatic > Non-marine Saline and Alkaline > Saline | place: Antarctica: Organic Lake...
GACCAGAGTTGTTGCCTAGGGACAGTGTCATACGCTTGCGAAAAATCAATGAAGGCAACATGCAATCTAGGACTGTTCCTGGGCTTCAGCTTTTTTGCAGCATGCCTAAGATGCCTCAGAATAAACAAAGGGTGCAGAGTACTTCTGCCCGGAAAGAAGCCAAACTGCGTGTCTGGAATCTTGCCCTTTTTCACACACCAATAATCAGTCACCAAATCTTTCAGCACGTTGGCGAAAATACGATACATCACCCCACTAACAGCAATCATCCTATAATTTCCTGGATTCAGCACTTCCCCTTTAATGGTAATCCAGATTCAATGGTTACAATGGTTACAATGGGGGGTGACCTTCAGCCAGGTTGTTTAGCTGATCGGCTGCTGACTGGTCTCGGCCAGCCACAAATACATTCATAAGCTCAGAAAGAAAAAGAAAAAGTCTATTGTTCTGCTGAGATAGGAAATCATGAACAAGTTGGTTGTTGACCTGTTGCAGCAAAAAGGGTTGGGCTGCTGAAAAATCCTCAAAAGAAGGTGTAAACAGAAAGGAAAAATGTTTCCTCAGCTTGCATATTAACTTGAAGGTCTTGGCAAAGTAAAATCCTGATTAAGGTCTGCCAGAGGTTTGCCTGTATAGTCTTTGTAGATAGTCCCCATAACTCCAACGAGGATCACGTGGAGCTTGACTTCCCTATATCCTTGTCTGTTTAAGTTGGCAATAAGCATGCTGTGCTGTGCTTTTCCTTTTTAAAGTTGGGGATCGGGTCTAGTGTCTTCACAAATATAACTCAATCAGGTGAACCTCCCACTGGTTTGGATCCATTTTTCGTCTTTAGCAAGCTGCTGGATATTTGAGTTGCGGGTGGTTACGCGAGAAGAGCACACAGTGCTAGGTAAAAATAGGATAGCGTCAGGATGAGAAGAAGCTTTTAAAGCATGTGCTAATAGGTTGGGTAGCAACCAAGAGGGCAGTGTTTTGTTGGCAGTGTTTCTCAGATCTAGGCCTTGCTCTGATTATTTATCTGCACTGCCTATGTCAGTGTAGGCAATTAGGTTGGCTCCGCTTGGTCCCTTTTGTAGGGCTTGGACAATCAGCACACTTGCCATATAATGGCGTTTTATAAACATGTTCCTCACTTAAGTGTGTTGGCAACCTTAGAGTATGTGAAGCGCACTATCAGTGCAAGGGCAGATGGGGCAGTTTGCATTTTGAGAGAAGCCGTACCGGAAGGCGTGTTTTTGATAAAAAAATTGTACCAGTGCGGTACCTCATAACATCACACTTTTTGTAGAATGTGAGATTTCTAGAAAAGGAAAGAGTCTGCTGGTAGTGATGACACAGAGATTACTATTGTTCCAGAAAGCATTTGTGGCTTGTTTATTGACCAAAGGTCTAAGGTCCTTCCAGTAGTTGTAATACCCTGTGTCTGTTTTGGCACTCCCCAGTCTGTGTGATTAGCACATTTCTGTTTTCAGCTTGGCCTTTAAATCAGAGAGTGCACGAAGCCTATGTGCAACTGCTCCTCTTCCGCTGGGATCCTCATCGGTGTCTTTATTAGTCGCAGGCCAGTAACAGTGTGTGTATGCATTATCGTCTGGAGCTGGAGGCTGAAAGTGCACGTCATGACCTCCTTCATGTAAGGCAGAGTGTTTGGCAATTGCATCTGCACATTCCATTCCGGCAATGCCACTATAGGCTTTCACTTTATAGAAGCAGATTGGTTCTGGTAAAGCATACATCATAGGTACAAGTTGTTCTAGCAGATTTGAGTGTACATGGGCTCGTTGCATTTCAGGGAAGGGGTGGTAGTTGTTTTCTAATTTGGCCTAGGGAGCATGCAATGTCCGTTGCAACCTTGGTATACTTATTGGTAAGCGCTGCTGCAATGTGAGCTCAGCTCCATTGATGGTGTTTGTCATTCCCACGCCTCCTGAGTTCACATAACATTCAGCTTTGGCTTGAGGGCAGTATACCCCTGTGCCTATGCAGCTTCCGTCAGTGTATGCCCATAATTTCCAATTGGGGCACTTCAATTCAAACTGCTTATCGTTCCATGGTCGGAGGTGGACGTTTTGGCCTCTGTCCTGGCCAGTGACGACTTCCTCTTTTTTATTTGAAGTACTGGCGGAAAACATGGTTGGTGATGTGGTCTGTGTCCTCTTTTGCAAGGTACTGATTTCTTTTCCCAAGCTGCTTCTGGGATACTCCTTTGCAGTATTTGCAGCCAATTTGGCGAGCCATCAGTTAAACGCTGCTTTGCTTCTTTGTTCCAGACAGCAATAATGTCCATGCTCCAGGTGTAATTGGAGAAATTACGTTGTACACCCTTCCATGAGGTTGGCATTGCATATGTGGGTTTTGCCTTGGGGATGAAGCCAAGCGTGGTGCAGTATTTTGATTGGATAATCTCGCACCAATGCTCTGTAGGCATTGATGCTCTTGTTTTTCCAGTTCTTGCTTGGTGCTCTTGGTGCTCATTGGTGCTCTTGTTTTCCTAAGGACATGCAATGACACCTGGACTCCCGAAGGCGGTCACCAGAAAGCTTTAAAGAAAGGAGTGCGCTCCCCTTTTGTTTAGCTAGGTGTGTATGCAGGCTTTCTTCCAAGCTTCCGCTCAGATGTCCCCCAGAGGCATATATAGCGACGTAACATGTAACCTTACCTTACCTAAGTGCTACCTATCTACCTTCGCTTGGATATTTCCAACAGTCACAGCCGTGCACTTTCTTGCCTTCACCTTCCTGGCCATGCCTTTCTGGTCCAAAGAATGCGTCATAACAAGAATAGAAGGCCTTATGAGCTCTGGATATGTGACATATGTCACTGGCACTCTGTTCAGGATGAAGAACACATTTTGCTGGACTGTCCGCATGAACATCTTGTCAGCCTCTGCACACAGCACCGCCAGCTGGTCTTGCCACCTCAATGTGAAGATAGCCCAACTCGTTTGAGGACTTTTTTGAACCAACCAGATACATATGGTGTGGCCTATTTTGTGGCTGAATGCCTAGCCCTTTTCCCTTGATATTTTCTTGCGTCTTTTTGGTTTATTTTAGGCTTTTTCCAAGCTTCCGCTCAGATGTCCCCCAGAGGCATATATAGCGATGTAACCTTACTTTACCTAAAGAAAGGAGTGGGTTCAGATAGCAATAACGCACAGTAGTGTGAGTGACAATACGGGAAGTGGATGCGTCTTTATACAACTTGCAGTACGTGGTTGGGTGCCAATTGAATGGGGTGCGTCTGTAGATATGCTGAGTCTTATGCTTTGCAGTGACGCTTATTTGATCTGACAGGTCAAATAGAAAAAGAATGGGGTAAAATGCAGCTTGAGCTCATCACAGTTATGAATTTGATTATGAAAACTGGAATTTATCATGTATTAGTAACTGGATTGCTTAATTGGTAATTACAATCTCTCCAGCATTGTCCAGCAATCTCTCCAGCATTCTCCAGCATCCTGTCAGATCAAATCACCGTCACTGCAAATAATAAGACTCAGCACAACTACCAATAATTGCGCCTTTGGACCATGAAAGGCCTCCAAGGTGGAAAAACCATCCAGCAGAGGAGTGAGTTCATTGCATCGCATGGTCCCTAATGCTTCTACCAGTTCTCTGGCTCCTGCCCTTACGCTCTCTGCACACACATATGTGTGTATAATAGTGCCACTCAGATTTGCATGGCTGCCACACTGCTGCTCCTTCCCGGAGCTAGGAACATTGACTCAGACAGACCTCTCGGCCTCATTGTCGTCACTAAGCGAACAAATAGAATCGGAGAACTTGCACGGTACAGGGTCTCTTGAGGATCCTTTCTAATTGTACCTCTTAGAGTTCACATGTTGTCAATTGATTACCAAAACTATCAAATCCAGAAGATAAAGGTTATCAATAAGACTGGCCATCCAGCTTATTGAACAAGACAAATAGAAACTCTCAACTGTCAACCAACTTAACTGCTTTGTCACACGATTCGTCGCTGCCAACGATTGGGCAATGAAAATCCTGAACAAATTGCACCAGCACTGCACCAGAGTTGCAACAGCATTGCACCAGCATCCTGAATGAGTAAGTATTCAATCTTCCATAGGACAAGGAGCGAGGAAGCCAGGAACTGCTGGACGCCTTAGTTTATCAAGCCAAGGCTTTCCATCTTCAGCCTGGCCTCTGTCAGCTCCTGTAAAGAACAAAGACATCAGCAATTGCCCAGCTTTTGTGATAATACGTTAAATACACCTGTTTTTGTCTGAGAAGCGGGGTGGAACGTGCCACTCAGTATAATCCTCCTAATGTCAGCTGTGTCAGGATTCTGCAGATTTTCCATAGCCAACCGTTTGCTGCTGCTTATATCCGTGGAGACAAAGCAGGATACACTTGCTTTAAGCAGGGACATGCATAGGAGCCCCACCCATATAGAAACCGATAATCTCTCCTCCCTTTAAATTACCACCTTGAATGTCAAAGCTTTTTCACAGCCACCACGATCTCATGCACATGATAGCCGTCAACCCTGACATCATGGTTTTTACAGAAACCAAACTGGAAAAAAAAACTCGACCCTGGTTGTATCTTATGCTCATCAATAATAAATGGTCGACTGCCACCAACAAAAATGGCGGCACAATTATTAAAGCATTGCTCTGGCAGCAAACTGTTTACTTGCACACTTAGACCCTGGGGGTAGACGCACCTCTATCATTCTTGACGACGTCAACACAAACTCCTTATTATTGGCACTTACTGGCCCTCCTGAACCGCGGTGGATGTGCTGACACTGCCAGTGTTAAGCCTTTCTTTTTCTTTTGTTCTGATTGTATTTGGGGAGATGACTGGGTGGGGTAAATCCGGGGGAAAAGGAGGGGGCGAGTAGTATGGGAGCTCTCTGCTCCTACCTACAACTCAATTCAGATGAGATGTTGGATCATGGGTGTGTTAAGTGTGTTGTGGTGGCGTGCAGAATTTGCGATGGGACGAGTGTGCTGCAATTTGATGTTTAATTCAACATATCAATTGGTGGGTGCAAAAGCCTCAAGTTGTTTGAAGTATGTGATGGCACATGATTAGGGAGTGTTTGAGTGAAAGCAGACTTTTTGCTGACAATGAGACATGATCAGCGTTCTTTTTCTTTGTCGTTTGTATATTGTCCCTGAATGGGCACAGCCAGAAGAGTTGTGTTGCATTCTACCAACACTTTTCCACCTTTTTGCTGTTAAATTGCCTTCTGCCCCCTCTAAAACTAATGTGCAGTCTCCTTTTGACACACCTGCGTACAACCGTTCGATGGTGATACGACCAGAACAACGGTTTGGATCCATGTCTGCGTTATGATGTTTACCATTAGCAAGCATTTGTTTTTGTTGTTTTCTTGTCTTGCTGCACAGCTCCTACTGTATGTCAATGCAGACCTTATTACGGAGTGCTGTAAGATCAAACCACCAACAACTGAATCAAGCTTATACTAGGTCATAACTAGGATTGGCTCAACCCGTCTTTGGTACAAGAAAACATATAAACATATCTCTCCTTTATCATGACGGAGGAAAAGAAAAAATAAAAGAAAAACTACGCAAGGGTGATAACACCACAAGCATGGATTACAGAAACGGAGACGTGCTGTCGGACAGCGAAGTACTCACGCTACAAGGCGGATTCAAACCCGCGACCCCGAAGAGTCTGGCCTGACCATGGGCCACTAAGCTTTCAGGGCAGCTATCCAAACAGAGGTCATGATATGCACTTTCAGTCTCCAGCTCCAGACGGTACTAATGCATACACACACCTTCACTGGCTTGCGGCTAAAGATACCAATGAGAATTCCAGCGGAAGAGGGCAATTACACCTAGGCTTCGTGCAATATCTGATTCAAAGGCCAAGTTGAAAATGGAGATGTGCAAAACACACAGACTGGGCAGTGCCAAACAGGCACAGGGTATTACAACTACTGGAAGGACCTTATACCTTTGGTCAATAAACAAGCCACAAATGCTTTCTGGAACAATAGCAATCCAAAATTCTACGAAAAGCGTAATGTTATGAAGTACAATATTTAATCAAAAATACGTTAACCGGTACGACTTCTCTCCCAATGCAAACTGCCCCATCTGCCCTTGCAATGATAGTATGCTTCACAAACTCTCAGGTTGCCAACACACTATAATGAGGAACATGATTATAAAACGCCATTACATGGCAAGTGTGCTGATTTTCCAAGCCCTTCAAAAGGGACCATGCGGTGCCAACCAAATTGCCTACACTGACATAGGCAGCGCAGAGAAACTATCAGAGCAAGGCCTAGATCTGAGAAACACTGCCAACAAAACACTGCCCTCTTGATTGCTACCATAACTAACAGCACATACTTTTAAAGCCTCTTCTCATCCTGACGCTAACCTAGCACTGTGCTCTTTTTGCGTTAACACCCGCAACTCAAATTTCTAACAGCTTGCTAAAGACAAAAAATTGACCAGTGGGAGGTTCACCTGTGAGTTTAAACTTTGTGAAGACACTAGGCCTGATCCCCAACTCCAAAAAGCAAAAGCACAGCACAGCGTGCTTATTAACCTAAACAGACAAGGATAAAGGGAAGTCAAGCTTCACATGATCCTCGTTGGAGTTACAGGGACTATCTACAAAGACTGTACAGACAAACCTCTGGCCGACCTTAATCTGGATCCATAGGATTAAATAACTGACGCACAAACTGAATGAACACTCCATCAGATATGCATCTGCGCTCATAAAAACAAGTTATGCCCTGCAACTTGGCTTAATTATAACACAAGCAACAACAGTCAAGGATTGGGTCTGAGTGCTACGGCACACAACCCCCTGACCCACACTAATTTCTTTGTGATTGTTTGCGCTGTGGGGGGTTGCCTGGTGCGGGCACCTAGGTAACCCCCTCCCTTTACCATGCTGGCTGTGTCTTTACTACCAGCGGAGTCTTTTCTTTTCTTATCTTTTCTCCTCTATCAGTCGACAAATTGACCATCCAATGATTCATTGCTTCCATTCATTTACCGTAGCAGGGATGTTAAATTTTACATTGGTTACAGATTAAGCCATCGGTCAAAAGGCGCGACTGCTAGGCTGCGGATGAAGAGCACTGTACAATTTGTGAGGGGTGTTTGTTGTTACACAACAGGCTTGTAGCGTACAAATACACCCTTAGAAGGGGAAGAAAGGCACAACGCTGTTGTCACGCCCAATTGTGGCAGTGACGATTTGTGTGACAGGATTAGTTGGGCTTTCGGTTGAGGTTTTCAGTCTCGTTTAATAAGCTGGGGAAGCCAGAATTGCTTGATGTGCTGTGTCTTGTATTGCGCTGTGACAGTGATTCGCTGCGACACTGTTTGTGACATTGCAGCAATGAATTCAACCAGCAAACACGATCAAGCATTTGTCAGGACCACAATAGTTAAGTCATTATACGGCATGTGTACTGATAACTGAAGCCCTACTACTACAAGGACCATGCGGTGACAACCAAATTGCTTGCACCAAAGTTGCTTACACCGCCCCATTGGCCTTCCAGCAAGCTTTGGACACGCCTCATCACTAACACCCGGTACGAGTACGCAGAGACGCAGCACCACAACAGCTGGCTTCTGCAAACACAAAGATACCATCCACCAACTCCAAAACGTAATTATGGCTCTAGAAGATGCCAAACTCTTCAGCAAAGACATCTATGCCCTGATTGTTGACTTTACCTCAGCTTTTAACACCACTGCCTTTGGCCGTATGCTTTGGATCATGTATGATCTTGGCTTACCTACTGATGCCACAGATGCTGCTAGAAATCTCTATGAACATGCCACCACTCAAGTTAATCTTTGTACCAGGGTATGCACAAACAAGATACCCGTAAAAAGGGGTACTATACAAGGGGACACTCTCTCCCCTTTAATCCTTCTACTCTATATGAACCCTAAGATGCTTACACGTCGCAGGAAGCGGGTACACACATACCTGTGTCCTAAAAGAAAACACGCTTCTGACTCACCTGGCCAACAACATAAGTAGCGCCGCATTGCAGATGACCTTTTCTGCCCACCGCTGCCTTTCAAAAGTGGGCCCTGGTCACTAAAGAAAAAATGGCATCCCCCCTTGACTATGACCCCAAATTCCCCCATTACTGGAGTGAGCACCCAAGGGACAAAGTGTTTGGGGCAAACACCAAGGCCTTCTCCTCCCGATTATTTGGGTTCTCCATCTGCCATCCCATTTACCATGAAAACACCATGCTCTTAGCAACAAGACGTGCCATCTTCTCTGCTGCTGTCAGCACAGAGGAAACAGCCACATTCATGCTCCTCCCTTCCTGGAATACAAATATGACCACAAATTCCTATGCATCACTCTGCCTCAAATACCCAAACATGTGTAAATTCCTGGGCACCATCCCATCAGATCAACTCAAATATGCGAAAGTGCCCTTCTGAAAAATTATGCAAATACATTTTCACTTTCCAAACACTCCTGGGCATTTAAGATCATTGCCATTCGGAACGCCAAGGGCAGGGTCTGCCTCAATGCTCACAACAAAGACTGGCTAAAAGAACTTGCCAAAGAAATCCCTGAGGCAAAGTGGAAAATTCAAAACATACAGAACCATCCCTACCAAACAGCCTTGGTTCCGGACAACACTCAGGACTCAACAAATTCAATAAGCTACACATGACCACCCTCAAGCCTCAGAAGGCCAAGATATAACAAGTGCCTTGATTAGCACTGACTAACCTCATAATTGTAACATCGACAAAGCACCCCAAAACAGCTCCAGCCAAAACCTAACCCGTGACAGCCCGTAAGGTAAAAGATTGGCGGGATTGGACCTACACTGATGATGGCAGCCTCCAAAAGAATGAAGTAGGGCAAGACACCGGATCAGGCGTTTACCACCCTCACTTAAATGTTTCCCACTATGTAAACCCAAAAGGCATGGGTATAACCAACAACATCTCACGTGCAGAGCTAGCAGCTATAGCAGCTGCAGTCATACACGGCTACTCACATATAGCCACAGACAGCCTTACATTACTGCACCAAATCAAAAAGCAGCTGTTACACCCGAATCTCCATTGCCACCACATTCGAGGAGAAGTCCTCCAATCCATTGCTAAAGCAATCTGCCAATCACCATCGCCCATCCACTTCTTCAAAGTTAAGTCCTATGCCGGTATTATTGGTAATGAACATGCCGACGCCCTTGCTAAGAAGTTATCTACCACCTACGCCTACATTGCTGACACCTCCACCAGAATAGCAGGCCCTGAGGGGACTCCCTTCTACAATATCCACTGGCTTGCAAAAGACATAGAAAACCAAACACAAACCCATAATCATACCCGTACAACAAACATGGCCCATTCTCCTCCTCCAAAGCTTTGGTACCTACCAAACCACCGTGACGCCCTTCAAGCACACATGCATTTTCTCCATAAATTGGGAAATGCCAAAACTGTAGCAATCTACCATGCGTACTACCAGACCCTCATAAAGGACGGCACTGCCAATGGAGCCATAAGCAATGCTTACCTAACATCATCCGATGTCCCCTTTAAGACCAAATGTATAATTATGAAATACAGAACAGGCACCCTATATAATCAAAGACATGCGGTATTGTTCAAACTCTCAACAAATCAAACTTGCCCCCTCTGCCCACAAGTTGACAGTGCCCTGCACATCCTTTCTGGGTGCCAAAACACGAAAATAAGGAACATGATCACCGAAAGACACAACTTAGCATGCTGCATGATCTTTAAGGCTATCAGCAAAACAGGCTCCTTAGGGTCATGCGTTGTCTCCAAAGATATAGGCAGCAACGAACGGATGACCATGCAAAATCTCCAGACACCTGAAACAGCCGAAAGTAGAATTGTTCCCAAATGTCTCTTCCCACCCCGCTTCTCAGATAAAAGACAGATTCACCTCCAGCCGCCCAGATATTGTGCTAATTACTCCAATCTCTGCAAAAACACGAAAACAACAAACTACTGCAGGGGGGTGGGTTCTTCGGAGTGGCAGGGGGCAACTGAGGGAGACTGGGAGCACCCCAGCAGCACCGCCAGCCACCAGTAGAGCCACCAACGCCAGACGGCACCGACCTAAAGACCTCAGCAAACCTCAGCGTGACATCCACCTCGTCGAGATCAAATACTGTGAGAACACTAGACCTCAAAACCAGCTAAAAGGAACAGCAAATGAGGAAAAGAAGGAGGAACAGCTGAAAGGAACAGCAAAGGAACAGCACAAAGACCTTTGCAACATTCTCCAAGGAGCCTCCGTTACTCTCCACATCATCCTTTTGGGAGTGGGCGGCACCATCTACAACACTCACACTCTGAAGCCTTTCAAGGAACTGGGTCTCGATTCTCAAAGAGTTGAGAAGCTTGCCTCCAAGCTCCATGTGCACTCTGTGAACTTTGCTGCTACACTTGTCCATAACAGACGTGCCCTTTCCAGTACTATTATCAACACTCATCAGGAGCCGGTTTCAGGCCAAGCCTGCAACCCCCCTGATCCCCATTGATTTTTCTTCTTTCCTTTTCACGGTGGAGGAGCTTTACGGTAGCTACTCGGTACCAAAGTGGCTCCTTTTCCTTATTTAATGTGGGGAGTGGTTTTCAAGTAATATTTGTCATATTCCTCAACCCAAGAAAAAATGTGTTTGGCCCTGTCCGCATGAAGTCCTCCTATATGACAACCCTTATCCACACCAACCCTGCACAACCCTGCAGGGGCCTGATCTTAAAAAAGATTTCAGATTACATATAGGCTTCAGACAAGAAACAATACTTAGTGTTACAAGAAAGGTAATTTGAACAAATTTGAACAATTGGCATTGAAGTACAACATCCTGAGGCTGATAGTCACTGAGGTACAGCAATGCAACCTCAAAAATATAAAGTCTGCCCTGCACGTAGGGGCCCACCCAGCACCTCTTCTCTTGCTTTCCTTTCTGGCTGTGTTTGCTACCGCACATGCATGCAGTTCTTGTTCTATGCTGCAAAAAGTACGCAGCAAAAAGCATGCAGCACAAGGTACATTTACTTGTGCCTTGTGGGCCTACCTAGGCAGCTTGCATTGTAGCAGAAGAGAGGGAGGCACGAGGACGATTATTGATGAATTATACTTCGATCACGAGCCAAACCAACCGTACCACACTTGCGTTGATGTTCTGCTTATTTTCCACGTGAACTGCAGGTCCAATAACATGAGGCCTTTTAGATTATCCGGTGGAGACTTGCGGTGCTGCCTCGTTCTGGGCCGTAATGCTGCTTTCCTGCAGCATGGTTTGCGCGGTTGACGTGTTAATGCATCATCGTGGAGGGAGCTGCAGGGCTGAAAGCACAAGCACAGGCCAAGGCAATTGTACCTGATTCTACGCCCCTGATTTAATGCAATACACAATTAATGGCAAAAAAAACTGTGTACGATAAATACGACCACATTTAGGGTTGTTATGTACTTGTTAATATATTAGAAAAACAATCATGCAGTGCAAAAGCCTCAATTTCACGCAGTCTCCCCATCCCCATGTAGCAACTATTGGGGCGGGCAGAAGGCATCATCTTCGGCACCTGCGCAGCAGCGTAACTCTTCGTCACGAAACCCCCCAAGACTTGTCCCAGCAGCAGCAGCAAGACTTGCTCCAGGTTCAGCGAGGGGACGATGACGCCAGTGCTGCGGACCTGGGAGCCCGCCTGGTGCTGGAGAGGCTTTACTCAGGTGGCATGTGCAGCAGCAATAGCAGCAACAGCAGCAGCTGTGAGGATGTGCAAGGATATGTGCTGTGCCTTCCCCAAGTCTTGGAGCAGCAGCGGCAGACCAGCACATCCACAGAGGAAGAGAGTCGGAACCAGCAAGCCACCCCCTCAGAGAGAGGCTACAGGCAGTCAGGGGGAGGAGGGGGAGCTGGGGGCGGGCCAAACCAGGGTGCGTGTGTGTGTTCGCGCAGGAACCTTTGGACTAGTACCCACCCAGGAACCTTTGCACTGGTACCCACCCTGGGAATCACACAAGCACCTCTCAGGTGTTGCCTCACTCACTCAACAACTCCAACACTCATTTAACAAACAACACACACGCACAGAGCCCTCCGGTGACTTTTATGCCAACTTGGGGGACTGCATTCGCACCCTCCGCGACGACATCCCTGACCTGTTCAACCACGACCTGAATTGTGAGTACATATGGTTTGCTGGTACGGTCTCGTCAAGACTATTTTCAGTGAGTGGGTTGTTTCGTGACTTGTGAAGCTCGCGTTCGCCCTCGGTAACCGGCCACACTCCTTTTCTGCGACACAACTCGACACATTTGTCATGAATACTGCAATTGCAGATGACATTTACCGCGAGGACATCGTCTTCCGCGACCCGCGCAACAAGTTCGAGGGCCTGAAGAACTACCGCATCATCTTCTGGTCGCTCCGCTTCCACGGAAAGCTGTTCTTCCGCAAGCTGTACGTGGAGGTGAAGCGCGTGTGGCAGCCCGCCAACGACAAGCAACAAATTAAGATGCGGTGGACCGTGCACGGCATCCCCCGGGTGCCTTGGGAGGCAGAGGGCCTGTTTGACGGCATCTCCACCTACAAGCTGGACAGCACTGGCAAGATCTATGAGCACGCCGTGGACAATGTCATGCTCAGGGACCCCCCCATGGCCCTAAATTCCCCTCTCCTGGCCACCATCAACCTTCTGCGCGCACCACAGGCACAGCCCTATCCAGGTGTGGTGTGTGGGCGAGCATGTGAACCTGAGCAATGCGGCAGTGTAGAGCAGAGACGTATTTGTCGTTAATTCGCTGAAACCTTCAAGTTAATCTTTCATCACCTGTCGCACTCACACGCGCCCACCTTGCAATTTGTGCAGCGCAATAACTTGTGTACGCTCACTTACAAACACACATCCGAGCACGTGTTTACCAACCATGTCTCTCTGTTGCATGAGATGCACTCACGTACAGTCAAAAGGATTCAACACAACATGTTGTGGAAAGTACAGAGATTTATTTTCATGTGGAACAGCTGCTAAACGCATCGTGAGTTGTGCATGAGTGAGGCACATTTTGTGCAAAATATGATACCCACCTGAGCACGCAATTGCAATTCTGCTCACGTACACAAAATACTTGCAGTGCGACACACACACACACACACACGACTCTCTTTCCAGGAATCCCCACCACTTTCCAAGGCTGCATGGAGGACAGCAGCTTGCATCAGCCCTCCCTCTTCTCCTCCCACCCTCAACCCACACCTGCTGCCTCGGCAGCACAGTACAGCAGCAACATCAGCAACAGCAGCAGCAGTATCAACGCTCAGCATGAACTGCACAGCAGTTGTTGCTGCAGCAGTTGCAGTGCGGCAGCAGCAGATGGCAGCAGCAGCTTGCGAGCTCAGGTGTCACGATTTAGCTGGGTGCGCCTTTACTTCTCCCTGCTAGGCAGTGTGGCTGTGGTCCACACGCTCAAGAGTATCACAGGTATGTGTGTATGTATTTGTGTGTGTGTGTGTGTGTGTTGAGGTTGGCGTGTTTCAATCAAGGTCGTGCTGAAAAGCATCACAGGTGTGTGGGGGGTGCGTGTGCTAATGACAGGTGGGGG
>Ga0307947_1002993_pt1 | contig 13605 bp, 16 predicted proteins | sample OrgLakmetagen232_FD_201840 | JGI IMG/M metagenome (GOLD analysis project Ga0307947, IMG submission 201840) | Saline water microbial communities from Organic Lake, Antarctica - #232 | ecosystem: Environmental > Aquatic > Non-marine Saline and Alkaline > Saline | place: Antarctica: Organic Lake...
ACGATATATATACGGTATATATACGGTAGTTTTGGCTGGGAAATTACCAAATATACGGTCATATACGGTATATGTATACGGTTCTGGCGAACCCTACGTATATTGCCACTTTGGTGGGGGCTCTAGCCAGCGTCTGCCGCTAGCAGAAGGGGGGCTCAGCAATGCACTGGTGGCACCTCTGAGGCAGCGACTGCAGTGAGGGGCGAGGTTCAAAGAAGAACAAAGAGGAGAGAGGGGGAGGAGAAGGAATCACGCAGGCAGTGATAATCTGGCAGGAGGGGGGCACAGCAATGCACTGGTGGCATCTCTGAGGCAGCGACTGCAGTGAGGGGCGAGGCGCAAAGGAGAACAAAGAGGAGAGAGGGGGAGGAAGTGGAACTATGCTCTGACTTACGGTGGGCCAGTCAGCAGGTTGGCGTTGAGCAGCACAGAGTGGAAGTCCAACGGTAAGGCAGAAACTTTAGGGGGTAGCTCCGGCCCATAGTACTTGCCGTCCAGTATGTACATCTGCAGGGCCTGCATGTGTGTGTGTGTGTGTGCGTCTGTGTGTGTGCGTGTGTGTGGTGACGAGGCTGGGGGTACGCATTAAAGGGAACGGATGTGTGCATGTGTATGTGTGTGCGTATGTGCATGTGTGCGCACGTGCGTATGTTTGCGTATGTGCGTACGTGTGTGGCTATGTGTGTTTGTGGTTATGTGTGTATGTATGTATGTGTATGTGTGCGTGTGTTTGTGTGTGTATGTGTGTGTGTAAGTGTGTGCGCGAGAAGCGTGAGCTCAGTACGCCGGAGACGAAGCGCAGTTGCCATAAGTGCAGCCACCAAAACAAAAAAAAAAATCTGCAGTTAGCACAGCTTTGCATAAACATGACATGCACGCACACTGACAAAGGCACACCACATTTAGAGCACACTGGCACAAACACGCATCTCCCAGCAGGCTTACGTGCGTGATTGCGAACACACACACTCAACCTTGTGCGCTACACAACACACACACACACACACACACACACACACACACACCTCCCACTGCTCATGAGCGTAGTCGTCCAGCTGCTCTTGAGTGGGTGCTGCGTTCAACACATGCAAGGGGAGGTCTTGCAGCATTTGGCCACTGCATGTGTGTGTGTTTGTGTGTTTATGTGTGTGTATGTGTGTGTACGAGTGTGGATGTGCGTGTGATTGTGAGGTGTGTGCAATCAAATAAGCGTGGATTTCTCAGCAGCACCAAACAACTAAGCAAAGTCCAGGGGGTCTCTCTCTCTCTCTCTCACTCACTCTCTCTGTCTGAGATGGGTAAGGCTGCAACACCTTATTTGCAAGTGGGGAGGGCAACAGGCTCCCAGGTGCTAACAGAGCAGTATTACATACCACCCTGATCTCGGTCCTATTGCAATCTGCAACGACACATGTTTTGCTTCATCTCAAAAATAGACCCCTTGCGTAATCCCGATAGAGGTTATTGAAGCAGTCACCCATACTGGTGGCATGGCACTCACTTTCAGTCATACAAACTTCTTCAGTTGAAGCAACGTGTAAGTGCACCTTCTTGCTTGGCCTTGGCAACTAAATCAGCTGATTGTGCAGGCTAATAAACAAACTCCTTCAATGCATTCGCACACGCGCACGCACACGCACACGTACCCCCACACATTGACTGAGCTATGGCTCTCACCCAGTGGACAGATGCATTCGCACACCTTCATGCACACGTACCCCCACACATAAACACACTCAATAAGCAACGGCTCCCTCCCAGTGGACAAATACATTCGCACACCTTCATGCACACGCATTTTCACACATACACACTGACTAAGCAATGGTTCTCACCCAGTGGACAATTGCATTTGCACACTTTCACGCACACACACCCCCAAACATACACACCAACTAAGCAATGGCTCCCTCCCAGTGGACAAATGCATTCGCACACCTTCATGCACACATGCACACGCACCTTCACACATACACACACTCACTAAGCAATGGCTATCACCCAGTGGACAGATGCATTCGCACACTTTCACGAACACGCACCTTCACACATACACACTGACTAAGCAATGGCTCCCTCCCAGTGGACAGATGCATTCGCACACTTTTACGAACACGCACCTTCACACATACACACTGACTAAGCAATGGCTCCCTCCCAGTGGACAAATGCATTCGCACACCTTCATGCACACGCACCTTCACACATACACACTGACTAAGCAATGGCTCTCACCCAGTGGACAAATGCATTCGCACACCTTCATGCACACGCACCCCCACACATACACACTGACTAAGCCACGGCTCTCACCCAGTGGAAAGGGAATACTGCAGGTGTTTCTGGAAGATAGGGTGGAGTCTGAAGGTTGCCCTGCCTGCCCTACAAGCAGGCAGTGTGGTGTGTGGAGAGAAGTGTGTGTGAGTGTGAGTGTGGATGAATATATGTGAGTGTATGCAAGCGTGCGTGGGTGGGTGCACATGTTTTAGTGCGCATGTGCAATGTGCAAGTGTGTGTAAGCGTTTATGTGAGTGTGAGCGTGTAAGCGTGCATGTGAGCGCATTATTGTCTGTGTGTGTACGTGTATGTGATACCCAGCCTGCTTAATAAGCAAGATATTGTGCGTGTGTTAAGGAAGTTAAAGAACACTCGCAGCAGAAAGCAAGTAACGTCGGCAGACTGGGCCTGATTGGTTTGCGCTAGACAAGCGATGCAGCAAAAAAAAGCAAAGGCATTTGCACCCGACTTCTTAGTCCATTATGTAACCAAGTCAACTGTGGGTAGGTACTGGATTAAAAATAACAGCATCATGTACGCAAACAACAGTAAAGCGTACGACAAAGAATCAATGACAAATAGCATTTTACTCCATGTTTTTCATGCGCAAACAAGACTTGAAGAAGCTTGTCGAACAGCAATAGCACCTGAGCTTCCATGGCGCTCACACACATTAAATACATTTACAAGAAAAACGTGTAAAAATCCTCCACACATACAACCTCAGTGACGGGCACATACCAGAAAAATGCGTGCAATGACTTCTATCTGAAAACCACCGCCCATTTGTCATTGAAACCAATGGCTCACTCCACACACAACCATCACGTTCACAACCATAACGTTCACAACCATAACGTTCACAACCATAACGTTCACAACCATCACGTTCACAACCATCACGTTCACAACCATCACATTTACAACCATCACGTTTACAACAATCACGTTCACAACCAAGTTGCATACACATGAAAATTGCATAGGCATCCAAGTTCAGGGGGCCCCTCCTTGGGGTGTGTGGTGTGTGCTCATCTGCACTTCCCAGCGTGTTGCTGACCACGACATTCAAGCAATCCAGCACGCACGGCAAACACCACATATCTATAAGGTTGGCCAGAACCATATATATACGGTGTAAATACGGTATTTTTGGCAGGGAAATCACCGAATTTACGGTCATATACGGTGTATATATACGGTTTTGGCCAACCCTACGTATCTAGGGTTGGCCAGAACTGTATGTATACGCCGTATATGCTTGTATGCCATTTGAAGAACTCCCTGCAAAAATTAACGTATATGCAGGGTACATATACAGTTCTGGCCAACCCTACAAGTGTCATGATGTATCGACAGATGGCATACTTACCCAGCGCCCTTAACGTACACATCCAAATTCAGGAGGCTCCTCAAGGCCCTCTTGTGATGAACACCATACTGCCGCATGTCCACGATCCACGTGTCCACCACATCTGCAGTTCACAAGCAGCGCAGTGAATGCAGTCATTCAGTGGCTGAACGCATACAGGCAACTGCACACCACTGCACGCCACAATGTCCACTACATCTTCAGTTTTGTGCAGAACATTGTGGAAAGCAACACTCGATGAAATTACATATCTTAGCAGCGATGCAACTAACAGCCAGTGACGCTTGCAACTCAGTTCTCCTTGTCACACTATGCTTGATATATCAATCACATTATAAACCAGACCAAACAGCACGTCTCGCAATTAGCAGAGCAGATTGCCGTCTTTCACCCCTAGTCAGGAAACCAAATGCAAGATGACAAACGGAACGGGTGTCTTCAATCAGATCGCTCAATCGCATTGCAACACTCACTTAATTGCTGGAAAAATACAAGCACGAATCAAGTGTGCGCTCAATCCAGAACAGTTTCTCTTCAACAAGCTGTGTCTCCAGCATGTTGACCAGCAATTTCCTAGACCTCACATTTGCAAAGCTGCTTTGACCAACACACAGGGGCGCATTAGCATCTGAAAAGCACGTGTGCTTGCCTCTCACACACAGAGCATATTGCATGTATATATCAACACTTTTGAACAACACGGCTCACAGCACGGTCTACACACCCTGAGGCACCTCCTCTTCAATGAGCAGCAGCCTCAGCACGTAATTTTTGGCTAAGGGAGCCAAACTCCTGTAGAGACAGGAGAAGCAAAAGAAGGTTGAAGCTGGGCAGCAAAAAATAAAAACCAACAAAGGCTTGCAAAATAACTCTGTCGCGTTAGTATTTCACAAGAAAGCAAACAGGTTCTGCATGCATAGTGGTGTAGTTTCAAATGAGAATATCACTTGAAATCTGCGCAAAGGAAGGTTGTTGCGTCCATGAAGGAATATGTAAGTGTGAGCGCAGCCTACTGCGTTACCCCGCGTACTTCCAATGCACAGTCATAATTCAGGGCGTTTCTATTAGGGCCTATTTTATATGTATATGCGTAAATTAGGAAACCGATGCAGCAATCACCACAGCGTCACCAAAACTACACAATGCGTGGCAAGAACGTGCAATGTATGCATACGGACGATAAAAAAAAGGAGAGAGCACAAGAACCTGAACACCGCCTGGCACGTCCATGGGCTGTGATAGAGGGTGGCACGCTGTTCAGGCGTGAGGTGGCCCAGGAAAGTAGTGATGTTGCCCACGGACGTTTGCATGGTGCTTGCACCTGCGCGCGTACACGATCCGATCAAACGATGGCAGTTTCGTGTGTTTGTTTATCAAATGCATATCTGCTTAGTTGCAGGCACTTCAAAGATCCAGATGTGTGTGGGCGCGCACGCGTATTCAGTTAATTCAGTAAGTGCAAAGCAGCACGCGCACCCTGCCCCAGAGGCTATTGCACAATAACACATCATGTCATCACTGTTCCCTCCTCCTTCTGGGCATCACTGTCCGGGAGCAGTAGGGCGGGAGTCAGAATACCTAAAACTTTCAAGTGATGGAATAAATGACCTGTTTAAAGGTCTTTAATTAAAATTATATAATTTCCACATCATAACAAAAAAATGACTTGGTCTTTAAAACCGGAGCAGAGGGAGGAGACAGTTCGGCGCGTGGCAGCCAACCTGTTCAACATTGCCTTCACCAAGGGCTTCCCTGTCACAGATGAAGTGGCCCTGGATGCTGCCAGCACCTTCGAGCGCAGGGCGTACACCGCTGCAGCAGTGGCCAGCAACGTGACCACCGGCTCCCGCCCTGAGGCAGAGACTACGCTGGGTTATGCCAGGCAGGCGTTGTGTTTGCGCTGTTGCAGCTCTCAAAATATGTACTTTTCTGCGTGCAAAGACTTGAGCAGCCACATGCAAGCACGTTCGTATCGAGTTTACGAGCAATGAATGAATGAATGCTAAAGTCGTGTAGTAGGCATGTCAGGATATTGGTGCATGCCTTGGCAAACAGTGATGATGGTTTGCCAGCGGCATGACAGCTGATCTTTAACTTCATGTACACAGGCTACAGGCCTCCTTTAAGCCTCCTATCGCATTTCTGTCACTGCTACAGTCCAAGCCATTCAGGTCCATTGTTTCATAACTATTTGTGCGTGTTCACATGAGCTGACTGATTTAAACGTGCACTAAAAACATCCACGCACGCAGGAAGCTTGCAGAACTCATGATTGAAATGATTAAGAGTGGAGGCAAGTACGAGCCTGATGCATCAGCAGCCATATCTGTGGCGGGAGGAGAGGTGCGTGCCGATTAATCTATCATATCAACGTCAATTGTACAATGCAAACTCATATGACATGCTTAATATATGTGCACTGAAATGCGTGCATTTGCATGGAGGGTTTGGCAACACACGTCGTGCACAGTGTGCATAGGGTTGGCCAGAACCATATGTATATACGGTATTTTGGCAGGGAAAATAACAATTATAGGGTCATGTGTGGTGTATATATACGGCTCTGGCCATCCCTAGGAATGCACTGTGTAAGCGAATGATTCTGGTGATGCCACAAACAGACTACACGACGTGCACTTGAAAAACGGATTGCTCTCAAGGTCTCGGTCTGGAGCAGGGGGCTGCCAGCCACCATCCGGATCCCCACTAGTTTTCTCTTTTCCTTTGGTGGGGGAGACTCATGGCACTTCGGGCCAATGTGTCTTTTTTTCCTTAATTCATGCAGGGAGTGTTTTGCTGCCTGCGTAGTATTTCTTTTCTTTCTTTCCACAGAGCAATTCTTTAATTTTGGAAGAAGGTCTTTGCAAAAAAAAGTGCTGTGTACCAAACAAGCAACCGAGTTAGGAAGCAAACTCATGGCTGTCATCCCGATGGGCCCTTGAGCAGCCCTACGAGCTTGACACTAGAAGCGACTTGCAAACTCGTCGTGATTATGCTTGGTTGGAAAGGTAGTTGGAAAGGTATTTGGGCAGTATAAAGTACAATTTGCAAACAGATCGTGCTCATAGCTGAAAGGAAAAATGGAAAAATCCTCGAGCAGGTTCGCAATTTTGGCAAACAAGCACGAAATGTTGCACTGTTTCACAAAACTGGACAGCTGTGATTCCTGCCCGAAAGAGCACCGTGGAACGCTGAGACATAATTCAGGCAGAGCACGTAATGGCAAACATTTGTAGGCTGTTGACCTGATGGGCAGCCGTGACTTCCTGACTCGTGATAGCACGGAAGCTGCTTTGCGGACCATGCTGGCTCCTGGCTCTCAAGTGAACAAGGTGCGTGTGTGTGTTTGTGTGTGTGTTTATTTTTGTTTACGTGTGCAGCACGTGTGTAGTGTTTATTTTTGTGCGTGCGTGTATGTGTCTGTGTGCTGGTAGTGGGGCTAACAACAGTTACGTCTGGGAAGGCCTTGTTTGCTGGTCTGCTGACACTTGGTAGTGTATGTTGTGCAGTCTGGATAGGCCTTGTTTTCTGGTCTGCTGACACTTGGTAGTGTTTGTTGTGCAGGTGCGCTTCAGCTCAAAGAGCTTTGGCAGAGACGCCGCGGACGTGGCAGCCAAGGCACTGGCCAATGTGTCCAAGACGCTTGCCATTGCTGACATTAGCGACATCATTGCAGGTATGTGATTGTATGTATCTGCCTCTGCATGTATGCACCTGTGTGTGTGCCACTGTGTGTATGTGCCTCTGTGTGTGTGCCTCTGTGTGTGTGCCTGTGTGTGTGTGCCTCTGTGTGTGCCTCTGTGTGTGCCTCTGTGTGTATGCATCTGTGTGTGTGCGTGTGTGTGTGTGTGTAGCAGCCAAGGATGTGTGTCCCTCTAACCATTGCTGACATCTGTGACATCGTCACAGGTGTGTGTTTGTGTCTGTTTCAGCTATTTGCGTTGCCAACGCTAATTGAAGACTGGCAAGAGGCAGCTCTATGTCTATGTATTAACCATTCCTGAGTTTCAAATTCATTTAATCTAGACTTTATGCTTGAGCTTGTGCTCTTATATAGGTACCTAAGCACACAACACAAACATGGATACAAATACATGAACGCATGCACACTACACACAAACACGTGCGCACACATACATACCTACACACTCATACACACATGTGCACACACGTGCACACGTACACACACGCATACAACCACACACGTCCACAGGCCGGCCAGAGGATGAAGCCCTTGACGCTTTGCGCGTGATTAGTGCAGCCCTTGCGCAGGCATCCCACTTAAAAGAGTTAAACCTCAGCGACAATGCGCTGGGAGAAAAGGGGGTCCGTGCGTGTGCGGAGGTGCTCACCAGTCAGGTATGTGTGTGTGTGTGAGTATGTGTGTGTGTGTTTGTGAGGTATGCATAACCAAGCGGCACACAGTCCTTCAAGAGATGTAGATAGACACTCATAGCAGCATATCCTCTTCTGTCAGAGGTGACAGAGGAGGGTATGTAGTGTGGACAGCGGTGTATGGCAGAGCCTGGACAACGTGGCCACACCACAGCAAGCTCAGTGCAAGAAGCAGCAGAGAGCAAAGTATGTGTAGGGCTTACCAGAACTGTGTCTATGCCGTGTGAGTACACCGTGCACATAATCTTGGCAGGGAAATTTATGTATTACCAGCTAATTAATCTCACGTGAAGCCATAGAGCTATAGTCGTTCCTAGGTGTGTGGGGTGCGCAATTGTGCAGTCCACCAACAAAGGTATTTTTCAATGTATGTGTGGCTGTTGGCCTTAAGAGGTGGCCAGCAGCTGCTGCCGGTGAGCTTATGAGCAGGGGCCTCCTTCGATGCAAAGCTTGGAGATGGTCGGATGAGCGTGGGGTTGGTTTTATTGCACCTCAGAAACAAGAAAGGTTTACCAAAGGAGGGGTTGCAAGGATGGGGATACAAAGGAGGAGTTACAATAAGGGGTTGCAATGGAAGGGTTACATTGGAAGGGTTACAAAGGAGGGGTTACAAGAAGGGTTACAAAGGAGGGGTTGCAATGGAGGGGATACATAGGAGGGGTTACAAGAAGGGGTTGCAATGGAAGGGTTACAAAGGAGGGGTAACAATAAGGGGTTGCAATGGAAAGGTTACAAAGGAGGGGTTACAAAGAAAGGGATGCAATGGAGGGGATACAAAGGAGGGGTTACAAGAAGGGGTTACAAAGAAAGGGTTACTAAGGGTCTACAGGGATAACCAGCTTATCCAACACGGCCATCGCTGCTAAACTGTTTTTGTACTTCTCCCTGTCTGTGTGTGTGTGTGTGTGTGTTTGTGTGATGAAACTGTTTCCTGTGATACACTTCGCTATGATTCCTATCCTGACGGCCATCGCTGCTTAAATTGTTTTTGTACTTGTTGGTACACGAACAAATTAGCAGCGATGGTTAGCAGGAAATGTCTTGTGTACTGACATTAATTGATGAGCATCGCTGCTAGATATCTTGTGTACCAACCTGTACGATTGTCCTGGATGATCAGTGCTCAGCTTTCCTATCGCCGCACGGCTGTTCACCCGTTCTGCACTATTTGCAGGCACGTCTTGATGCGCTGGCAGTCCAGAACATCGGCCGCTTTCACTGAGCAATACTACGCCATGGCAACTACATGCCTAACACTGGTTTTCCTCAGCAGCCTATCTAATATGCATGCTACATGGTAGCTCAGAAGTTCTGTTTCATTTCGATATCATAACAGACTTCTGCATCATCCGCAGACACGTCTTAAGGCTCTGGCTGTCCAGAATATGGGCTGCTCCATCTTCGCATGCAAAGCCATGGAAACTCCTTGCCTCACACTGTTTTTCCTCAGCAGCCTATCTAATATGCTGCTACATGGTGGCTCAGAAGTTATGTTTCATTTCAATATCATAACAAACTTCTGCATCATCCGCAGACACGTCTTGAGGCTCTGGCTGTCCAGAATGTGGGCTGCTCCATCTTCACATGCAAAGCCATGGAAACAAACTCCTTGCCTCACACCGCTACTTTGCAGACTACCCAATTCGCATGCAAACTGCTGACTTGGAGAGTATGCCTGCATCATCCTTTCTGCATCATCCGCAGACGCGTCTCGAGGCTCTGGCCGTACAGAATGTGGGCTGCTCCATCTTCGCATGCAAAGCCGTGGCAGAGCTCGTCGCCTCTAGCCAGCACCTCCGCCAGCTGCACCTGTTCAACAACATGAGTGACAATGAGGTATGGCGAGTGTGAAGATACAAGTGTGGTTTTTGGGTGATGCGTGTGAGCCAAACTGATGCTTGAGGCGCCAATGAAAAACCTGTGCAGCTGTCCCTGTTCAACAACATGAGTGTCAATGAGGTATGGCAAGTGTGAAGTTGCAAGCGTAAGTTTTGGTGATGCGTGTGAGCCAAACTGATGCTTGAGGTGCCAATGAAAAACCTGTGCAGCTGTCCCTGTTCAACAACATGAGTGACAATGAGGTATGGCAAGTGTGAAGTTGCAAGCGTAAGTTTTGGTGATGCGTGTGAGCCAAACTGATGCTCGAGGCGCCAATGAAAAAGCTGTGCAGCTGCACCTGTTCAACAACATGAGTGACAATGAGGTATGGCGAGTGTGAAGTTGCAAGCGTGATTTTTGGTGATGCGTGTGAGCCAAACTGATGCTTGAGGTGCCAATGAAAAACCTGTGCAGCTGTCCCTGTTCAACAACATGAGTGACAATGAGGTATGGCAAGTGTGAAGTTGCAAGCGTAAGTTTCGGTGATGCGTGTGAGCCAAACTGATGCTCGAGGCGCCAATGAAAAAGCTGTGCAGCTGCACCTGTTCAACAACATGAGTGACAATGAGGTATGGCAAGTGTGAAGTTGCAAGCGTATTTTTTGGTGCTGCGTGCGAGCCAAACTGATGCTTGAGGCGCCAATGAAAAACCTGTGCAGCTGCACCTGTTCAACAACATGAGTGACAATGAGGTACGATGAGTGTGGAGTTATAAGCGTTGTTCTGCGTTGATGAGTGCAAGCTAAAGCTGCACCAGCGCAGCAACAATGAGTGGTGACGAGCTGTTGGAAAGACAAGAGCGGCCGACTGAACCAGTTGCGTATAGCCATATAGTGGAGAGAGCAAACTAAATGTTGGCGCTTGTGTGATGTTCTTGGAACCACACGGAATTAAGTAACATCACAGTATACAAGGACGTGGCCGTGAGCGTTTTGCTGTACATTGATTATATGATGTGCCATATGTATGTGTTGCAGCAACACTGTTGCTAGTATCTCAGCACGCCCTCCTTCCACGTACACTATTAACAGAAGATGTCAGTACATTGTGCAATTGCCTGAACTGCGCAGGGCATCATGCACATTGCTAGCATCTCAGCACGCTCTCATTCCGCACTGGACAATCATCGTAAACTGCGCATCTCAGCACGCTCTCATTCCTCACTTGACAATTAAGTAAACTGCGCATCTCAGTACGCTCTCATGCCTCACTGGACAATTAAAGTAAACTGCGCAGGGTGCCATGCTCATACCCACCACCTCAGCATCCTCTCCTTCCTCTCACTGCATGATTTAGAGCCCTCACTTAAATTACACAGGGTGCCATGCATATCGCCAACATATTAGCACGTTCTCATTCCTCTCACTTTACAACCTAAATGTCTTACTCAACTAAACAGGGTGCCGTGCACATCGTCAGCATACCAGCACGCTCTCATTCCTCTCACTCTACAACTCAATCATCTCACTTAAACTTCACAGGGTGCCATGCTTACCACCAGCATACCAGCACGACCCCCTTTCTCACATTGTATGGTTTTAAACACTCACTCAAACCACACAGGGTGCCATGCACATCGCCAGCATCTTAGCACGCTCTCCCTCCATGCAAGACTTCCGCATGGCCTCCTCCCGGGTGGGCCCCCAAGGCGGTTCTGCAATCGCACAGGCACTCAGTGGGGGTACGTCGTCTGATAAATCGCACAATACATGCAACACGAAGGCTTAAAGAACCAATGACAACACAAATGTAAACCCTGGTGCCCCAATGTACGACATCATCTATCTACCTAAGTCATCTTTGTTATATCCGTATCAAATGACGTATGCACCACAATTATTCACCGATGGGGGAAACCAGTGTGTGTGTGTGTTTGTGTGTGTGTGTGTAGATAAAGACACGGCGCTGACAGGAATACATATAATTGAACCATAATATATATTAACATGTCGACAAGCCGGAAGAACACGTGATGGGTATCAAGGTACGCTCCCACATATGCTTACTCACGCACACACGCACACACACACTCACTCACGCACACACACACTCACTCACGCACACACGCACACACACACACACACACACACACGCACCCGCACAAAAGAAAGGAAGGAACGGAGGAAGAAACTGTGTGTTTGTGCACATATGTGTGCGTGTGTGTGCATGTGTGTTTGCGTGTGTGTGTGTGTGCATGCGTGTGTGAAGGGGGGGCATGTATATGGCCTCTCTCAGGGTGACCTGTAACGATATTACACATTGGCGTCAATGATGTACCCATGGACATCATTCAGACAAGATGTCGCACTTAGGTACCCCCTGTCTGGCCTTAACAAGTGCTACACACAACGCTATTCGTGGATACGTTCACCCAAACTGGATGCCGCTGAATGATTTAATACTGTCCTTTGTGATGGAAAGGAATTCACAGTAGTCTGACTCAGCACACAGGTTGGAGTCTGACTCAGTACACAGGTTGGAGAGGAAATGGAAATAGCTTTGAACATGATCACCCCTCGGGGTGTGATTAAGGGTGTGGATGTGCTCTGTTGGTGGTGATAAATACCCCTATAATCAGGGCTGTGCCATTACGGTGTACGGTATGGTGTACGGTTATACAGTACGGTACGTAAATACGGCGTACAGCCGTATTTATACGGTTTTAGACCGTATATACGGTAAAATACGGTACGGCGTACGGTACGGTCCAAACTTTGAAAGCCTCAGTTAAAAAATAAAAAATCTGCCCTGATGTCGGGTAGTGCTGCTGCTGCTCTGCCTCAGGGACTTGAGTTTGCTCTGCACCTCTTCTGCTGGGCACTCAGCTGCTGCTGTAGAGGATAGGAAGCCACAAATCTTGATGTTCAGCTGGTGCTCCTTCATGCGGGCCTCTTGCGCTGACCTCACGTTGGGGCAGTGCTTGCATGCATATTTAACCTCCATCGCTGCTGCCGCTGTTGTTGCTGCTGCTGCTGCTGCTGCTGCTGCTGCTGCTGCTGCTGCTGCTGCTGCTGGAGCTGGGGCTGCTGCAGTCTCTTCTTCCTCTGCCATTTCCTGGTCACCCCCCACTGCTGCTGCTCCTGCTGCTGGAACTGGACGCTTGTCAAACTGCTCCCACACCCAGGCATTCTTCCTAAATCATGCCTGCTTCTGAATCTGGCCCACTTGGCCCACTTGGCCCACTTGAAAGCCTGCTGCAGGGGGGTATGCAGGGGCCCTCAGCAGGCTTTGAGGGTCAGGCAGGCTGGCCTCCCCCAAAGCCTGCCTTTGCCTCTTTTGTGTTGGGCCTCTATTCATCTTTGTTTCATTTCTTAATTATAAATATAATATAATGATAGTTGTTGGGACGGAAATTTGGAGTGGCGGGCGGGCACGCGCCTCAAAACGGGTGGCCATGCAAGCTTGTACGGTCGACCGGTTTCCCGTACCGTACCGGAACTGTACCGTATTTTCAGTTTGACCATATTATACGGTTTTAGACCGTACCGTACCGTAACCGTACAGTATATACGATCTGAAAATGGAGATACGGCGTATAAGCACAGCCCTGCCTATAAGTGTGTGTGTGTAGGTGGTTGCGTTCAGGTGTGCATGTGTGCAGGTGCAGGTGTGGCGTTTGTGCGTTGCCTTGCTGACAAGAACCCAATGTACTAAACCATTCCTTTGTATACTAGGCTACGCAGG
>Ga0307947_1002995_pt1 | contig 13598 bp, 9 predicted proteins | sample OrgLakmetagen232_FD_201840 | JGI IMG/M metagenome (GOLD analysis project Ga0307947, IMG submission 201840) | Saline water microbial communities from Organic Lake, Antarctica - #232 | ecosystem: Environmental > Aquatic > Non-marine Saline and Alkaline > Saline | place: Antarctica: Organic Lake...
CTCTCTCTCCTTTCTCTCTCTCTCTCTCTCTCTCTCTCTCTCTCTCTCTCTCTCTCTCTCTCTCTCTCTGCTGCTTTCTGCGTAGCATTTGGTAGGGCAAGCTTTGACTACAATTTGCGGCATTTGTGTTCTTAATTTCTGCCAGGTGTACTACCTTGGCAACCTCTTCAGCAGCGTGCTTGGTGTGAATTTTTAGGCAGCTGCCTTTCTTTCAACCTTCTACAAACATGCAGAGCTGTGTCTGGCTTACGGTCTATGACAGCCCTGGATGACGACGAAGCTGCAGGAGCAGGAGGAGCTGTTTGGGCTGTTCCCAAACAATTTGCAGCCTATGCAGCGCTCAACAGCCTCCTCCACGGTTTTGCAATGGCGTGGCACGCTCTTACAGACTCCTTTACACAGGTCATGAGTCACGAGTGCTGGAGACACACACACATACACAGTAGTGCTACATAGATTCAGCATGACCGCATTGTGGCAACGCCTGCTATGTTTGCAACATAATCGCTTGTAAGCAAACATTGTAAGCAGTGCTGGTGGTCGCGTTGCAAACATTACGAGCGGTGCCACGCTATGCAGATCAAGTGGTGGCATTCACTCGGCAATGAGTGGGTCGGCTTATGAGACAGATTTAGCGTATGGGCTTGACATAGATCAGGAGTGTTTCGTTTCACAATATGCAGATCTAGTGGTGTGGGCTTGACACAGGTTATACGTTGTGTGAAGATAGAAAGAAGACGGCACTGGCTTGCTAGAATTCTTAAGGGAGAAAAATTAAAATAATCGCTAATAAAATCCAGGTTTACTTCAATATTGATCGCTGTTATAAGGCAGGAGTGGTATGAAGCAGCTCAAGTAAAATTTAGGCACCTTTGCCAGCATGCAAACCATCTTTCTGAAACACCCTCCAAACGTCTACCACAAGCTAGGACGCAACAGGGGGCTTGCTTGTGTGCAGCAAGAAAGGTTAGAACAGGGTATTAGGTGTCGGCATCCTGCCAGCATGCCAACCACACACTTTACAACAACACCTCCAAAAACGTCTGCAGGCTGAGACACCACATGGGGTTCGCTTGCCTGCAGCAATTAAGGCACTGCTGGAAGTGTGCGAGCCGGCAGCACGTGCCCTTGACCAATTGAATGGGGTGCTTGATGTGAGCAGGATTGCGTTTGGATGCGTTTTTTATGTTGCGCTGCTTATTGGTATCCAAACATGATATGGATGAAAAAGGGATGTGTGCTTGCTCGCTCCCCGTCTCTGCTTAGCATAAAAAAGACATGATACAAAGAAATAATCACTCACTTGAATTGCACATGCTTACCATCACACATGCTCTCTCACATGCTTGCAATTGCTCATACGAGCATTACAATGCTTACGTCAGACACACCTCTGCAACGTAGCCTCTAGCCACTCTGTAACCCATCGCTACACCTTCATTCAAATTCTGCAAGTGATCATGTTGTCAGTGTGTATCTGTTTATATGTGCATGTGTTCGCGTTTGCGTTTGTGTGCGTGTATGTGTAAGCGTGGGTGCATGTGCATGTGTGGGTGTGTGCATTTGCGTGTGCTGGTGTGTGAAAGCATGCCCAACAGGACCTAATGCCTGCTGACTCTATTCTGTGCAGTTCACTCCCTGCATCACTGCCAAAAATTCTCCATCTATTCTGTGCACTGCACTCACTGCATCTATTTTGTGCAGTTCATGAATGCTACTGCCAAGGACCAGCTCACTCTCCAACAACCAGGTCCACAGGTGTGGTGGTGGTGCTTCTTTCTTTAGGTTAAAGTAGCCGTACAGCCTTCCTACATTCACACAGGTGGCCTTGCTTATCTTACTCGACACACACGGTTAGCTTATATATTACATCTTCAACAACCGATTCTATTTCTATTTTCTAGCGTTGCTCCTCATTGTTGCGGACCTGATTTTGACCCTTTTTCTGCTCCAGCACATTACAAATCCAGCAGCTATACTTCCAAGATCTAGCTGCAGGAAAAAAATTAATTAATTTCACACCTTTGCTCATCAACAAAGGCCTTGCTGTGTGGTGATGAGCGTGCGTTAGCGCTCACAGAGCTGCAGGCGGCTGAGGAGCAGTGGGAGGATGCATTGCAACAGGTGAGCTGTGTGCCTATCTTGTACGTGCATTTCTCACTTGTTGCTATGTGCAATGCTCACTCGTTGCTACTGCTACACACATCTCACAACTATTACTACTCTCTCGGTCCGTACTACTTGTTGCTACTACAGTAGTAAATATACACATTGCTATGTGCATTTCTCACTTGTTGCTAGGATGTGTTCCTTGCTGCAATGTGGTAAATTGGCATGACTTAGATTGTGAAGCTGGGATTTTGTTGCCAGCAAACCTTTTTATAAAAAGTAAAAAGGCTTTGTTCCTCCTCCTATCCATTCCTGATCTCCCAGGATTGACCAAACACCTTTTGTTGCAAAATCACTGGGCACATTGCAAGCATGCAAAGCAGGTGCATTTGCTATTGCGATTCTTGTTTACCTGTCGGGTAACAGCCTGCAAAAAAATCAAACATTTGAATAACAAATACGGGGGTGGCTATCGGTAGCTACATACAAGCATAAAAGATACAAGCATAGAAGATAGTAACTAGAAACCCTGATTAAAATGTTTGCACCTAATTTCGACATAACACAATGTGATGTCCGATGTGCAAGAAATGCAAGGCCTTGTAGTCACAATCAGGAAATTTGGCTTATGATCTGCATCACAAGTGGGTGCCAGTGTACTTGCCACTCTCTTACTTGAAGCTGCGGCAGAGCCGAGTAAGTAAAATGTATGAAGTTCTAAATTATAGCTTTGAATTTAAACATATTATCACGTGCACCTACTGACGATTTGCACGGAGCAGGTACAACAGTGCCTTCGAGAGCAGGGGGCAACACCTGCCATGTTGTCAAAGGTGTGTGGGTGGGAGTGGGGGTGGGGGTGTGGGTGGGGGTAGGGGGGGGGGGCTTGCTTAGGAACAGTTTCAACCATCATAATGCTTGCCTCCAGTACAGGTCCAGTTGCTGTGATGCTTGCTTTACCTGAGTATGAATTGCTTCCTTTTTAGCATTACGAGCCACGAAGTACTGATTGAATACCTAATGAGGTATTGGTTGCTAACAACTAAGCAAAATAGGTTATTAGAGGCACCCCCCTTCCCTCTCAAACACATAATATAGGCATAATATAGGGGAAAGGAGTCATTAGATATTGATAACAGAGTTTGCATAGTAACTGTACGACGTTTCCTCCACATAATTTTAAGGTAAGCCATTATGTATAAGGAGGGTTCCAGCTGCGCGAGGATGTCTACCATTATCCTTGTTTGTTCAACCAAGTCATCAGTACCCAACACCAATATCTGCGTAAATTTCTCTCTTGCCATCATCCAATCTATAGGACTCTGGCAACCCTATATTCTTATACCTTTCGCTCCAACATGTTGCTTCCTTGTATTGACAAAAGCAGGTGGTGCAAGATGAGTGCGGAGCAGGTGTGCTGAAATGCCCTAGCGTCTTGGGTCCGCTGCTTGAAACTGTAGGTGCTGCATGTTTGATTGTGTCGTGCAAAGTCCCCATGCGTTGTCAAAGTCATATTCTGCTTTGAAGCTGTAATTGCTGCACATCCAGTTGTGTAGTACAAGGTACCCGTCTGTGTTCCTTTTTCTGGCTGCCTCAAGCACTGTGGTGATCCACTCCAATCGCCTTAACCTCTTTTGTATGTGATTGCTGATTCACTTAATGACAAACCAAACAGTCCTTGAGCACATCAAGCTCTGTACAAACCCCCTCTCTCCCTCACACACACACACACACACATACAAACTTACGCACACACAGGCTGGTTTCACCCTACAGCAGGCCACGCGAGGTCAGTTTGTGTACGCACACCTACCTTGGCTTGCCGAACTGGGTGAAGCAATGGACGGTGCATCGGCAGCAGTGGAGCGTGCGGAGCAAAAGCAAATATTGGAGGGGGTGCAGCTCTTTCTCGACCTCATGCCTGGTATGTGTTGGGTTGGTTTTGAGACATTTATTTTTCCCATCACAAAAAAGTAGGTGCTAGCTTTTCCCTGTTGTTAGGAAGCACTTGTGCGCTTAAGAATGCGTGCAAAGAGACTTGGGGGTTGCCGCTTTTTCTGGAGCACATGCATTTTTGTTCTTTGGTTAGCTTTAGCTTAATCTCTAAACCTGGATGTTTTTCTAAGGGAGCTCGTGCCTGCGTACTTGGAGCAAAGGTATTTTTGGGTATAGGTGAGTTCCTTTTTGTCCAAGCATAGGTGGTTGTTGATCTTATTGTGTGCCACAGTAATGTCTTTAATGCACGCCATGGAGTGTATGTCTGGTTTAATTTCACCTTTATCAAAATGCATAAGGGATTGACCGCTCATGTCCTCACAATGACCTCACGGCACAGATCTGGAAGGTCTTATAAAAGCCTGCTCTAGCTTGGACGCGCTGGCTGGTTTGGCAGAAGCATGCAACCCTGATAGCGCGCCTCCAGGTGGGTGCTTGCTGTGTGTGTGCATGTTGTGTGTGTGCATGTTGTCTGTGTTTGTGTGTGTGTGTGCGTGTGTGTATATCAGAGAGTAGAGACGCGGACAGGAATGCTTAATGCGTTTGTAAGCTCCTACTTATACTGGTCTTGATGTGATGGGGACCATTTTAGCCTCCACGACATTTGTGTCTGTTTAACTAGTTGGAAAAAAAAACAATCTTCTGTCTCAAACCAATAGTCAGCCCAGCCAAGCCCCACCCAAAAAGGGGGAATTAATGCCTCTTTCCTGATTTGCACATCTGAGGTCACCCAATGGTTTCTATACATAAATGCAACACTTCTGCATAAAAATTAATGAGTTTGGGGTCAAGGGTGAGAGTGGGGGGCTGGATTTGTGCCGTATTCCTGCCAGAAAGGTGGTAATGGTGTAGAAATGCGGGTTTTGATCTGAGTTTCACCAATTCTTTTGTTGCCAGAAAGGTTTTGGGGTCAAACCATACCCATTAAAGCAAAAATAAGGGGGGTGAAAGTTTGCCCCTAAAGGACTTAGTGCGTGGGCCTGTTTGCTGGGCAAAAATGGTGCATTTATGGAAACCCTGGAAACAAGTTTTCTGGCCTTCACCTGAGTGTCGGGAATCCTTCAGTATGCTCCCAAGGTACGCCCTGTCAAGTTTTATGGTCTGCAATGCTGGGGTTGGGCCGTGGTGGGCAGCGACAGCTGGGAATTTCAACATGTTTAAACTTTTTCTGCTCTGCTCTACTGCCACCATGCACCCAGCAAGCATTGAGCTATGACCATTATGCATCAATTGGTGCGCTGAAAAATCGCCTGGTGCCCTGAGTGCTCTGTTCGAGCCTCATCTGTCCCAAACGACAGCTGGTTCTCCCAGCTCCGTGCAAGCAAAAAGATGCCAGCACACCATATTTATTTAATTATTACTTCATCGCAGCTGCACAAATCGGCTGGGCATTTCAGCCAACGTACAGACTCTTGATTCAATGCGCCATTTCCCTGCCAAAACCGGGATCAAAATCGGACCCCAACCCCATACCCCCGGACCTTCACCAAAATGTCCCCAATATTAGAGCAAACACCCTGTACTCCAAACTGGGTTTCAGACGAACAATTGCAGCAGAAAAAGTGTCAGGTAAGAACGCACTGTCAATGATTTCAACCGCATTTTAACTGCTTCAACCGCAGATTTCAACTGTGGCCTTTTGCCTGAAGTTGTCGGATGAAAAGCAAGAACGAGAAACAATATGTTGTGACACTTGTTGTTTGCTAGCAGTCTGCAGTCATTTGAGCACAGGAGGCACTGGAAGGCTGCAGATATCACTGAAAAGCAATTTCTGGTTGCATACGCACATTGCAGGCCCACGACCAGCAAAAATGCCTTCCTAACATTTCAGCGACAGTCCGCAACAAACCTACATGGGCAGCTAGCATACGTGTCATGGAATTTGCTTTGAGCTTAGGAGATCACAAAATAAGTGGCAGCAAGCATATATCCTCCTGTTGAGATCAAACACAGCTACTACAAATGTGTCATATTGCTACAGAATGTTTGCAACCGGAAGTGTTTATTCCTTATGTTGTTTATGCAGGCTGCACGTTCAGCCGCCCCATCCTTGTGAGTACTGAAAGCTGCCGCACTGGCACACACCCTGCCATTAAAGGGGCCGCCAGTGCAGCAGCCAGGACCGCCACAGGAGCTGTGAATCGAGCAGGTGGCTGTAGTGTTCAGTGGTGTCAATAGCTTGAATCCGTATTTGCCACAGGGGCTGTGAATTGAACAGGTGGGAGGGCTTGAAGTGTTCAGTGGTGCCATTAGTTTGGAATATCTTAATTGCTGCATAAGCTGGGCGTTGAGGTGTGAGGGCTTCAGAGTTGTGCTGCCCAGTGCAGTGAAATCTGCCTCATGTTGTGGAAGGAAAAGGGGGAAACAACGGCATTGGTATCCACCCCCACATCACACAAAGAAGGAAGCCACTTTGATAATAAGTATGTTCCACTCGCTTCACCACAAGAAGAATAACAGTTTAAGCTGTTCTACTGGTGGAGGAGTTCTACGGTACGTGGTACCAAAGTGGCTCCTACTCCTTGGTGTAATGTTGGGAGTGGTTTTTCACTGCCTGCGTAGTTTTTCTTTTCTTTTCGGTACCCGGTAACCCGGTACCAAAGTGGCTCCTACTCCTTGATGTAATGTGGGGAATGGCTTTCAGTTTTCACTGCCTGCGTAATTTTTCTTTTCTTCAAGCTTCAAGCTATAAAGGAAGCGAGCATCCTTCAAATCCGAAATGACATTTTTTACTTGAGACACGGAAGGTACCAAGTACAAAGGAAAGCATGGCTAGTCACAGTGTCAAACAGACCAACCATTCAGGAATGTCATGTCACAGCATGCGCTCTACTTAAATTGCGCCTGTGCATTAGTGTTTGCGAGCTGGTTGTTTGCTACAGCTCAGATTAGTTTGCATCAAGCTGTAATGCTCGAATCATCAGCAATTCTCAGAAAGGCATCAAGTTGACCATGCCTGGCTCATGTCAAGCCTTGACATGTTAAAATTATGTACAAAATTGTTGCTTATCAGCGGGTTAGCCTTTCAGGAGGGTTGGCGGCGCTGGTTAAAGAGACGCAAGCACACACAATGCACTGTGTTCGGAGGGGCTTGTTTATTCTGTGTTTACCATTTTGTCGTGTCACTGACGCGCAGGTGGGCTCCTCAGGAGGGCTCATAGCGCAGGTAGAGGGGAAGCAAGCACACGTGATGCTCTGTGGCTGGAGGAGCTTTGGAACCCTCAGCTGACTCTGGCAGACACCAAGGTCCTGACGGACGTGAGCACTACTAAAGGTATGCGAGGTTTTGCTTGTGCTCATATTGGCTTCTTGCATGCTGGTCTGTGGGACTGTCTTTGGTCTTGGGGACAACTGGCCGACAAGAAGGTCCTGCCAAACGCTGCCAGGTCTTGGGTTTTTGTGCTTCCTGCATGCTGGTCTGTGGGGGACCATTTCAGCAGCTACAACATAGCGTGTACCAGGTAGGTCAGTCTAGACATGTTGAGACCTTAATTTGATTGTGCATATTTATCCAATAATATGATGAACAGCATTCACACTATGTCTCATATACAAAGGTCCTCAAAGTCAGAGCTGCAACTGCTGCAGATCCAAGCACGGATATACTGCAGATGCCATCCCCCTACCCCCTCCTCTCTTACTCAGCACACACCTACTTACACGCGCACACACACACACACACACACACACACACACACACACACACACACACACACACACACACACACACACACACACACACACACCCACAACACACACGAGTGTTACCTTCAAATGCCAGAGTGTGCAGGGAACTCACTAAGCTAAGTTGTTGTCTTCCAAATTTGCAGTTATGACTCCCAACACGGTGGCCTTGGGTGGAGGCTGTTCTCCGCAGATTATGTTGTTGACAGGTGGGCGTAACTTGAGAGTTGTTCACTAGTTCTTCTAAGTGCCAGGCCACTGTTTGCTGTCGACATGTGTGAGCTGGTTCAGGGGTTTGCCCGCTGATCTTAGAGTGCTAGATTCTGCAATCGACATGTGTGAGCTGGTTCAGGGGTTTGCCCGCTGATCTTAGAGTGCTAGATTCTGTGGTCGACGGGTGAGCTGCCTGAGGGATGTTTGCCAGATCTTAAAGCGCCTCATCTTGTTGTTGACAGGTGAGCACGGGTGAGCCTCAAGAGCTGTTTGCCAGATCTAAGATTGCTGGTTCAATTTCAGGTGCCTCTGGGTGGATGACCTCGCTCCCTTGCTCTCTTCAATTGTTTGTGCTGACGGTTGGGCCTTAGATCAGCTGAAGTGAGGCTGGCAATTACACTTCTCACTTCTTTAATGTTCTTTGCATACGCAGCCTAGCAGCCGCAATTTTGTCTGATAGCTTATCTGCTTATCTGTAACCCTTGTAATCTCTGTAAGGCTGGCATTCCAGTGTGCACAGTGTTTACACAACATGTTTTTGTCGGTGAGCTGCTTCCAAAATAAACAGTCATGGACAGGGGGTTTGTAAACACGCTTCCGGCCAACTTTTTGACTGCAGATTTAATCGTGGGTCTGAGGCAATTCCTGAAATGCCCTTTCCTCGCCGTAAGGGGGTCCTTTTCTGAATGGAACTCCTATCTGACCCTCTCATACTTTGGCTAATGAAGTGAATTCTTGGACTCCTGAACAATAGTAACATGTCGCCTGTTCATAGCTAGCTGCATGTTCTGTTTCCATAATCAAAGCCGTTTACCCTGCGACACTCTACAGGAACCAACATGGGAGGAAAGAGTACGCTCCTCAGATCTGTGTGTGTGGCGACCATATTAGCTCAGATGGGATGCTACGTTCCGTGTCGGAGGGCCACACTGTCTGTGGTGGACAGCATTTGGATGCGCATGGGTGCGTGCAGGTCACGGTGCAACCAAATAGGGTTTCAATGTGTCGGCCTCGAGTCTTGCAGCAGCTTTATGAGTTCCTGCTGTTCTGTGTATCAATCTCTTGCTCTTTGTTCTCAATGCTCAACGCCTTTATGCACGTTTCATACCTTGCGCTGACCCAAGCCCATCTTCTTTCCTTTTTCCGATTTCCTTCATTTTCCTGGCTCCCTCCTTCCTTTGTTGTGTTCATCAGTGATGTTCATGATGCAGATGAAATAGAATCCAAGTGAGTTGGCCGTTTGCATGTGTGCCAAACAGCTTGACCTGAATATCTGGATGTATACTTGCAGGGGCTCACGACAGGATCATGCTGGGGGAGAGCACTTTCATGGTAGGTAAATAAAAAGGAAAAAAGTACGCAAGCAGTGGAAAAGCATGGGCACCGTGTAGCTATTCTATTAGCTATAGCAGGTAAACAAGAGGGTAAATGGTCACGCTGAGCGTCTTGGACGCCCAAGCCAGCTGTGCTGGAACATGCTGGGACTGCATGGCTGAGTGTCAAGATCTTCCGATCAGGATTGTGCTAGGAGAAAATTTGAAAATCAAGAAACGCACCCTAATTCTGCTCTTTTTGTGCCTAGCCTACAATATAAGAGTATACATCCACATGCAGCAGAATGTTTGCACCAAGGCAGCTGCAATATGTCGCTTGCCATTTGCATTAATACAATGCCATCCGCCACGCAGTCATCACTTCTCTTCATACCACTGGTTCCGTACCGCCGACCGACCCTTCCCTATACAATCACCACACAACGCACACACTCTTCTCTCTTTCATGCACCCAGGTGGAAATGGCTGAGACTGCTGCCGGCCTGGCTGGGGCTACTCCCTCTTCATTGGTGGTGTTAGATGAGCTTGGGAGGGGCACAGCTACGTTTGATGGGTATGCCTTGGCGTATGCCGTGCTTGCGCACCTGGGGCAAAAGACAGGTGAGTTGCTGAGACGCACAGCATCAGAAGACCTGCCATCCCCTTCATCATGAGGATCCTATGCTTTGAGCAACATGACGTACCAATAGTCGCAACATGTACCAATAGCCATCCTCAGCACAGGAAAAAACACAATGAGCTTGAGCAAGACCTGGTTACCTGCGTTAAGTACGCCCAGGCCTGGATGGTGCTTGCGAATCTGAAACAAAAGTGATCCTATTGGAAGTTAAGGTGACATACATCGGCGGCTCCGGTTTTCTTGTAGCTTTCAGAGTGTGTGGTGATCGCTTTATCCGTACAGGTACAAGGAGCGGATGCATGCTTTTTGCGTCCTGGTTGTCCGTCGATGTGTTAAGTCATGCATCCACACGATTCACCATCATCGTCAAAATGCTTACTCCTAAAGTGCAAATGTTGTTCCTGTTCTTTGCTACAGCGGAGGACCCCAAAGTGCCGCCTTGTCTCCAAACTTGCAATGGGCAGTTGTCGTTATTTGTTTGCAGTGTTCATGTCTCATTCAGCGCAAAACCATGCTCTCCCTGTGCAAGGAATCTGCTTGGATACTGAAGCAGTCATGCGTAATTGCGCTGCTGGAGTTGCGTTTGTCACGAGCTCTGACCGTGCCCATGCAAACCATACACACACGCACCCCTTTGGCTGTCTGTCACAATAACAGGAGCACGTACTCTGTTTACCACGCACTATCATGGACTGACCCATGAACCCTTGATACTACCCCACGTGTTGCTCGCGCACATGGCACACACCACAACATCGGACGGCATCTTCCTGCCCTTGCACACCCTTCAGAGAGGGCCAGCACCAGAGGTGAGTTTCTGGATTTTATTTGCAGACAGGCTGTTGTAGCTTGTAGCAGAACTTGGTAAACCACAGCTGGCACAAAACAGATGAAGCTATGCATTTATGTTATGTCCACATATGGTGGCCAAAGAAAGCTTCCCCCCCCTATCTAAGAGCTTCTAGGCCACAATCAGGCGCTACAGGTGCATCAAATTATTAAATATTTGATACTTCTCGTAGACATTGCATTTCAATTGTTTGTCTACCCAACAGGTTCTCTCCTTTTCACCGGACAACACCAACAAATCACCAGCTTGTCTTCAATTCGTTTGCTTCGTTTGCAGGGCAGCTCCGGTATTCAGGTCGCAGGCATGGCAGGTGAGCTTTCTGCAACGCTGGACGCTTTTTAGTAGACTAAAGTATGGATTGCGCCTTTTCAAGGCCTAAAGAAGACTTAAATGTAAAGTCTTGATGCTACCTTAAAGACCTCGCGCTCTCTATAATACCAACTTTAACTCTCATCCAAAACCGATTTCTAGTCAAGCCTGCAACCCTCCTAATCCCCATTACTCCCCTGCTTTTTCTGTGGATAACTTTTACAGTACTCCATACCTAAGATGCCTGTTTTCCTTTGTCTAAATGGAAAAGGGTTTACACTCTTCACTGTCTGCTTATTTCTCTATTCTTGACCACACAGGGCTTCCCGCTACGCTCCTCTCACGCGCCCACAGGGTGGCTGCCTGTCTGTCTCAGCAACTTCAACGACGCCAAATGGATGAGACATATCAGTCCACAAACAAGAGCCTGTCTCAGAACACAGTAAGCTAAACTGTATTGAGAGCAGAAACAAAGCAGGGAATAGGAAGATCCAATTTCCTTCATAACGGTAGCGATTTTGTATGACTTCCAAAGATGCACCCTCCAACAGGATTCGGAAAGGTTGCCATACTTTGCTACACAGCCCTGCTTGCTACACCCTGCTTTTATTAAACCACAAAAGTGTAATTGCCAACATTTTGATACCTTGCTTCAAACCAACTCATACAGGCAAGCGATGCGGGACTAAGCTCCCATGAGATCAAGCAACTGCAGCTGGCGCTGCGATGGGCAAGGCATTGTGAGCAGCAATAAAAGCTGTAAAATTCGCACCGCTCTGATGGAGAACCGTTTGCTGGTCTCGAACTTATGAAGGTGTTTGCTCTAGTGATCGTAAATAGTATCGCTCATATTACGATAATAAGAATGACGTGAACTTAGGACTTGTGGAGGAAAGAGCCGGTTTGTTTTGTGCTGTACTCTTTTCAGAATTTACAGCCGCTTTAGAAGCGGTAGTAAGTGGTGGATGAGTGCACTTGCATACGACGTACATAAAAAAGGGAATGAGATTGTATTTATGTTTACGTTCATCAAACGCCTGCACGGGGCTGGGCAACTTGTCTTTGGAGAGAGACTAACCTGATTTTAAATTAACGAGTAAATTTCGTGCAAAAAGTTTGACTTGAGAGAGTACAGTATGCAATACTAAAACCTTGTAGCAGTAGATGGTTACCAATGGTGCAATAATAAGGATTTTTGATACTACCCGGTATTGAAGTGGCTCCTTTCCCTTGAATAACGTGGGGAGTGGATAAGTCCCTGCCTTTGTAGCTTTCATTATATTCACAAACTTATGGTCGGTGACTTGGTGAGAGGTGACTGGGTCAGACTGACATTTCTCAGCATTACTGCTAGAAGTAGCTAAACCCTGAAGCCAGCAGAGCCATCACAGCATTGACTTACAGGTCTTAATGAACATTAGCATGTCGTGGCAAATTATTGTCACTGCAAAGTAATAGACTCAGCACAACAATCAATGGTTTAAAGCCAAGGTCGAGTCTCTCTCGAGCAAAGGCTGGAAACTGCACTTCAGACTAATTCTCCTGATTCTCTCTCTCTCTTTCTCTGCTTTTTCTCAAATCCAACTTGCTTAACACACTGACATAAATTATACCACACACACTCTAGTCGGCTGCCGCGCCTTTCCTCTCCAGAGCTGGGAAGTTTAATCAACTAGTGGAATCCTGACAAAGCACTTCATTACACTGAACACCTTGGACACAATACTGAAGGCCACAATTCTTTTATGAAGGCTATTGAGAGAAAGGACGTAGAAGCAGCTAACAATTATTTACGGGCTATGATTATTTCAGCTGCTTGCACTTCTGGTATGGGGAAGTTTTCGCCCTGCGTTTTTTGTCGGAAGAATCAAAGGGTGGCAGCTGGAGCCAGAAAGGCTCCTTGGTTTGATGATGAATGCAGGAGAAAGAGAAAGGATTTTTTACGCTCTTTGAGGGACGGTAGAGAGGATTTACAGGATACAAAGAAAGAGTACAGCCAGAAAACATACGCAGGGTTGCACGCAAATTCTCAAAACAACAGACTGCTATTTTTTTGGACAAATTGAGCAAAAGGTATCCAGCTATTTACGACATGCTGAAACAAAGGACAACATGTCCATCCCCTGTGCCTACGGATGCTTGGAATACCTACCTCCTATCACAGTTCAATGCTAAACTACCTCCTAAACCTCCTGATGCACTCAACAAGAATTCAAGGCACATAGATGCACGGGCTTCAGCTGTCCCTTTGGGTCGTGGTCGTGTTTCACAAGGTATGAGCAGAACTGCCGATGCCTTTGACTGTCCGAGTCTCGCTGTTATGACGTGCCTGGTTTCCAAATTTTTGGGAAAGATTATTGCCTCTTCTTCACCTGGCTTTGAAGATTTCTCAGCTCCTTTTTTGAAGTACGCCTACCCAGGTGATGAGAAAGATAAAAATGTGATTGTCCCTTACCTGGCCAACCTCTTTCACGTTGCTTTGAGT
>Ga0307947_1002996_pt1:0-12500 | contig 13597 bp, 13 predicted proteins | sample OrgLakmetagen232_FD_201840 | JGI IMG/M metagenome (GOLD analysis project Ga0307947, IMG submission 201840) | Saline water microbial communities from Organic Lake, Antarctica - #232 | ecosystem: Environmental > Aquatic > Non-marine Saline and Alkaline > Saline | place: Antarctica: Organic...
ACCCACCCACACCACACACCTGCACAGCTGCCAGAAGCTCCGGCGGAGCATTCCCGTCCGGCAAGCCCTCTCCACTCTCCACACTGCCCCCCCTACTGAGTCGCGTCAAGGGGTTGCTTGTCCGCATGCGGCGCAGCCCAAACTCAGACCCTTGACGCGTCATGTCAGGAGATGGGCAGTCTGCAGAGTCGGATCTGCTGGTGTGCCTGAGATCAAGGGAGTCGCCATACGCTTGCGGCCGGCCTTGCCCTCCGGATTTAAGACCCTGCGGCTGCTGTTGCTGCTGCTGCTGCTGCTGCTGCGTCATTGCTGATTGTTTCTGTGTGTCCGGATGCTGCTGCTGCTGCTGCCGCAGCAACTGCCGTTGCTGGGCTGCTCTATGAGCTAAGCGCTCTGGGAGGTACTGTGTGGTAATGAATGAGCGGAGTGGCGTTGCTGGTGTGTCAGGAGAAGAGGGGTGTGGTAATTAATGCATGGTACAGTGTGATTGGTGTGTTAGCAGGAGCTCTGGGAGACATTGTGTGGTCATGCATGAGCGAAGTGGCGTTTCTGGTGTGTCAGGAGAAGAGGGGTGTGGTAAATGCGTGGTTCAGTGTGGTGGGTGCGTTAGGCGGAGCTCTGGGAGACATTGTGTGGTCATGCATGAGCGAAGTGGCGTTGCTGGTTGGTAATTAAAGAGTGGTGCAGTGTGATTGGTGTGTTGGCAGGAGCTCTGGGAGACATTGTGTGGTCATGCATGAGCAAAGTGGCGTTTCTGGTGTGTCAGGAGAAGAGGGGTGTGGTAAATGCGTGGTTCAGTGTGGTGGGTGTGTTAGGCGGAGCTCTGGGAGACATTGTGTGGTCATGCATGAGCGAAGTGGTGTTTCTGGTTGGTAATTAAAGAGTGGTGCAGTGTGATTGGTGTGTTGGCAGGAGCTCTGGGAGACATTGTGTGGTCATGCATGAGCGGAGTGGCGTTGCTGGTGTGTCAGGAGAAGAGGGGTGTGGTAATTAATGCATGGTACAGTGTGATTGGTGTGTTAGCAGGAGCTCAGGGAGACATTGTGTGGTCATGCATGAGCAAAGTGGCGTTGCTGGTGTGTCAGGAGAAGAGGGGTGTGGTAATTAATGCGTGGTTCAGTGTGATTGGTGTGTGTTAGCAGGAGCTCTGGGAGACATTGTGTGGTCATGCATGAGCGAAGTGGCGTTGCTGGTGTGTCAGGAGAAGAGGGGTGTGGTAATTAATGCATGGTTCAGTGTGATTGGTGTGTGTTAGCAGGAGCTCTGGGAGACATTGTGTGGTCATGCATGAGCGAAGTGGCGTTTCTGGTGTGTCAGGAGAAGAGGGGTGTGGTAATTATTGCATGGTTCAGTGTGATTGGTGTGTTAGCAGGAGCTCTGGGAGACATTGTGTGGTCATGCATGAGCGGAGTGGCGTTCCTGGTGTGTCAGGAGAAGAGGGGTGTGGTAATCAAAAAGTGGTGCAGTGTGATTGGTGTGTTAGCAGGAGCCCTGGAAAACATTGTGAGGTGGTCAATGAGTGGTAAATGGCAAAAGCGTGGTCAATTTTTGAGGGGGAAATCGTGTTCAGATGACGTTTGCCGTATCTACAAATTCAGCGCTTTTGCAAGCACCGCAAATAAGAGGTCCATGTTGTTCAGCCCTGTTTGCAAACCATACATGAAAACAGGCATTCCATGTATTCACACACAGCAAACCGTCTAGTCTACACAAACACAAACGTGCATGTAATTTCAGTCGACCCTGTGTGTGCGCTTGTGCATGTGTGTGTATGTTTGTGTTTGTGTGTGTGTTTGTTTGTGTGTTCGGCAAACTCTGTGTCTGTATGTGTGTGTATGTGTGCTTTGCTCACGCACATTCAAGTCCTGCTGCACCGCGTAGATGAGGTCCATATTGATCAGCCCTGCCGGCCCCCACGGTTGATTGAGCTGACTGGATCCGAAAAACGGGTCGTGGAATCCAGAGTGGCGATGGTGCCACAGAGGATCTGGGGCTGGTTCATTGTTGCTAAGGAGATGTGGGTCGTGGAGTCCAGAGTGGTGGTGGTGGTGCCCTGAATGATCTGGGGCTGGTTCGTTGTTGCTAGGGAGATGTGGGTCGTGGAATCCAAAGTGGTGGTGGTGGTGCCCTGAATGATCTGGGGCTGGTTCATTGTGGCTAGGGAGATGTGGGTCGTGGAGTCCGGAGTGGTGGTGGTAGTGCCCTGAATGACCTGGGGCTGGTTCGTTGTGGCTAGGGAGATGTGGGTCGTGGAGTCCAGAGTGGTGGTGGTGCCCTGAATGATCTGAGGTTGGTTTATTATTGCTGGGCAGTTGTGGCTCGTGGATTCCAGAGTGGTGGTGGTGCCCTGAATGATCTGGGGCTGGTTCGTTGTGGCTAGGGAGATGTGGGTCGTGGATTCCAGAATGGTGGTGGTGCCTTGAATGACCTGGGGCTGGTTCGTTGTGGCTAGGGAGATGTGGGTCGTGGAGTCCAGAGTGGTGGTGGTGCCCAGAATGATCTGGGTCTGGTTCATTGTGGCTAGGGAGATGTGGGTCGTGGAATCCAGAGTGGTGGTGGTGGTGCCCTGAATGATCTGGGGCTGGTTCGTTGTTGCTAGGGAGATGTGGGTCGTGGAGTCCAGAGTGGTGGTGGTGGTGCCCTGAATGATCTGAGGCTGGCTCGTTATTGCTGGGCAGTTGTGGGCCAAGATGTGTCAAGCTGTTGCGTAAGGAAGGTAGGGGCTGCGAGGGGCAGTTGGCATTGAGGTGTGGGTGCTTTTTGCAACTGCTGTTGAAAGGCACACAGGGTGGAGACTGAGGAGGGGTGGGGAGAAGAGATTGGCCGGAAAGGTGCAAGGGCAGGTCTGATGGGCTTGAGTTAAGGTCTCCAGAGGTAGATACTGCAGAATTAGAGCCTGCAGAGGGAAGAGCAGTGGAATGAGTGGGGGTGGTGGATATGTAGTAGCGCGATGCTGTCAAAATGGATATGTAGTAGTAGCGAAATGCTGTCAAAATGGATATGTAGTAGTAGCGCGATGCTGTCAAAATAGATATGTAGTAGTAGCGCGATGCTGTCAAAATGTCGGAAAAGAAGGGAGAAGCAGATGGAATCGTCAAGGGAAGCATTCATTATTTGTGGAGGACAATGGGCATCCTTTGTATGTATTATGAAAGAAAAGCCACTTAGGTGCCATGATCTGGAAGATCGGCCATGATCTGGAAGAAAAGCCACTTAGGTGCCATCAGCCCTCGCATGTATTATGGAAGAAAAGCCACTTGGATGCCATGATCTTGAAAAAAGGAAAGGGATCAGGGTGCCATGATCATAAGATAAAGGAAAGGGATCAGGGTTGCAATTTTTTTGGTGAAGCCTTGCTTGGTTGACATCATTCAGGGTTGTCAGTAATATAGACGTGTAAGATTGGTGCAGGTGTTTTTCACACACACACACAGACACACACAGACACACGCAAGGGCGCCATCGGCATTGAGATACACGCTTGTATGATTGGAAATCAGGAGCAAGACACGCAAACACCACCTAGAAAACCAGCAACATTAAGATGCACAAGAGTAAGACTGACACGCAGGAGTATAGCACACACACACACATATACATACACCAGCAACAAGACCATCAGCGTTAAGATGCACAAGATTGAGACTGACACGCAGGGGTATGGCATACACACACACTCACATACACACATACACACATACATACGTACACGTACACACATACACATATATACACACACCAGCAACAAGACCAGCAGTGTTAAGATGCACAAGATCAAGACTGACACGCAGGGGTATGGCACACACACACACTCACATACACACATACACACACACTCACATACACACATACATACGTACACGTACACACATACACATATATACATACACCAGCAACAAGACCAACAGTGTTAAGATGCACAAGATCAAGACTGACACGCAGGGGTATGGCACACACACACTCACATACACACACACTCACATACACCCACAAATACATACACCAGCAACAAGACCAACAGCATCAAGATGCACACGATTTGAGACTGACACACAGGGGTATGGCACACACACACTCACATACACACACACACACACACAAATACATACACCAGCAACAAGACCAACAGCATCAAGATGCACACGATTTGAGACCGACACACAGGGGTGGCGCGTACCAGTGAGGTTGCTACTCAGCATTAGACGGCACTGCAACCGATTCAGACGGTGGCGGTGTTGCCTCTCGTCCCCATCCTGCACGGACTCTGAGCTGTCACCTCCCAGTGTAGAGGTGCTGGAGTTGTTTTGAGGTGCGCTGCGTTGGCTTCTAGGCCGCTGCAGCCGCCGCCGCACCTGATTCTGTTGCTGCTGCATGCACACATACACACATGCACAGACATGCATTAAAACATTAAAACGGTCATAAGCGCACAAGCAAGAGGGCGGTGAGAGCAGGCACCTTGGGCCTTCAGGGCAACACTTCACTACAACAGACTGAAGCAGGCAGGTAGTTACTGCATTGCTACACACACATACACATAGGGTTGGCCAGAACCGTACATATACACCATACATGACCGTATATTTAGTAATTTCCCTGCCAAAAAATACCGTATATACACACTCATACACTTACACTCACACGCACACACAAGACAGGCACATGCCATGGAGCAAAGCATGTGCGCGGCTACGCACGTGGTGTAGGCAGTAATTAACACAGGCATGTGGGCATATGGGGCAAAGTACAGGGTGTGTGTGAAGGAATTGCATGGCATATGCAACAATTATGACACACCGTAAAATGTGTGAATGGTACACGAAGTAATGAGCACACAGATATAATTTTTTTCGAAAGCGCACACACAGCTTGGCACAAACACACATGTGCACAGGCAGGCCCAACATAACCCATACACAGGCAACCGCAGAAAGCTCGTGCATAGGCACACGCAAGAAAAAGCATACACAGGCACGCCCAGCAAAACCCATACACAGGCAGTTGCAAACAGCACGCACACAGGCACACCCAGCAAAGCTCATACATAGGCACGCCCTACAAAACTCATACACAGACACACACAACAAAGCACAAACACAGGCACATGAAACAAAAATGTGCACACCTGCTGCGGCTGGAGCTGACGACCCTCATGAAAGTGAGAATGAAAGGAGCTGGTGTTTGCGCTGTGGTCTTCTTTACTGTGGGGGTGAGCCTCTCGTGCTGATCCTGAACTGAGCAGCTGGAGGAGCCTGCTCGTTTATGTAGGGTTGGCCAGAACCATATATATACGGTGTATATATGGTATCTTTGGCAGGGAAATCATCAAATATACGGTCATATACGGTGTATATATACAGTTCTGGCCAACCCTACGTTTATGAAATAAAGGGTATCTTTTGTAGGGTTGGCCAGAACCATACATTTATAGGTATATACGATGTACGGTGTACATACGGTATTTTCAGCAGGGAAATCACCATACGTACGGTCATATACGGTGCAGATATACGGTTCTGGCCTACCCTAATCTTTTGTCAAGCAGGTTGTTTGCCAATTACCATTAACCATGAACCATGAGGCCTCTTACCCTGCCTATGGGGTGCTTAAATGAGTTTTGAAGGTTTGGATGAAGAGGGCTGAACCATGGCCAATTCAAGGGTACTTTTAAAACCAGAGATGCGTGGTCAGCGCCCTTAGGATTTGCAGGCACAGACCTTGGCAGCACCCCTAGATTAGCACAAAACAGACGTGCACACACAAATACACACACAAGCACACACACACATACACACAAGCACACACACACACATACACACAAGCACACACACACGTGTCTGGCAGCACCCCTAGATTAGCACAAAACAGACGTGCACACACAAATACACACACAAGCACACACACATACACACAAGCACACACACACCTGTCTGGCAGCACCTCTAGATCAGCACAAAAAATACGTGCACACACAAATACAAACACAAACACAAGCACACACACATACACACAAGCACACACACAAGCACACACACACACACACACATTCACACAAGCACACACACACACACACACACCTGTCTGGCAGCACCCCCAGATCTTGCAGAAGCAGCAGGTACATGGCTAAGGCTTCATCTTGCTCCACGGACTCCACCATTGGCGATGATGCCAGGGAGGCAGCATGACTGCAAGGGAGGTTGTGCACATAAAGAAAAGAGGCTGTGTGCATAAAAGAAAAGATGCGCATAAAAGAAAGGGTGCACGTGAAAGAGAAGGTTTTGCATATAAAAGAAAAGGGTGTGCACATACGCGGCTGGCGCTTGAAAGGAGTAGACAGAATTAAAAGGGGGGAGGTTACCACATAAAAAGCTTGACTTGTGCACATGAAAGAGGGTAATAGCGACAAAAATGGCTGCAGAACCATGCAGATGGGGATTGTATGAAAAGGAAGCCACGACAATGGAGGTCTGCAAGAGCAGATCTTGTTGAGTAAAATGATGCAATTTGTTCCTGTGATTTATGTTCAAATGTGTAGGGTTGGCCAGAACCGTATACATACACCGTATATGACCGTGTATTTGGTGATTTCCCTACCGTATACACACCGCATATATTTAGTTCTGGCCCACCCTGCAATGCGGCACTGCCTTGCTCTGGAAGCAAAAAATTTGACCGTTTACAAAAAGGAATATAAAGTCATTTGGTGTCAACCTTTACTTAAAGTGTCAACCTTTACTTAAATCAAAAGTGTATTTTAACCATGCACATTATTCTGCACTTTGTTAGCCAGCTGCTCCTTGGCAGATATACTCATAGATCAACACGTGTGATATGTTCAGCCCAGAACAGGACCACACACTAAGACCTATGGCTATGACTAAGATTTATGACTACCACAAGTCCCGTTTCAAAACAAGGGGCTCAACCTGCTCCCATTTTCGTTAAGGACACACTGCTTGCAATGCAAACTGCTGCAACTCTTTGCAAAGCAAGAGCACCCAACACAGCATGTGCTTGAGGGTGCTGCAATCTAGGTGCGCTTTCTGTACTTTTGTGCATAGGCAGTACGCATTGCTAGGAAACATTGCAGATTGGGTGCACCTAGGAGGTTGTGCATGTGGTCTGTGCGCTGCTAATTAAAACTGCAAAGTGGATGCACTTAGGAGGTAGTGCATGTAGTCTGTGCACTGCTAACCAACACTGCAAAGTGGATGCACTTAAGAGGTAGTGCATGTAGTCTGTGCACTGCTAACCAACACTGCAAAGTGGATGCACTTAAGAGGTAGTGCATGTAGTCTGTGCGCTGCTAATTAACACTGCAAAGTGGATGCAAAGAGGAGGTAGTGCATGTAGTCTTTGCACTGCTAACCAACACTGCAAAGTGGATGCACTTAAGTGGTAGTGCATGTAGTCTGTGCGCTGCTAATTAACACTGCAAAGTGGATGCACTAGAGAGCTCTGTGCACAGATTGTGCAATGCACTGCACCTACAAAGCACAAGCACACCTGCAGCCACATAGACCGTTCATGCAATGCACTACACCCACAAAGCAAAAGCATGCCTGCAGTCGCAGCCAAAATGGGATATGTTCAGCCCAGAACAGGACCACACACTAAGACCTATGGCTATGACTAAGATCTATGACTACCACAAGTCCCGTTTCAAAACAAGGAGCTCAACCTGCTCCCGTTTTCGTTAAGGACACACTGCTTGCAATGCACACTGCTGCAACTCTTTGCAAAGCAAGAGCACCCAACACAGCATGTGCTTGAGGGTACTGCAATCTAGGTGCGCTTTCTGTACGTCTGTGCATAGTCAGTACGCATTGCTAGGAAACATTGCAGATTGGGTGCAGCTAGGAGGTTGTACATGTAGTCTGTGCGCTGCTACTTAACACTGCAAAGTGGATGCAAAGAGGAGGTTGTGCATGTAGTCTTTGCGCTGCTAATTAACGCTGCAGAGTGAATGCACTTCAGAGGTAGTGCATGTAGTCTGTGCGCTGCTAACCAACACTGCAAAGTGGATGCACTTAAGTGGTAGGGCATGTAGTCTGTGCGCTGCTAACCAACACTGCAAAGTGGATGCACTTAGGAGGTAGTGCATGTAGTCTGTGCGCTGCTAACCAACACTACAAAGTGGATGCACTTCAGAGGTAGCGCATGTAGTCTGTGCGCTGCTAAATGAAACTGCAAAGTGGATGCACCTAGAGAGCTCTGTGCACAGATTGTGCAATGCACTGCACCCACAAAGCACAAGCACACCTGCAGCCACACAGACCGTCCATGCAATGCACTACACCCACAAAGCAAAAGCACGCCTGCAGTCGCAGCCAAAACTTCAGAGCACATGCCGTCACACACACAGACACACACACACACACACACAACACACACACACACACTCACAAACACACACACATACACACACACCTGTTACCGTCCGAAATGCCCCACAGCGGCTTGGTCGACCCAGCAGTGGCTGAGCTCCTACATTCATCTGTGCCCGCAGGCTTTGCGCCACTGGGGCAGCCTCCTGGGGCCCCACTTGCACTGCTCGTGCTTCCAGATCCGTTCCCAGATGCGGTCCCTTTCAAATGCGGCCCCTTCTGGATGCGGTCCTTTACAGATGCGGCCCCAGATGCGGTCCTAATTGCATTGCTCGTGCTTCCAGATGCCCCACCGCTGCCGGCACGTTGTGCACATGCTTCTGTGCTGTCACCTCCTTGGCAGTGGTTCAGGAGGGCATCTGGCCCTTGGCCCCATAGCCCTGTGTGCATTTGAGAGTGGGTGCGGGTTGGAGGGCACAAGTGGCTTTAGGGGGGAAGATGGTCATGAAGGCAAAGGAGGGCATGGGAACCCATGTACGTATGTGCACGTGAATGTGGGTATGCTGGATTAAGATCAACCGCCTCTGGCCAACGCTACTGAGGAGTTATGTACATTTTACATATGCCACATGCCTACGGTTGGCCATAATCGTATATGTACGCCGTATATGACCGTATATTTGTGACGTTCCTGCCAAAACAATCGTATATACACGGTATATGTATGGTTCTGGCCAACCCTACATATGCCACTCTCAAGAGGAGGTCATGGGTACCGAGCCTACGTCATGGAGCTGGAGAGGCAGACTGCCTTAAAATTGGCAATGACAAGTACTAAAAGCTGAAGGGTTGGAATTTGATGTGGAGATGGTATTATCAAAATATGCAGCGCAGGGTTGGCCAGGGTACGTGCACATGTGAGCCTCGGTATCTCGTACGAGTGGTTTCTCGATTACCTCAAGAGCGTAGAGTGTTAGGCACCTTACTTGTGTCATCTCGGTGGAGAGGGCGATGACGAGCACCTAAACGAGCTAGGTAGGCCACCATGTGGGCGATCCTTGGCAGCCCACATGGTACCATTAAATGTTTGGAAATGCATGCACATGCACACGCACACACACACACACACAAACACACACACACACACACACACACACACACACACACGCAGGATAGGAAGCATTTCTGCCTCTCTCACTGCCTCCTTTGCACAGTGTATTTGTTTGTTCTGTGTATGGGTGTGGGTGTGAGTGTGAGCGCATGTGTGTGTGTGTGTGTGCGTGTGTGTGTGTTCTGTGTGTGTGCAGTCAATTTGGCCCTAGTACACACCCTGAGCCCTGAGAGAGCAAGTGCCATTAATGTGCATCTGGCCACCCTCCTTGTTTTTTACATCTGAGCAACCCTGATAACACACCCTGAGAGGGAGCAAGTTCTTGCTTTATATATCTGGCTAGACAACTAGACATATTGACACACTCTGAGCCCTCAGAGAGGGTGAGTACTTGCAGGTACTAGACATCTGGCCATCCCTATAAAGCGACTTGAGTGAGCAAGCACACACGAATCAGTGCAATGGAAACAAATCATTTAATTTGGAACATCGGAAACGATGGAAACGATGGAAACAATCATCATTCCATTATCCATTATTCCTTTGTCCATTAATGAGCAATGGAGCGTCCTGGGCATATAGGAAGCACCATTAAATTTTGAAAACCATCTTTGTAGGCACAGGCCGTTACGTTAGCGTGGTCCGCAAGTCTTTCAATCTTACTGAGTGATAGAAAAAGAATAAAAAAAAGAAAAACTACGCAGGCAGTGAAAACCACTCCCCACATTAATTAAGGAAAAGTAGCCACTTTGGTACCGAGTACCATAAAGCTCCTCCACCGCGAAAAGGACAAATCAATGGTGATCAGGAGGGTTGCAGGCTTGGCCTGAAACCGGCTCCTGATGAGAGTTGATAACAGTACTGGAAAAGGCACATCTAGTATGGACAAGTGAGAGAGAATTTTAAGTACCATCTTTGTGGGCATAGGCCATTAGCGTGGTCCGCAAGCCGTTGGGGCTTACTGAGAGTGGGAAGTGGTAATTGCTGGCCCCACAATCCGCACAGTCCTTTTACAGCCAGAGTTACTTACTTGCCAACAAGCAATAGAACTACAGCTGCCGGCCCTTACCGCCCTTTCAGGAAAAAGCCACGTGTCTAAAAAGACGTATGGCTTTTGCTCTTTTGCTCCAGACTGGGTCCCCAACATAGTGCATCGCTGCTTGTGGGTACCCCTACAAATGCCACTTACATTTTTTTACGTAATACACATATGTCCACGTACATTTGTTACAAAAACCCTCCATGGCCTAATTAATTATGGTCACTACCTGACTGGCACCCTTCCTTGCTGGCGTACGCGTGCGTCAACAGCAACGCCATGAGTTGTGGAGCCTGGCTGCTGCGCCTCGCACGGCACTGTGACAGCTGGCCCTGCTGCTGCTGCTGCTGCTGCTGCTGCTGCTGCTGCTGCTGCTGCTGCTGCTGTAGATGTAGGAGCTGCGTCTGAGCGGCTGGTGTGTGCGTGCACCCAGGGCCGCCAGACAATGCTGCCGCTTCACCACCCAGGGACGACAGCTGGGACTGGACACGCCCAGACAGCCGCCGGAGAGAGGACAGCTCATGGTCGGTGGTTGCACTTTCCTCGTTGCCCATGCCCTGCTGCTCCTCCTGTCCACCCTCGGCATCCTCAGGTTTCCCCCTCTTCCGAACTGTGCCGGTAACAGAACATCGCGTGGGCGATCCTTGTTGTGGAACCGCGGCTGTCTCCCTCTGATATCTGGAGTAATCCAGGGAAGAGAGCAGAGGCTGGTACAGCAAGAACCTGGAGAGGGCAGCTCGCTGTCCCTGCGTGGCCTGCTGCTGTTGATGGAACTTCGGCGCAGGCTGCTGCTGTGCCTGCTGTGCGTGCTGCTGCTGGTGTCCGTGATGCTGCTGCGGCTTAAGGGCATGGCTGGTCTTAGTACGTTGGGGAGGGGGCTCCGGACCCAGAGAAGGCTGTTTTGCTGGGTCGCTGCTGCAGCTGCGTTTACTCAATGGAGACCGTGCGTGCGTGTGCCCCAGACATTGAGCTCCCTTACAGCCCGAGCGGAGCACAGGAGATGCTGCTGCTGTGTGGCCGCTGCTGGCGCCAGTACGATTGCTGCTGCTGCTGCTGCTGCCGCTGAGGTTTTTATGCAGGTTGCTAGCGGGGCTATCACTCTGGACAGGGGGAAGGGATGGTGGCAATTGCTGTTGAGATGGAAAAACACGCCCAGACAGCCGGCGATACCCCAATCCACCACTGTCATGCTCCTCTGGATCTTTGTATGAAGGAAGACACAACGTGTGAGTAAAGAGCTGTTATTGCTAGTCCATGAACAGTGAGGTAAATGTATGAAGTGAGAATCCTGGCAGCTGAAGGGCTTGCGCCCTGTGCCTGTTGAAGAAGTACTGTTCTACACGGGCACGTCCGCACCTATGCCAGGTGACAATTATGTGTGCCGTCAAGGATATGTTGTGGCACTTGTGTCACAGGAAACCAAATAGATGCCTGGAGAGGGGCTAATCATCACTCGGCTACCGAAACAGTGTTGTCCTAAAATTGTGGACAGGGATGCAAGCACGCACCTGATGCCAATTCACGCTCTGACATGACGACCCCTTCAGTCAGGCACTCATGCACCTCCCAGCAGCAACTCTTTCCTCGGTTGCTTGTGTTGGCTTGTCCAGGGTGCGGTCCTGCCTGCGCTTTGGTGGGAAATCTGATTTTGCAGAGCCTCACAGGGAACAAGGGCCAGGTAGTGGCGTTGAAAGCCTCATCCCATGTACACTACACTTGTGTGGTATGCGTGTGCTTACGTGTGTAGCATATGTAGCGAGCGTTCTACGCAGCGAGCTCTTTTCAGGGAAACCCTACTAAACTTCCTTGCAGAAGGATCACACAAGTACCACATTACCTACCTGTGACCACATCACCTACCTGTTCCTGTGTGCACAGGTAGGTGCAAAACAACCCACTTCTGGCCTAAATGCTGTGCTAGCGTGTTGGAGAGTTTAACAAAATAAAAATTTTCGAATCCGAGAATGTAATTTCTGTGTAAGGTCCTGTGTCTTGCTATCTGGCATCTGTTTGCAATGGACCT
>Ga0307947_1002999_pt1 | contig 13595 bp, 11 predicted proteins | sample OrgLakmetagen232_FD_201840 | JGI IMG/M metagenome (GOLD analysis project Ga0307947, IMG submission 201840) | Saline water microbial communities from Organic Lake, Antarctica - #232 | ecosystem: Environmental > Aquatic > Non-marine Saline and Alkaline > Saline | place: Antarctica: Organic Lake...
GGGGTTTGCATGCGTCCTTTGTTCTCTCTTCTGCTCCGCTGCACTTGTTCTCTTGGCACTCCTGGTTTTGTGAGGCTCTCTCAGCCTCTTGTTTCCTGTTTCTGACTGAGGCTTCTTATACACACATCCTGAGACATCTCGACAGCTTTGTTCTCGTTCTCCTTTATGCTTTCTCTTCGCGCTTCTTCAAAACAAACGCTCTCTTTCTCTATACACTTTTCTCTTCTTCATACATCAGTTTCCTCTGTTTCTTTTGTTTAGCCAGGTGTAGTTTCAGGCTTTTTCCAAACTTCCGCTGAGATGCCCTTTGAGGCATATATAGTGATGTAACCTTACCTTACCTTACCTTAAATAGAGAAACCATACACCCATTCCTGCAAGCTTTGCTATCCATAGCATGATATGCAAGAGCACTCTAGCAAAAGTGGCAGCGCAGTGCATAACTTTCCTATCATAAAACAAATGCAAAACAATGGCTGTAAAAAAATAACACATCTCAAACAGTGGTCATGTAAACCTCAGCATGCGTGTTTAGCAAGGCAAAAGGTAGTACTATGGACTAGTAAGGGCCCAATTGGTACTCTGTCTCCCTCTTCTCATTCACTCACTCACTCACTCCTAAGTTGCACTCATTTGATCTCACTTTCCACAAGTCGCGCCAAATTAGGATACAGGGCATAAGTACATTGGAAGACATAAGGGGGACACCCATGGAGAGGGTTTGAGAGACAATTGCAGCAAGCATAGTGCCCAGGGTGAGATATATATGTATCTGTCCTGAACTCACATGCAAATATCACAGGGCAACACCTCGCTGGCATAATTTGCTATGCATGTCCGCTATGCGTGTGCAGAATGCGTGCAAGGTTAGAAAACCAAATCAGCCAATGAAGCAGCGCGTGTCTACTTAAAAACCACACGGTGGACCGAGGAGAATACGGTGCACAACAAGTCGAGGGGGTGCGAGCGTTGGCAGGTAGTCCTGCTCAGAGCAACTTTAGTATACATGAGTGCGAAAACAGGGGAGGAATAGGTGCTTGGGATAGGCAGTGATTCGGTTATACCTACCTATAAGCAAGGATTACTGATCAACTTTTGCTCAGAACCCTTCTGAGCTTGGCTAAAGTGCCAGGTACACATGCAAAACCAAAACCTACGGTGCTGCTGCTGTTTATCTATTTCTAGGCATGAGCGCACGGACCAATGCCTGCGGCAAAGAGGCCATCTTCTTAGGCTTGGACACGTAGGCGCGCATGGAGAAGTTGTCGTAGTCGTTCTTTTCAATCACATCCAGGATCTGGCGATACAGAATGAGCGCAGACCTGGAGCAAGGAGTGGGAAGAATTTGGGCTTGAGCAAGGGGTCGTCCTTGACCATATTTTCAGGAGGCTGCTAATCAATGCGCAGTACATAGGCGTTGCTGACAAGCTTTGAAGATAACCTGAGCTCCTCTTTGCTGGCCTAAACTGACTTCTACTGCACTATACCCAGCAAGAGGACCTTGTGCTTTTTCAATTCACTGTTCAACTTAGCAACGATCAATACATCTCTTTAGAACATTGCAAGACAGACTACGCAGCAAATCAAAAAAAGCATGTGCACTGACACCCTAATTCCACAGCGCACCTTACGCCAAGGGAGCCCAAGTTTCTTCACATTATGCCTATTTGACCTAAACCTCTCAAGTACAGCCTTGCACCTAATATGCAGCTGCTCACCTGTTCGTCATTGTGACATTTTGATAAGTATATTCGTGCATCCTATTTTTGTGTGTGTTACCTCAAACGAAACGGGAAATTTTTTTCCTGCTGAAGCACACACAAATACACCATAATACAGGCCACTGCTTCATACACCCACCCACCCACATGAACACCTCTACATAACCACCCCCTCCACGCACGTTCCTCACACGCACACCCCAGCCAGCACTCACCACACAGGCCACCGTGCCTTCACATCTAGGTAATCCACTCCATCTTCTGCATCCTTGAAGTACTGGCGCGCTCGGGCAATCTGGAACTTCATGAAGGCACGCCACCGCTCGTCCACCTTGCCTTGTGACGGCTTGTGGATACCTGCTCTGACCTGCGTGCAGGCAGGGTGATCAGGAGCACAATGTGCATTAATAACCTGCACGCTTACAGAAACAAACTCCCAATCAATTTCTCTTGCAGGAGATGCAATATAAGGTAGCCTTGCAAGACCTCGGACTCACTCTCTACAGATATTAAAACTGTAGCACATCAGGAATCAAGCAGATATCCTGTCATACCCTCATAGTAACTGCATCATCTGCCTTACCTAACTGCTCCTCATAAAGCAATCAACGAGCTGCGGCTGAAACTCCTGCACTGACTGAGTTGGCTTCAGCTTAATCTTTGCATACTGCGCTACTAACAAACAAAGCCAATACAGATACAGCAGGTGCAGCAGCAGCAGCAGCAGCAGCTCAGATTTAAAATTTCATATTAGAGAGGCATTTATTTCAGACTTCAGACATCAGCTTACTGCAGATTTGCTTGGCAGGTGCGTCTGAACTTTGTCATTTGGGAGAAATTTGCTCACTGCCAGCCATGCACGACATGATGAAGGATGGACACGCTAGGTCTCTTCCTTCAAGCGTGTCAGCATAATTACAGGCACACCTCCTCTTCTGTGATGCCAAACTGCTTAAGCTCATCCAGAGGAAGGTAGATGCGGTCCCGCTCCCGGATGTCCTCTCCTACGTCGCGCAAGATGTTGGTGAGCTGGTTGGCAGTCCCGAGGGCAAGTGCAGCCTTGTACACCTTGTCAATGGGGCCCTGTGTGTGTAAGTGTGGGTATAAATTTGTGCAGTCATTTTTAGAGCTTTGTATGCGTGAAAGTTTTTAAGTCTTGAGATGCAATCATGTGTGCTGCCTTTTGACGCACACATACGCTCACAAGCGTGCACACCCACACCCACATGCACACCCACCCAAACACGAGCTATATAGCTGGCTGCTACCAGCTGTGACAAACTCCAATTGGCACGGAAGGAACTCACCTTGTAGGACGGATCAATGCCCATCACAGGCATCGTCATCAGCCCAACAGTGCCAGCCACACGATAGCAGTACTCGTACAGCTCATCAAAAGTCTGGTATCTTGATTTGAACAGGTCCATGCGCATGCCCTCCACCATGTCGTTGAAGGGTTGCACCTCCAGTGGGAACTTGGAGATGGTGTCCGTGAGTGCAGCGTCCAGCACGTCATATGGCTTGCCTTCAAACATGCTCTGCAGGCGCTCCTCCCACCTATCTAAGGCCTGAATGCACGTGGTGGTTTAAAATGTGGAGGAGTTACAAACTGGTACCACATTGAAGCAGCATCCCCACCGTGCTGGACAGTTCTAAAAGAAGGGAGCTAGGAAAGAAGTGAGAAGTGCCAATGCTAACAGAGCTAGCTAGTTACTGCACTGTGTTGACAAAGGGCAGAACTGGTTGAACGTGCTTGAATCTGCAAGCCCTTAGAATCTCAATCGCTGCCTCCTCCCCCCCCTTTGCCTGCACTCCCTCACCTGTGGAGTAATTTTGGAGGCATTGGGGCCATCCACAAGCTCATCTGTGCGGCGGCACCACACATAGATGGCCCAGATGCACTTGGCCTGTATGGGCGTCATGAGCTGAGTGCCCAGGAAGAAGGTTTTGGCGTACTCGCTGCACACCGCACCACACCGCTCGTAGGCGGCCTCCAGGCTGCTGCCTTGCCAGCGCAGGGTCCTGGGGTCTAGCAGGCCACCGGCCGGGGCGGCAACAGGGACGGACGCAGCGGTGGAGATGCACTTCAGCATCGCAGTTTCCTCTATTTGCTTGCCCGTCAGCTGCACGTCCCCTTTCGAGCGCTGCATCTGCTGCTGGTTCAGGTATCGCTGCTTCTGCTGCTGCTGCTGTTGCTGCTGCTGTGGACTGCTGGAGGGGGGCATAGCCAAGGTTGCTTGGACTCGTGGAGTGCCACGCCTGCCGCTAGTTCTCGGGTGACGCCTCATTGGTGCAGAAGAGGAGCTAGTGCTGCTAGACAGCCTGCTTTCGCGCAGAATAGGCAGGAAGAATGTTGTGGCCACTGGGCACGCAAAGAAAGCTCTCACACCATCCTTTCTTTTTCGCACCTGCGCGCATCCATCATCGACATTTCTGCTCCCCACTCGAGTCCAGCCTAGCACAGCCCTGCCTTTCACTCCCACGACTGGCACCTAGCGTAACTTCCTAGCTTGAGCCTTAACACGCTCTGATTTATGTGTTTTCGCACATATTGATTAATGTGATTACTCGTGACGTTATTGGTTCCAATCGGTAGGCTCAAATGAAATCACCAAATCTCGAATGTGGAATACAAAAGCTAGTTTGGATGGTTCGTTTCCGTCATGGCTGTTCACACTGCGTGATGTTTTGCAATGTATGCGTGTGCTAGATCTGTTAAAACAAAAGCAGCAGCTGGGTTGAAAAGATCAAGCAAGGCTGTTTGTGCTGATATAGGGAAAAGTGCTGAGTTGAATTAGTGGGGGCACTGGTGCTTGCAGCGGCGTGGGATGATCAGATGATCAGGAAGTTGCTTAACAGTTGAGACACACAAGAATCCCACCTGGAGAATTTAATTAGGAGAAGCTTTTCAGCAGTGGGGATCAGGTGGTTGGGAGGCAGAGGTCTGCATATCACTAGGAGTATTGCTCAGATACTTTTGGGGGTTGTGTTCAATGCCTCGTCTCATCTATACGATTTGTGTTGCGGATCATGATGGCATGTAGCTACGCTTAGTTTTCTCATGAGTGCTGTGGCATGCAGACAAGTAACTCCAAGGCTGTGGAGTGAGTTCCTTGTGTGGCTGCTGTAGATGGTGCTTGTTGCCCCTAGCAGGATGGTGTGAAGGGTTTTACGGTGTCTGAGCAAACGAGGCGTAAGCAGCCTATGTTATTCTCGTGCCTCTTCTGCTTGCTGGTTAGGGGAAATGTCTCACAGTACTTAAGTTTGGGGCGTGGTTGCTAGGTCGGAGTAACTATGGTCGCATCTGGCTTGTAAAATTCCTGCCGCTGTTGTGCATTGAGATTGGAAGGTAAGAGCCAGGTTGGAATCATTCCTATCTGTGTCTCCTCGGAAGGGCGTATAATGCTTTGTTGTATCATTGTTGCACGACTCTCTACATCTGCTTGTGCTAGCAGCTAGCAGGCATGCATCCTGTGCACCTTGTTGGATCGCTTTTAAAGTCATTCATCCAGCAGCATCATGCCTATTTTTATCATTGTATTTATAGTGGGATGACTGCGGCCTGACAGCATATGGTAGGTGACACCAAGCTTTTGGCAGATGGGGCAGATTGGTGGGCCTTCTATATGGTTGCACTGAACGGCACGCTTTTGGTTGCATATCAAATCTGTGCGGCAGAACATGACACCTTTCTTTTCTCCAGAGGTGACACTTGCATTATTCCAAAATTACTTGTTGCCTTCCTTGATTAGTTCTTGGTATTGCATTTTGTGGACTGACGGTTTGAAACCTTCTTTAATTTAGGACCCAGTTTGTGCTGGACGTGCATGTGTGCTTTTACAGGATCGAGATCTGAGAAAACGGAGAGCCTTTCTGCTAGAGGCCCTGGTTGGCAGGTGCTAAGAGTATCTGGTAGGCAAGCTGGGGAAGGGTCTCCAACCCTTGCTGGCCAGAATCCTGGATTGAGGGTGGTACACTGCATCTCCAATAGACCGAGATCCATTTTATTTGTTTGTAATGCAACTCCCATCTGTGACGGCCCGCTCTTTCCATTTAGGGCCTTGAGTTCTAGCAAGCGCTTTTGTTGTACATGATGGAAGGGGACCTGCTGCCTGTATGTGATGTATTGCTTATGTCGCCAATGTTTGCATTGACGAAAAGGAAAGAAAAGACTCCGCTGGTAGTGATGACACAGCCAGCATGATTAAGGGAGGGGGTTACACGGGCATGATTAAGGGAGGGGGTTACATAGGCAGGGAGGGGGTTACATGAGCATGATTAAGGGAGGGGGTTACATAGGCAATGCACTCTTAATAATTGTGTTTCTTACGTCGCTCTTTGGGGAGCCTACATGTTTTCGCCATTCTTGGCAGTATCCTTTCAGTTGACGGTTCAAGAAAAGGTTTGGTGCCTGCATTTCTAGTACTTTGGCAGATGAGGCAGACTGGTGGGCCTTCTTATTCTATATGGTTGCATCTAGCAGCAAGATTTGGTGCTGATATTTCCGTACGACAGAGTATGATATCTTCTTTCCTGCAAAGGTGATTTATATGCATCTACCAAGTACCTGGTATCCAAAAATTGGTCACTTATGTCTTTTTTGACATGCTTGCCATACGTGGTGTCTTACCATGTACACGCATGTCCAACAGCTGTTTACAGCCTGATTCCTAAGGCTAGCCTGGTCCTCAGATCATTTAGCCAGCCGTGGTGGGCGGAAGCAAGGTTGCACGATACAAATGACACGCACATGGGATTGAGGAAAAGGGAAACACGAAACACGGTTAGAGAGGCCTCAAGTACTATGCAGGCATCATATACATCATCCAGCCACATATATGTGTGTATGTGTGCGTGCGCGTGTGTGTGTGTGTGTGTTTCTCATGACCTCGTGTCTCATGAATTATGAGTCATAATAAGCTAGACAATCATGCTGGCTGTGTCATCACTACCAGCAGGGTCTTTTCCTTTCTTACTAGACGCAGGGATTGTACGCGTAGCTAAAGGCAAATCAAGGCATGGAAGGCAGTGTTTACTTGTCTATGACAGTCACAGGGGACGGATATTGATATTGGCACTACATAGGCATGGTATCCACTAACATCAATTTCTAATATCTGTAGAGTGTGCAGAAAGGTACACAGAAAGCTACACAAGAAAAGGAAAGAAAAGACTCTGCTGGCAGTGATGACACGGCCAGCATGATTAAGCCATACAACTTCCCACCTGGAAATTATAAAGAAGGGGAACTTGCACACCCTCAAGCATGGCCAAAAATGTTTTCCTAAACTCAGGAAAGGCAAGCGGTTTATGATGATCAGTGACCCTCCACCTAAATCACTCTGACTGACATGTTAAAGTATGTTCACACGCGAGCATCATAGCGGCAGGACTAACCGACCAAGATCAATGTGCCTACAAACCGAGATCTCTCTTTTGAAAGTTAAAAGAGGCAGCAACTTTGCCGGCAAATCGATTTTTGCGTAGTGAGCTTGCTTCCCTTCATGCTCCAACATTATTGCTGCCTCCTGGAGCACTGGAGGCTGCAGAGTTGGAAGGCCTGCAGTGCATGTGCATGTGTGTGTATATGCGCACATGTGTGTGTGTGTGTGTGTGTGTGTGTGTGTGTGATTGTGTGTGTGTTTGTGTGTGCGCGTGTATGTGTGTTTGTAAGAGGGGTGAAGGCGTGGCCGGAAGCTTACATACATACGCACGTGGAATCACGTTCATGAAATGTATGTCAGCCGGGACCTCCAGATGTGGTAATAGGTGTGTGTGTGTGTGTGTGTGTGTGTGTGCACGGTAACCCCATGAGTGTATTTTGTGCCCAGTGCATGTGACTTGGTGTGATGAGGTAAGGAATACACGAGTGGTGATATGTGAGGCACGGAGATAAATTGAAGGCGTTGGGTGGAGGTGGACAGTGCATGTGACTTGGTGTGATGAGATGAGGAACACACGAGTGGTGATATGTGAGGCACGGAGACAAGCATGTTGGGTGGAGGTGGACGGTGCATGTGACCTGGTGTGATGAGATGAGGGACACACGAGTGGTGATATGTGAGGCACGGAGATAAGTCGAAGGCATCAAGGAGCTGCAGGGCATCCGGAGAGCAACTCACACACCCACATGTCACTTGCACACACGATCTGTCTCTTATAACTTGGTCGTGCACCTGCCACTACTGCTCCACAGCAAACTGTCAATTGGCATGAGAAACCTGCGCAGAGCACGAATCACCTGCGCAGGCCTGGTACCACCCTAGTTGACGGAAATAGGGGGGCACGTCCTGGAAGCTCGCTTGTTCGACGGATTCCAGGAGGCCCTCCTCCAAGAGCACCAGCAGCACTGCCGGCCCCACTGCGGGATGACTGCAGATGGTGCTGGTGCTGGTGCTGATGACGATGTACATTTCCTCGTGCCGGCTCCAGACCAGGCTGCTGCAAATGGGCTGTGTGTGCAGCTTGCCAAGGGGGAGGCTGTAGATGCGGGCGAGGCCCTATAAGAGCTGCAGCACCACCGCCATTGTAATTTCCTCCTGCTGTTGACAAGGCTGCTTCCTCCTCCCTCTCCTCCTCCTCCTCCTCTTCTTCCCCTGAACTAAGTATGACAATGGGGTTGCTGCTGCTGCCGAGGACAGCCTGCTGCTGACCCATACTGCCCTCATTGCATCTTTCTCCCTCCTGAGGAGCCGTTCCTCGCATCTCATCTCCATGCTGGACACCCCGCCGACCGTGCCTGCGTGCTGTGTCATGCGCCAAACTTACATCCCTGGCAGCCAGGCCTGTGGGATTGGCGGAGTGGGGCGGAGATTCAGGAGACACAGAGCGGCGCGAGGCAAGCGTGAGGGATGCGGTGCTACCCCCTGCCACGGGCACATGTTGTAAGAAGGAGGGCCTTGTGGTGGGCGCTGATGCAGGCTGTGCGGTTGTGGCAGGGAATGTGCGTGCGGGCTGCGCAGCCACGTGTCCGCATGCAGCTCCACTGTGAGAGTTGCGCACTGCAAAGGGCCGGCTGTGCTGCTGCTGTTGCTGCGGCTGCAGGGACCGTGGGGGGACTCGTGCAAATGGGTTAGAGCTGAGTATGTTAGTAGCAGGACCATCTTCAGCAACACCTACTGAGCCATCCTCAAGCTCGCTTTGCTGCTGCCAAAGCTGCCAACGCTGCTCCTCCTCCTCCTGCAACTGGCTCGCACCCTGTACGCTTGCACGCAGCAGCTGGTGCAGGGGCAGAGGAGGAGCAGCGTTGGCGTGGACAGCAGACCGATGTGCGTCTTGCAATTGTGTCGATGGTGGGTGCTGCTGCGCGGATGCCTGATGCGCTTGCAGCTGCTGCCTGTCAGAAGAGCCACCCTGCAGCTGTGAGCTGTTAGGCTGCCTCCTGGTAAGAGGCACTCCTGCTGCAGGATTTCTGCTCCTATTGTGCTGCATTTGCTCATGCTCCTCATCCCTGTCATCCACTTGGTCCAGCAGATCTGCCAGCCGTGAGCCTCCGCTGCTGTTCCGGCTGCGCTGCGCTGCCACAGCTGCTGCGTTTTGCTGCTGCTGTGTGCGGTTGCGGACCTGGAGTTGTGATGTATGGAAAGTAAGTGGGAGTGCGCGTTGGAAGGAGTTGTGTGCTGATGTTTGTGTGTTCGCTGTGTATGAAGGCACACTTCAATGAAACCAAGAAAAGAACCACGTATCTCAAGGCTTGCAGCCTGTTTAAGCGACGAGAAGTGAAAAAAAGCCATTCTGCAGGTCATGTGCTGGTCTCTAGAGTTAAACCCCGAATTACAGCATCACAAGGGAGGGAAAGCCTACAAATAGGAAAAAAGAAGGCCCATAAGGATTCCAATATGTACAGACAGGTCAATCTGTTAAACACCAAAAAAGTAATTTTTTGGCCTGCATAGCTTTTCCTATTTCACACATACAGGTCAGGGCAGAAAGACAAAGCTTGCAGAGACAGTTACGTCCAAAGCACCTGTATCTCCTGCCTCTGCTGCCAGGCAGGACGGAAAGGGTTGGTGAGGATAGGGTGGGTGGGCCCAACGCCTCGTTGGCTGCTGTTGGCGCGCGCTCCTCCTTGGCTCAGCACAGAGCTAGACCTCTGACAGGGCTGTAGAGGGTGGGTGTAATTTGGGGGCGGGGTGGGGGGTGCGGAGGCTGCTTCTTTGAAAAGCAGCTGAATGGTGTTCCAGAGGGCAGTGTTGATCATGGGCTGGAAACCTGGGCAGCACGGCGGAGAATAGGTAATGCAAAAAATGAGCAGTGAGCAGAAGCATATTTGGATGGTCATATGTCATATGTCATTTCATTTGCTGACACCCTTCACCCCCTGTGCTGTATCCACGCACACCCTGTCTCTTCCTCCCGGGCTGCCCTTTCCTTTGCACACCCCTGCTGTTGTTTTCCGTCACTGTGCTGAATAAAAAAACCACACTGTACGCCGCCCTGCGACAAGTGCCCCTTGGCTGTGCCTACACCTCTGCCTCTCCCCCTGGGCTGACTCTGCTTCGTTAACCCCTGCCTTTGCCTTCTTTACTCGCCACCACCATCTCAAACCTTAAAACGTCCCCTCTGCTCCCAACAAGTGCATGTGCGTTGCACAGAAAAGCATAATGTACAAGATACCTATAAGAAGGCACTCCACATACCGCACCATACCATCCTCTACCTACGCACGCTGAGCCAGGGCATTGCATATATCCAGCTGTAAATTTGTTTTTGTGCGTGTCTTTGTGCGTGCGTGTGTGCGAGTTTGTTTGTGTGTGCGCGTTAGTGCGCGTAAATGTGTAAGCTGCATTTGTGTGTGCATGTGTGTTTGTGCGAGCGAGTGGGCGCTTTTGTATATGCGTTTGTGTGTCACCACCGATGCAGTTTAGCCAGTGTACAGCCAACAGTGTAGCCAGTGTACTGCCAACAGTGTAGCCAGTGTACAGCCAGTGTTTGTGTGAGCGAGTGGGCGCTTTTGTATATGCGTTTGTGTGTCACCACCGATGCAGTTTAGCCAGTGTACAGCCAACAGTGTAGCCAGTGTACAGATCTGTATCACTGTACCTGATGGAAGGTCCCCCCTGCACTTGGCGCACTTGGAGCTGTGTGCCATGCTGCCCTTCAGACAGCTTCGGCAAAAGCTGTGCCCTGCGCACGCAATCCCATTTTAAATTGCGTGGGACGGTGCAAGGTATGTTTCGACTGCATTGTAAATCGTACACCAGGCAGAAGAGGACATACAGAACATGCTGAACAAGGCAGGAGTTTTGACTATGAGACAGGAACAGAGGACAAGGCAGGAGATGACTGACATACATCAGAAATAGCAAACTCTATCATTTTGAGCCTCCAAGTACACAAAGCGGAAAAACACGTATTAACTCCACTCGTATCAAGCCTCGCGTTCCCAACCTCACTGGCATACCGCAAGCTGTAATTCTGCTCTCCGCCCTTTTGATGTGCTTTTGGCTGCGATTGCCCCACATACTGCAGCCTATTGACAAAAGGAAAAAGGGCCTTCCAGTGCCTAATCAGCTAGATATGGGCCATAACATTGGCACATACTGGCATAAACATAACGGCTTGCACTTCACCCACTCCATTAAACCATTCAATAATAAAGCAGCAGCCTGAGCAGCAGTTACCGGCTCATTAAGTTGTTGTTGTTGTCCTGCACACTTAAGTAAAGTTGGCCAGAACCCTATATATACGGTGTAAAAAATACGGTATTTTTGGCAGGGAAATCACCAAGTATACGGTCATATACGGTGCATATATACGGCTCTGGCCAACCCTACACTTGTTGCTACTCAAAGTTAATCCAGGTGCAACCATACAGGAATCCCACGTTTGAGTTCATTCAACACCTTTCGCCAGCTGACTGATGTTTGCCAGCCCCCGGATCTAATGTGGGTGGGTGCTTGTGTGTCGCAAAAGGTAGATGTCATACATCATACATTATACAAAACCATGACGTTTTACATAACGAGCGTTTCCTACATGAATACAGCGGGTGGGTAGGTGCCCTGGCAGCACCACAATTCATGTTCAGAAGCGTTAAGGATTGTATCACACACAAAAATCGATGTGTCTAAAGACGTTGCATTTCAAAAAAGACCACACCTCACACGAGTCAAGACGCAACGCATGTGAATGATTCTGGTCAATCCCAGCCCTACCGCATGGTGTGGTGCACGGCCGAATGCATACTTCAAGACAGATGCTGCAGGAAAGCTCCTCACGCAGCTGAGAGATCCTGTCCAGTCTGCACACGCACAAAAGTGGACACGTGGCAATGTTTTTAATGGAACAACTGCTCAGGTGTCACAAGCTAGTACGCGGAGTTGCAAGCTGGCAAGCGATATCGTGAGCCGGTAAGCGATAGTGTAAGCCGGCCGATTAGCAATTTTTTGGCTGGCAACAGTTCAGCCAGTCAGCCAATCAGCCAAAAGCCAACATAAATTTAAGTCCCCCTATCGCAAATAGTAAGCAGGAAGTTACGACGAGGACACTGTAGGTAATCTGGACGGAAATGAAATGCTAGATCGCGTGCACTTTGACATGAGGAACGGTGTGGGGTAAAGTCGTTGTTGACTATTTGTGAAAAGGACCCTTTCTGCATGTTTTCAGTGACAAGGACAGAGGGGCTCTTTGAGCAAATCTTTTTCTTTTCTCAGCGGCACATATACACCTACTAGAGTTGCAAAAATCTTAGAGTCACTGCTGGTATAGCAGTATAGCTTTACACGGACCAAACTGGACAGCACCTGTGCCTCTGATTTTTTGCCTGCACACGACCCCCTTCAATAAGGAGCGCTGTAAACAGTAGAGCCCTACACCAAATACTACCTACCTAGAAGGAGTGGCTACGGCTGTTTTTGGAGGAGTCAGCTGCATGGGGCCAACGTCTTCTTCTTGAAAAGGGACGGGCGCGTTTTCCTTGTCCTCTTCTTCCTTGTCCCCGACTGCACGTTTGCGAGGCCTGCCGTGATATGTGTGTAAGTACGTGTGTTTGTGAGTGTGTATGAGCGTGAGTGTGTGTGTGCGTGTGTGAATAGGTTAGCTTTATATGCTTGTTAGCGTTTGAACGTGTCTGCTTAACGTGTAGGAGTTGGCAGTGTGCATCATTTGAAAATGCAGCAGCAGCTAAGAGCGTGGTTCTGTTGTGCACGTCAAAAAAATAGTAGTGTATATTGGGGCAAGAAGACAAATGCTTAACCTCATTGCGCTCTGGGGGGTTGCGTGCATGTCAGTCCGGTTTCTGCCTCGCCTTCCTAGGCGGATAGTGCTCATGGCTTGTGCCAAGTCTTCCATTTCACTGCTATCGTCACTTTCCGCGCCTGCACCATGTGCGTATACATGTGCGTGTGTATTTCTGAGTTTGTGTGTATGTGTGTATGTGTTATATGTGTATATATGTATGTGTGTGTGTGTGTGAGTGTTTGTGTGAATGTGTGTGCGTGTGTGTGCGTGAATGTGTGTGTACTTGCGTGCACGTGTATGTAAGTGTACTTTCACGTGCATGTGTATATGTGTGTGTGTATGTGTGTGCGCACTCGTGCGCATGTGTGTGCGCATGCGTGTGTGTGTGTGTGTATGTGAGTGTGTTTGTATGTGTGTGCGCACGTGTGTATGTGTGTGTGTGTGCGTGTGTGTGTGTGTGTGTGTGTGTGTGTGTGTGTGTGTGTGTGTGTGAGTGCGTGCGCGCGTGCGCATGTGTGTGTGCATGCGTGTGTGTGTATGTGTGTGTATTTGTATGTGTGTGCGCACGTGTGTGTGTGTGTGTGTGTGTGTGTGTGTGTGTGTGTGTGTGTGTGTGAGTGTGTGTGTGTGTGTGTGTGTGTGTGTGTGTGCGTGTGTGTGTGTGTGTGTGTGTGTGTGTGTGTGTGTGTGTGT
>Ga0307947_1003003_pt1 | contig 13592 bp, 11 predicted proteins | sample OrgLakmetagen232_FD_201840 | JGI IMG/M metagenome (GOLD analysis project Ga0307947, IMG submission 201840) | Saline water microbial communities from Organic Lake, Antarctica - #232 | ecosystem: Environmental > Aquatic > Non-marine Saline and Alkaline > Saline | place: Antarctica: Organic Lake...
GTGCGTGTGTGCGTGCGTGCGTGCGTGCGTGCGTGTGTGTGTGTGTGTGTGTGTGTGTGTGTGTGTGTGTGTGTGTGTGTGTGTGTGTGTGTGTGTGTGTGTGTGCACGTGTGTGTGTGTGTGTGTGAGAGTGAGTGTGTGTGTGTGAATGAGTGTGTGTGTGTATGTATGCCTTCTTACTTGTCAGTCAAGGCTTTCTGGTCCATCCACAACAAAATAAGAGAGTCAAACCATCCGGTGTAAATAATAAATATTTACAACCTATTCTGATTTGCCACACTCACAACCGTTGTATCACTTTCTCTGGATGCGACCTAGCCTTTTGGCCCTGGCAGGAGCAGCAGTCAAGCAGGCTGCAAAGCCTGTTGCAGAGCAGGTCCAAGCAGCAAAGTCCGTGCGCCCCAGCCCAAGACTTCAGAAGCAGGCCCTAGAACTGAGTGACGAGGCCGCGGCCAGAATCAGGCAGCTTCTGGATGCTCGTCACATGGTAGGCATTTTATGCTTGTAGGATAGGCACGGGGCTGAAAGAGATGTATAAGGAGAGAGGCATTCGCTCACCCTGAATGAGCACCTCTACTACGCTGTACACGCAGGAGTACTTGAAGGTAGGAGTGAAGAAGCGAGGCTGCAGTGGGCTCAGCTACACGTTGAATTATGCTGGTGAGTGGTGCTTTCATGACTTCCACAGAAAGCTAGTTGAATACGCGAGGGCTAATGTATCGCGCATGTGTGCGCGCGCGCACACACACACACACACACACACACACACACACACAAACACACACACGCACACGCACACGCACACACACACAAATTAGGCACACACACACAAAAACGCACAATCTACACATGTACGTACACAGTCACACAAACATTATCACATACGCACATGCACGTTGACATGCACAACTACATACACATGCACGTGCATGTGCACCTGAGCACAGACACAGGCAAACCACGTGCACGTAAGCACGCATACTCACGCAAATGCACACGCAACTGCAAACACACACATACACCTCCACACACACGAATATACACAATTGTAAGCTTGTAAGCCTAACACACATACACCAACAATGTATATGCACCATGGTTGTTATGCACTGACTGTCAAAAGGAATGCCAGAAGAAAGGGCATGCATGCACACAGAGTGTGCTACGCCAAAAGTTACGTGGCGTGCGCAAAAATCGTATCCTGATGCTCAAACAGCAAACTCATACCGTGACACGCACTGCCTAGACTGCTTTCATACAGGCAAGCACAATGAGACCTTCAATACAAAACCTGAACTTGACGGTGTGCACAAACGTACAAACAGACAAAAACTGACGCACGTAATGCAGCAAACCCCTTCATCCTTGAAAGCTACGCATGCCAAACTTCTCACCAGGATCTGATGCGTGCTTGGCCAATTATTAAACCCATAAATTTCCATTTCTTATCAATGTGTGCCTGCTCCCCGCACGCATTTTGCAGAGAGCAAGGGCAAGTTTGACGAGCTGGTGGACAGTAAAGGTGTGAAGCTGCTCATAGAGCCCACAGCGGTGATGCACCTCCTGGGGACACGCATGAACTACGTGGAGGATAAGCTCAAGTGAGTGCTGTTGCGTGATGAAATTATACGTGAATGTGCAGGAAGTATGTAGAGGATGAGCTGAAGTGAGTGCTATTGTGCGATTACTTTATAGGTGTGGATGTGCAGGAAGTACGTACAGGATAAGCTCAAGTGATTATCGCACTTTCTGTGTGGCTGTTGTCACTGTTGCATGGGCGGCTGGAGGTGTTGGGTGGGGGCACGCATGCACGCTCTTACAAAAAAGAATATTAATGTGGGCGTGAGGGTGGGTGTGCTTGCATGTGCGTGCAGATGTATGTGCGTGAGAGTGCGCAAATTTTGATGAACGAGGGAATGCTTTTTTTTTGTGGAGCACAAGCTCACGTGTAGGGTTGGCCAGAACCGTATATCTATACCGTATATGACCGTATATTTGGTGATTCCCTGCCAAAAATACCGTGTACCATATGTACATGTACCACCCCCCTCGAAATTATTTTACAGAAAAAAACAGCAACCATTCCCCCTAGAATTAATAATTTTACAGTCACATTCAGCAACCACTCCCTCTCAAAAAGGCTTTTGGAGCCCGGGGGTCTGTGTGTAGCCACCACCCACAAACTCAAGGACGAATGTAAGCCACTGCCATTGTCACTCTTGCTGTTGTTGCCACATGCTGCTGCATGCTTGTGCTAGCTTTGCGCGCTGCTTGGGTGCTATAGCTAGAGCGTGTGTGTATGTGTGTGTGTGCGCGCAAGGGTGCTAGAGAGTGTGTGTGTGCACGCGTGTGTGCGCCTGTGCATGTGTGAATGTGTGTCTGTGCGTGTGTGCGCCTGTGTGTGTGCGCCTGTGCATGTGAATGTGCGTGTGCGCATGTGTGCACGTTGTGCGCCTGCGCATTTCTGCTGCTGCATGAGAGCATGCTTGCAATTTTGTCTCAATTTCATTAGTTGCATAACCACAATGCAGTGCCAATGCATTACCAACCATACAATCCTGGGGGCGAACCAAGGTTTGTGAAACCTGCATGGCTGCCTCTTGTTCTTGCGCTCTTTGTGCCTTTCGCTCAGCCCGGTCTGCTCTTGCCTGCTGCAGACGGGCGGGGTCGGGGGGGGAAGGGGCAGGTGGAGCGGGGGGGGGCATCTTGACCGCTTGTCACTTCAAACAAATAAATAGCTTTCACTACCGCTCCCCCTAGGAATAAATAGATTTTTACCTACTGTTTCACGAGAATCTGTCACCGCCCCCCACAGAAAACAGTAATTAGGGGCGGAGCAGGAGGCCTCAGGAAGCATAACTTTTGGACGACATGTCTACTTATCGATAAAAAAATTACATTTTCGGAATCCCCGTATGAGCAGATGGTGACCCATTGTCGCTTGGAACTTTGCAGTCTACTGAGGATCAAATATACTAGGAGTACAATGTAAATGTTTGACGTATATAACGAAGCCGTGTCTATCTGCTCCTCCTGCCACTTGGCAGAAGCTAAACGCCAACCAGCCACTCACTCAGGAGGAGCCATGGCATACGAGGAGGGGGAAGGTCCCCCGATGTGGTTCAGGTTTTGGTGGGGGGGCTCCAGTTTTTTTCTGGGCCACTTCAACGGAATTTTAAAAGCATCGTCAGAATTCTCAGCTCAAGCCCAGTCGATTGGCACCCTTTTTGAGCAAATTGGGATAAGGGGGCTCTGTGGACATGTTCAAAAGTCAGGGGCCACGCGCTCGTGTGCAGGCCGCGAGGTGAGTCAAGCCAATAACGCAGCAGCAATTAACCCCAAACTTACAGGATTGTGCCAGCATGAGATAGCCAGTGGAATTTTGAAGAAATGGAAGCAATGTGGGGCTGTGCAAGCCAGTTGTGGGTGCCTGTTAGGTCATGTGTGCATGGGCGTCGGTATCTTAATTTTGCCCCATAACTCTGCAACACTTCAGTTTCAGGTCTTGATGAGTATGCAGATGGATGCAGAATTCAAAAAGGCGCAGATTGGTACCCTTTTTGTCTGGGTGGGAGCACTGGAAGGGGGGTTTGGGGGGTGGGTGGTCCCTCAGGGGTTCCACCCCAAAAAGTGGACATGCCTTCCGGAAAAAAGCAGCCTCCTGGGCGGTGATATACTTGATATATGGTATACACCGTATATATATGGTTCTGGCCAACCCTACAGATAATGTTAACACCTTGGGTGTGAATTAGGAACATAACCACATTTTCAAAGGAGCACTCTGATGCTCGCACTCGGCAACAAACTCATCTCGCCAACCATTACACAAAAAACGCATTGTGGGTCAGGGAGGCTGTGTGCTGTGGCACTGTGACACACAGACACACAGACACATACCATGATTTACTGTTTGCAATGCGTTGCAGCGACAAAATCTGGCAGAAACCAATTCATCACCATCCTCCTTGCAGGTCGGAGTTCCACTTTGAGAACCCCAACAGTAAAGGGAGCTGCGGCTGTGGCGAGTCCTTTACGACCTGATACCTGGCCATCAAAGAGAGAAGCCCGTAGTTTCCTTTCTCCGAACTGGCGAACCTGCCACTTGTAGTATTTCTCCTCTTTGTTGTACGTGTAGTACTTAGTCCAAGATATGTACCACCAGTCTTTTTTGTGAAGGCATTCTTTTCTTTGGTGCTTCTTTTTGCACACATGTATTTCTACATTCTTTGTTTGCTCTTCTGTGTTTGTGTGTGTGTGTGTTTGTGTGTGTGTGTGCGAGAAAGAGAGAGAGAGAGAGAGGGAGAGAGAGAGAGAGAGAGAGAGAGAGAGAGAGAGAGCTCTGTTTTCCTTAGCTAGCTGCAAATGCTAGGAGTTGGAATTTTTTCTTATTTCATTGAACTTCTCATTCCCTCCTCTGTTTAATTATCATGATCATGATTATTACATTGCTGTTTCCATTGAGGAGCCAGGTGCGGCCAATATGTGGATTTGCCTTTGTAAAATCATGGTGGATTGCAAACTGCCTTCAGTTACAACATGCTCGACCTGGAACAAGAGGATACTTTGATACTACAGCAAAAAGTGCTCATGACACATATCACAACTAGCGTTTAAGCTGGCTGAGGTGCGCCGCAAAGCTGGCTTTGTAAAAAACTCACCACTTCCTCTGTGCATCAGCATGGACATGCAGACCTTCTACAGGGCTTACTTTTGGGACGGGGCATGAACAAATAGGATACAAGATAGCAAGTGAAATTTAGGAAAGTGTTTAGCACAATACATACAATTATCAGGTTGATGAACAGGGCAATTAGTTTGCTTGTCACGCAATTATGCCGTGTGGAAAAATTCTTCTGCTAGGTAAACTAAAAACAAGGAAGCAGAGCGCGATGAAGCTGCTGTTCTAGTCAGTAAGGGGGCCTTATCGTCTGCAACCAGAAATAACGGGTCCTACAAACTACTAAAATATCTGACAGCAGATGAAATCACTACCAGTTGTAACTCTGTGGTGTACTCTTGGCCAGCACTATTCTACTAATCTTCTACTCAGCCACAAGTCTTAGCACATGACGGTTGCTTTAACGCGACGGTTGTGATGGCCTCAGAGGCTATATTAAAGGCTCCAAAACGCTCACGAGCTGCCACTTTTGGTCCTCCTTCAGAACGTCAGACCACGAGTCCCCTGCTGCCTGCAGAAGTGCTGCACTGGCATTTTGCAGGGACACAGCCTGGCCTGCCATGGAGGACGCTGCCTCAGCCCACCTGTGTGGATGCATACCATTGTGTGTGCGTGTACATGTGTATGCATGCATGCGCGTGTGTGTGTATGTTCATGTGTGGGTGCGTGTGTCGGTGTCACTATGCAGGAAGGATTGGCTTAGGGTGTATGGGCAAAGCAAGCTAACCCTAAGTGTTCAATAAAGCAACCAACGTGCGTATGTATGCACGCCGCACTCACAGAATGTAAGATTCATGAACACGCCAGAACAACCCTGCGCACCCTTTATTGTGCCCCACAAACATGACACAATAATGGTTGGTGTCGGACACCACCTCCTTCATGCACTCCCGCATGTGCTGCCTGGTTTGCCCGTCCAGAGCGGCTACTGTGTAGAGCGACCTGAAAGAGTGACAGAAATATATATATCACAGAAATTGTGATGTAAGCACAGGGCTGCAACTGCGTAGAGCGGCCGAAAAGTTTAAAAATAGATTATTACAGAGGATTCTATATTTGCAGAACGGCTATTATGGACAAGCCTCCGGGCATCATGACCTAATTAATACTTGGCAGGAAATTTGCAGGAGTTCCACACCTGGCCCGACAAATTAAGGCTGATGGGAGTTCCACACCTGGCCCGAAGATTGAAAGCTGATGGCTCTCCCAAGAACCCAAGAACATTTAGGTATAGTATAATTAAAACCCTCCCTGTCCAGACGGGTAAATGATGGCCATTTGGGGGCATTTTTCCACACAGGGATAGGCTGGACATAATACATGACCAGCGGTAAGCACATCATCACTTTCTGCTGTAATGACCTATCATTCTGTACATGGATTGAAGTGGATCGATGGTGCTAAAAGCAATATGATAGGGCCTGTGCTAAAACTTGGCCTGCATTGGCATGCAAAATTAGAGGCATGGACAAATTGTGCAAACTCTCCATGGTATTGGTAATGATGTGACTAACAATAAATGGTTGTCTGGCCATGGTATTCATGATGTGACTTCCACGGTATACTCCCATGACTTCCATGGTATAATTCCATTATTACCATGGTATTATTGATGTGACTTACAATGAATGGTTGTCTGGCCATGGTATTCATGATGTGACTTCCATGGTATACTCCCATGACTTCCATGGTATACTTCCATGATTTCCATGGTATTAATAATGTAACTAACAATGAATGGTTGTTTGGCCATGGTGTAGCTCATGCCCGAAATTCATATTTAAGCTGGCACCATGATTTGTCGTGACTGCGTGCCTCAGAAGATTGAGCATGCACTCACAAGTTAACAAGCTCAAACTCCTACCCCCACATTACCTGCAAATTGTAAGCTTGCAATCTGGGCGCACATGAGCAATGGCATCCTAAAAATAATCACCATGGGCCTCAGTTAGGCCCTTTTGGATAAGAGGCACTTAGTGACGGTGCTGCCATCAGCTAACAATTTGCACACGCACGACAGAAGGTCATTATCTGACCTATCCGGGAGGCAGTGAAGCAGTAAATACACACGTCACTGCAGTGAAGAAGGTCACCACCAGCTAGAAGACAGGCAGATAAGCGTGGAATTATGGGAAAGCAGCACCGCCGTACACAATCTTGCCAAGTCAGAAGAGGGAGAAATTTGGAACGCAGAGGAGTCTTGAAGAAAGAAAGTCAGCAATAGATGGCCTATCCCACCCCTCCTGGAATTTAATTAAAGTATGCTCAATCTTTTCTTTGATGTGTGGCGTACCTCCAGCTCACAGATAATAAGTGGGGTTTGCCGGTTCCCACAACCTTGCATATCATACAAATTATACGCTTGCAAATTCCCGTGCACCGTAGTTATGCATGCACACTTCCACGTTGTGCAGCATACACGGAACCTAAAGGCGGAAAGGAGCTGCAGGCGGATAGGAGCTGGCTGATATTCAATCCTAACGAATGACCCTCATTTTGAGTTGCAACAATGCAGTTGACGTCATTTTAAATGATTTTGAGTCGCATCAATAAGGCGCGCGCTTTCCAATGATGCCAACATCGGCCTGCACACGACATGATGCCAACATCATGCACCCGACGTGATGCCAACATCGGCCTGCACGCGACATGTAACAGGGTTGGCCAGGCCGTGTGCTTGGAGATTCTGCTGAAAGTCTTGTGTCAAGATCGTACTTACAGGCTTCTGGCCAAACCTTTGTAAAAACGCACCCCTTGAAGTGGAGTACAAAAGCTGCATGATGACCTAGTAGTAAACCCACCCCATCAAGTGGGTGTCCACAGCCTCTAGTGACTCCATGACGGTGGTCATCTCGTTCAGGGTTAGCTTTGTCCTCTTGGAGTTTGAGGCAAGCACCAGATCTGGCTCCCATCCAGCCTGCGAGGCAAGGAGCACACATACACATGTATCACTGCGACGCACATATGCACGTATGTACACACGCATGTGCACACAAAGAGGGCACGAATCCACCATTGCAACGCACACATTTACGTATTTGCACACACGCATATGCACATGAATAGAGCACACATGTCCCATTGCGACGCGCACATCCAAGTAACAACGTACGCACGCAGAAACAAGGAAACAACGCACATGCATAGAGCACACATGTCCAATTCACATACACGCATACAAATACAGAATAGAAAGAGGACGCAAAAACGTGTAACCTTGTAATAAACATACAGGTATTCATATGTAAGTATTCATATGAAGCGCACACATACGCTGTCTTGAACCACTTAGCCAAACATATCAAAGGCTTTGTACGCCTAATACCAATTCAAAAGCAAAAGCTTAAGAGAGTAGCTCACTGCCTTTCGACGCGCAACTTAGTATAAGTGGAGTATGACAGGAACAAAAGTAAGCCCTGTGCAGCCTCGCCGCGGCGACGGAGGTGGACATCAGCAAAAAATTGGAGCAACTTGATCAACTAGCCTCCCTCTCCACTCTGAACCAGGTCCACCTCCACTGACCTTTCTAATTTCATCTGCTATACTGATAGCCTGCTGCACCCCTCTCTGAGTGATGGGTCGTTCGTGGTCTTTGGTGTTGGGAGGGAAGCCAGCATCCGCGTGCCTTAGCAATATCAGCTTCCGGATGGGGGTCTTCCCCTGAATCGGGCAATCATGCAGTGGCACATGTGCCCTAGTGAGCACGATTTGATGTAGTCTTGTGTGTGTTTGTTCTTGTGTGTGTCTTGTGTGTCACTGTGTGTGTGTGTGTTTTGAGTGTGTGTGTGTGTGTGTGTGTGCGCGCGTGTGTGTGTGTGTGTGTGTGTGTGTGTGTGTGTGTGTGTGTGTGTGTGTGTGTGTGTGTGTGTGTGTGTGTGTGTGTGTGCGTGTGTGTGTGTGTGTGAGTGTGTTCTGAGTGTGTTTGTGCGTGTATATGCGTACGTGTGTGCGTGAGTGTGTATGTGTGTGTTTGCGCGTGTATGTGTGTTTTTGTGTGTGTACGCATGTGTGCGTGCGTGCATTTGCGTCTGGAAGGGCAAACACCGTCTACAGCCTTCGAATCAATATACACTACAAATCAATACAATAGCACTACCTCTTGAGGGGTCTGTGCAGCGGGGGAAGCAGGTAACGTGCTCGGACTTGCTCGCACACAAACGTTTGTTCGCCTCATTCCCATCCCAGCCCTACTGTCTATCCCAGCCCTCCTGCCCATTCTCATCATCATCTTTAACCCGCCAGGAGCACCAAGCCCACTTCAATGAGCCTCTAGAAGTTGGTACAGAAGAGTGGCCAATAAATGGAAAAGGAAAACAAAATTTGAAATCAATATTACTATGCTGGATGAGTTGGAAATTTTGGAGCTGTCAGGAGAAAACTGCCTGGAGGATGTAAGGGACCTAAATCTCAGGTGATCAATAGACTAGCTTCTTGTACATCCTTTCCCCTACTAGAACCGCATCTCACCTGTCCCTATCTGTTGTACGTAACGTTCAGGTGCCGCAAGCTTACCAGCTGCGAGCTGGAGGTCCTCAGCACTGGGCTCAGCCAGCTGCAACTGCTCTCGCTGAGTCACAATCTACTGACTGACACTCAGGTCATTTCTTTTGCTTTGCACGACTTGCAATGCATGTGCACGCGCGCACGCGCGTACACACACACACACACACACACACACACACACACGCACACACACACACACACACACACACACACACACACACACACACACACACACACACAAGCACACACACACACACACACACACACACACACATGCACACACACAAACACACACACACACACACACAAACACACACACACACATACACACACACACATACACACACCACAACACAAACACAAACACAAAAAAACACCTACACGTAGACTCAAACACGCATGCAACACAGGCCCTCGGGTGCCTGCAGCAGCTGTGCTCTTTGAACTTGAACCACAACAATGTGAGCAGCTTGGAGGGTCTGAGCAGCTGCGTGAATCTGAGGGAGCTGTACGCAGCAAACAACAAAGTCAGAGATTTGACTCCGTTGTCAGGACTGGTCAACCTCACTACCCTGTCCATCTTCAACAATGCCGTTGACTGTTTGGACTCGTGCTTGCGGGTAAGCCTTCTTAAAAGGTTTGACCAGACCGTGTATGTGCACCATGTACATTGATGGTTCCTGCTGAAACTGCTGTGTACCTAGTACACACCATACAAGGTCTGCCCAAGCCTGCTCCCAGGTAATGAGGCTACTCTGCTCATAATCCTTAGCAATTAGTGTGTCCAAGAACGTAGGTCTGCGTGTTGCGTCGGAAGGCGCTTCAAACGCAGGCTCAATGAGCAAAGCTCTGGCTGAGGACGTTCGGTCAATGCGTGGAGGTTACAGTGCACACTCCACCCACACGTGTCTCCGTGCAAACCCCCAAAAAACTTGCACATGTGCAGAATTGGCCAGAACCATGTATATATATACACACAGTGTATATACAGTTATTCTGGCAGGATTGTTATCAGACATATGGTCATATACGGCATTTATATACGGTTCTGGCCAACCCTGTGACATGTGTCTCGTGTTGTGTAGAGATGGCCAGAACCCAGAACCATATACTTACACCGTTGATGACCATATACTTCGTGATTTCCCTACCTAAAAGACTGTTTAGGTAGACACCGTATATATGTGGCCAACTCTAATTATGTGCTATATCTCCACTCAAGTAAACACGCTACAGCTCAGCTGTGCATGCACCCCTTATTTTAAGCCTTGACCAGCCTTTTTGCTTGCCAATGCTCCAGAATCTGGAACGGATATAGGTCAACCCCAAAGGGTTTGTGGTTTGGCCATCATCCTTGACCAGCCTTGATGTGCACACCCTTCTTCATGCTTAGCACCACACGTGCCTGCCAAGCGCTGACGGCCCAAGCTGTCCCCTCATTTGGGTGATCTATTTGCGGTTTCACACACACGCATACGCACACACACATACCATCATTGTCACGCTATTTTTCTTTTACACACACATGCATACGATAACAGACTTCTTCAGGCTTTGCAGGGCTCACGTGTGCTCTGAATTTCGAGGTTGGAGAGCTGCTCCGCACTCTCTGTAGATGATCTACTCCTGGCTGCTCACAGAAGCACACGAGCACAAACACTCGCATACATACATACAAACACACACCTACTCACAAACACGCCTGCAGGCATTGCACGGCTTGCCTGTGCTCCACAGTTTGGATCTGGAAGGCAACCCCATAGCCTCCATGCCTGGGTACAGGCAGCGTGCCATTTTGGAGCTGGCTGCCTTGCAAACCTTGGATGGTGGGTCTTCTCCCTTCTTGGAGCTTCCTCGCTCTTGAAATTGTACGTATTAAAAAAGGCTGCGTGCCACTTTGACGCTGCCCTGCTGGCATCAGGCTTTGGCTCTCTTTATTCATATTCATTCATTCCAGCCGCCTTCTGTTGGCTGTGCACCAGGAGCTGCATTTTATGGTGGCGTGAGTCTGTTCCTTTACAACAACTCTCCACAGCACTCTCTCTACAGCAACTCTCTAAAACAAAAGGCATGTGGAGTAACTGAGCACTTCTGCCCCAAAAAAGTCGCACACTGCACTGTCTTTACATCATCAAAATTGTATTCCTTGTGCCCGCCCGGACTACATCTTTGTGGGGGGGCATGATAGGACGCTGAGTAGCACGTGTCGCTTTCGTTCTTGACCCTCTCTCTCTCTCTCCCTCTCTCTCTCTCTCTCTCTCTCTCTCTCTCTCTCTCTCTCTCTCTCTCTCTACTTGGGTGACACCAGAAATGAGAATAGAAAGCGCTGGATCACTGCTGTTCACTGCTTTAGTTATTCCATGAAGTAGCTTTTCTATGGCTGGCCAGCACCGTGTATATTAAAAACACCATACATGGCCGTATATTTGGTAAATTCCTTTCAAAAAAACCACTATTATAAATAGGTTCTGGCCAATTCTAAGCTTTTCCAACAGTGAGAGGTCTAAAAGCATCCTTGAGATGCTGTTCTCTATTTATCCATTGTTTTTTTTTAGCGTGAGCATTATCACAGCATGTCCCTCTAGCTTTGCCAGACACACACACATGCATTAAAAAATACGGTACACACAAAGCGATGCACATTCACGCACACGCTCCCTAATATGCACACATGCACACATGCGCATACGTGACAGAGTTTGCATACGCACCTCAAGCTCTGCCAGAGAAAGGTTGTACAGTGGACTTTGCACACACCTCAAGCTCTGCCAGAGGAAGGTTGTGCAGCGGAATGTTTGGGTGAAAGATGTGTGTCACCACCGCACGCACCTCAAGCTCTGCCAAAGAAAGGTTGTACAGCGGACTGTTTGGGTGAATGATGTGTGTCACCACCGCAGGCAGCCCCAGTCTGAGGTTAGTTTCCTGCAGGTAGGAGGATGGCAAAATGGTGCAAATTGGATTGCAGCATGCGCAGGTCGGTATATGGATGGGCAGTCCTTGATATCAGCTCACACATCACACATGCTGTCGAAGGCACGCTACTACTCTGTGCATTTATAGCAACATGGATATTAAGTCTTAGTATGTACACATACATAGCACACAGCACTTAGACCCCACTTACAAACAAACCAAGGTCGAACGCACCCTTGACCTAATGCAAATGCACAACCACTTGAGCTTATGGACTACCAAATACTATGTATGGCTTGGTACCACTTGCGCTTATGGACTACCAAACACTGTGTATAGCTTGGTACCACTGGAGCTTATGGAATACCAAACACAATGTATGGCTTGGTACCACTTAAGCTAATGGACTACCAAACACAATATGTGGCTTGGTACCACTGGAGCTTATGGACTACCAAACACTGTGTATAGCTTGGACAGGCGTCCTCACACGTACACACACTGCAGCCGTTCACATGCATCCCTTTCCGTAGGTGTTGGACGCTTTGTATGCCATGCAGACAATGCAGCACGCAGTGCTCCCTTATTATTCTTGCGTTTCCTCACATGTGATTCACATGACGCAACCAAGCGCGCGTACACGCCTTTGAACTGGAGTCACAATTTGCCAATTCCTTGTTGGGCAAAGTGATGCGCAGCATTCTTGCACACACTTCCTTCACTGCATTTTCTCACATACGCGTCAAATAATACAGCCATGCACACAAACCCATCCCTTTCCAGAGTCATGATGTCGTGGATTCATCACCAGAGTCATGATGCCGTCAATTCATTACCAGAATCGTGATGCCGTCAATTCGTTACTAAACAGAGCAAAACACAGCCTTTTCACACACCAAGCGTAAGCCGAGAGCAGATGTGAGGACCAATGAAATTGAAAGGCGGAGAGACGACAGAGGAACACAGATTAAAAGCAAGAGTGATATGGTAGCACATCACTTATGCTGCACTACAAGAAATGGAGTTCATGTGATTCACACTCAAAAATCAGCAGCATTCTGTAAGTCACACGTCACACAACGCAACCATGCAACCATGCACATTAGAAAGCCATACCTGAGTCACTACATCGTCAATATCTAAATGGACAAAGCGGTACGCAGCGTTCCCCGCTGCCTGGTCTGGTACAGTGAGCAGCAGCGACAGCTGCAAGAATGAAACAAAAACAGGCAGGGTGTTAAGTGGTGAGCAGCAGCGACAGCTGCAAGAATGGAACACACACACGGGTAGGGTGTTGAGTGGTGAGCAGCAGCGACAGCTGCAAGAATGGAACACACACACACACACACACGGGCAGGGTGTTGAGTGGTGAGCAGCAGCGACAGCTGCAAGAATGAAACAAAAACAGGCAGGGTGTTAAGTGGTGAGCAGCAGCGACAGCTGCAAGAATGGAACACACACACGGGTAGGGTGTTGAGTGGTGAGCAGCAGCGAC
>Ga0307947_1003004_pt1 | contig 13590 bp, 11 predicted proteins | sample OrgLakmetagen232_FD_201840 | JGI IMG/M metagenome (GOLD analysis project Ga0307947, IMG submission 201840) | Saline water microbial communities from Organic Lake, Antarctica - #232 | ecosystem: Environmental > Aquatic > Non-marine Saline and Alkaline > Saline | place: Antarctica: Organic Lake...
GGGTGTGTGTGGTTGTGTACACCTGGTGCGTGCGTATGTTGCATTTTTGTGTGTGCTTGTGTGTGGTTGTGTACACCTGGTGCGTGCGTATGTTGCATTTTTGTGTGTGGTTGTGTGTGGTTGTGTACACCTGGTGCGTGCGTATGTTGCATTTTTGTGTGTGGTTGTGTGTAGTTGTGTACACCTGGTGCGTGAGGGCACCGGGATTGAAGCACCGATGCGGCACGAGCTGCTGAGCAAGTGCGTGTGGTTGCTGCTGTTTTGGTGTTTTTTGTGTGTGGTCGTGTATACCTGGTGCGTGAGAGCACCAAAGCGCTGATGTAGCACGAGCTGCTGAGCATGTGAAATGTGCATGGTGTGCCTGCATGTGCCTGCGTGCGTTGTTTGTTCATCTGGTGTGTTATTGCATTGATGCAGTGAAGCACTGATGCACCTGTTAGGCGTGTGTGTAGGGGTATGTGCATGGTTGTCCTCCAAACTGCTTCTGGAGGGGTGTGAATTAGGTTGGCATGCGTAGATGTTCAGTTCATCACATAGATCAGTTCATCACATAGATCAGTTCATGGCATAGATCTGTTCATGGCATCAGTTCATGGAATAGATCAGTTCATGACATAGATCAGATCATGGCATGCGTATATGTTCAGTTCATCGCATAGACTGGACCGTGGCAATGCTTCAGGGTCTTTTGGGCTTGTGTGCTTCGTATTGCTCAAGCTTGGATTGCATGTGTGGTCTCACCGAACTGTGGTCACACTTCTTTCCTGAGCACACGAGAAAGAATGTTCCGTGTGGTCTCTCCTCCTGGGGGTGGGTATGTGCAGAGGGGAGAGTGTGAAACAACACAAACCCCAAAGCAACATTTGATGAGCTGACTTTCTTGCCAGGCGATGCAACATGTTATGCATTGTTGTGGACCAAGGAGTCACAGCTTCCCCAGCTCTTCCGTCCACAAAGAAACATGCAGGCTACATGTACGATGCTAGGCATGGAATTAGGCCACTCAGAAATACAGGAAGAACCTCAGAAATTTGCATATGAAACAATGATTGCAATCTCACTAATGCTGCAGCCAGTTTTTTTTATGTACAACGCCTTTGCGCATGATGAGCCCTATCTCCATGTTAAGTCAGCTAGTAATTATTGTAACATTCTTTTCGGAAGTGGTAAAATTCGAAACAAACTCAACTCTTGAACTAAAAACAGGCCACGTTTTGTTGCACCTGCTGTGCAGGCACAAACACAATATAGCCATCATCCCAGAGCCGGTGCCCAATTCTCTAAGCTCCACCGTGATCAGAAAACAGGCTGCGCAAGGTCGCACTATTAGGTACTTGGTCCCCGACGGAGTAGTGGAATATTTAGCGACGCATCCTGAGGTCTATGCGAGCAAACTCTAGCCAGATATTGCAGTCATGCGTTGCAGCTTTCCTTGTTCCGTGTATAGTTGTGACTCAAACAAAATATTGTAATTCCAAAGGTGTGGATGCTCCCGCGTACAATTCCCGTAGCTTAGGTCGATGGCTTCAAATCAAAGGAGAAACCTGAGAAGTCTTGACAAGGTTCGGTGTAATCCCTTCCACTGTAGCTAGTTGACAGTCGAAGTAGTATGGTTAAGTGTTTTGGTGCTCACACTAGCCAGAGTCCCACTTAGTTGTGAGCCTTTTCTTGATGCACGCTGGTGACTTCCAGCGTAGACTTTTACTTTTACTTTGTTCGGTATGCTTACAAATCATGTAACTAATAATCAGATCTTGGCTGTTGATTGATTGTGGTTGGTATCAGGGGCATTACAGGGCCATTTCAGTCAATGGTAATTTATTAGGATGGGATTGGTCCTACTATCAGATTGTCAAGAGGGTTGCATTCTTGACCTGAAACCGTCTCCTGATGAGAGTTGATATTAGTGCTGGAAAGGGCACGTCTGGTATGGACAAGCTTGGCAGCGTAGTTGACAGATTGTACATGAAGAAGCTTGGAAGCAAGTTTCTTAGCTCTTTGACAATCAAGACCCAGCTCCTTAAAAGGCTCCAGCATGTGATTGTTGTAGATGGTGCCACCCACTCCCAAAAGGATGGTGTGGAGGGTAACATAGGCTCCTTGAAGGATGGTGCAGAGGCCTTTGTGCTGTTCTGTTCCTGCGCGGTGCTCAGCTGGTTCTGCGGTCTAGTGTCCTCATAGTACTTGATCTCAACGAGGTGAATGTCACGTTGAAGAGCACTGAGATCTTTGCGTCGATGCTGTCTGGGAAAGGTGGATCTGGTGGTGACTGGCGGTGCTTCTGAGGAGCTACCGGTCTCTTTCAATTTTCCCCTGCCTCTCCTTAAACCCACCCCCCTTTACTAGTCTATTGCTTTTTACTAGTCCGTTGCTTACTGGTCTGTTGCTTTTTTGTTTTTGCGATGGGAGCAACCAGTACAGCATCTGGACGGCTGGAGGTAAACCTATTTTTGCCTGAAGCAGGGTGGAAAGAGCCACTTTGGTACAATCCTAGTTTCAGCTGTATGTGAATCTGAAGATTTTGCCCAGCCAGCCGTTCGCTGCTACCTACATCCATGCAGACAAATCAGTATCCTAGAGAGCCTGTCTTGCTGAGGGCTAATCATGCTGCATGCTCAGTTGTGTCTATTAGTAATCATGTTTCTTATTTGCGTGTGTTGGCATCCAGAAAGGATATGCAGGGCACTCTCGCTCTTCCTCAGACTTGTCTGATAACCATCTCCTCGGTGCATTCTGCAATTGCTTGAGCCGTCGCTTCCTTCTCGCGTGGTGAGGGAGGAGACGTTAAACACACCTTTATGGGGATGTTCAATCAATGACCTGCTGCACTCAAAACTGCGGCCGTACGCAGTGCGCTGCAGCTAGGACGTGTGACACATTTGCAAGCCAGTAAATGCCTTATTGGTTTGGTTGCAGGCTTTTTCCAAGCTTCCGCTCAGACGCTCTCTTGCTCTCTGAGGCATATATAGCATGTAACCTTGCTTGTTTCAGCCTAGTCTTGCACTTTTCATTCAATGTTGCCTTTCATTCTTGCTGTCAACAGTGACACCCACAGCTCAAAACGGTAAGACTAATAATGACTCTTATTTTACAATTTGAAATAATTCTACAAAATAGAAGTAACTATTTTACAGCCTGAGAATAGTGCACTAGGTGTTATGAAAGGTCAAACAGATCTGGTTTGCAGCTGTGGTCTGTGAGAAGCATTTAAATAGCAGGTCTGCAGAGCCACACACGTCTAGGTCTATTTAGTCACAAGCTCGTTTTGCACAAAACAAGACCCGTGAACAACAAGCAAATCAATACAAACATAGAATTTGGACGTACCTTTTAAGTCTGTCTAGTGCACGAACAGCAAAAAAGAAAGCATGCACCACAATTCGGTGGGGAGTTTGATTGTGAAGTTGGCCTAGTGCATAGGCAGCAAAAGGAATCACGCGCCGGAGTTTGGCAAGAGCAATTGAGGGGGACGGGGCAGTTTGCAGACTGAAAGGGAGGCAAAGGGTGTGTCCAGCGGCCTACTTCGGTTGGTTTGCTCTATAAGGTCGAAAGGGCTGTGTACAGCAGCCTGCTTGTCAATTCAGGCTTGCAACATCCTCGGTAAACAATGCATCAAGCAACCTGATCTGGGCGGCTGGCCTGAAAACAAAAATAAAGTAGAGGAAGAGGGTGCATGTAAGCCAGGTACAAGGAATGTATTAGAAGCAAAAGGTGAGAAAGGCATGATGGTAAGTACGGAAGATGCATTATTTATGGCTGTGACTGCAAGTGAGAGACAACAATGCTTTGTTTAGCTTGCTTGTGAAGGCAGCTTTTCTCCAAGTGGAACGTTGTGTGGCTTTGCATCCATCGGACAATGCAGGAAACAAAGCAGCATCCTTTCCTAGTCCATACCGGCAGTGCTTGTTCACTATTTGCGTTCTTTTTTGTCTAGTGCGGCTGCAATCAACTACTATGCTGCTGCTATCAATTTCTCTGCAGCTGCAATCAATTACTATGCTGCTTTCTGCATGTGATGACGCTGGAAAAAGGTGTGGAGGAGCAAGGGCTCTTGTAGACGAAATAGACAACCCGGAGTGCATAACACCTGACAAACACAACAGCAACGCAACAGACTCCGCTGGAATGCTGATAGTGTCTACCTACCTGCGCTCTAATTTTTTTTTACGCTGGCAGAGATAGCACACTCAGCTAGATGAGTAGGCGATCTGAGACGATTGGTCCAGGCCTGCTTTGGTTTGACACTGGAAAAGGAGCACAGAATGAGCGTAGACAAAGGATAAGACGCACCTGGTGGGGTGGGAACACAGGGCTTCAGAGTGATGAACTGACGTGCTGCCAGCTCAGTGGCTTTAAAGCCACCCATCTCGTCAGCCAACTCGAACCTGTGAGACGGATGCAGGAATGCTTGCATAGCATGGGTAAGGGTAATGCTCTAGACCTTGCAGGGTAATGGTGGCAGAGGTGCTTTGTTGGAGGGCTGGCTGATGTTTTGGGTTGACACGGCCATAGGCAGAGTTGTGCTTCACCACGACGTCTAAAGTACTTGCATTTTTGCATTTCTGTGTGCAAAAAGAAGGAATCAAGCAGCTCCCTAGCCAAGCAATTCAACCCACTCCAAAAGAAAGATCACCATAAGTCTAAGCTACCAGGAACTCGCTTGGGCATTACTTCTAAGTGCTTGCGGCATTCAAACTCCTAGCGTTCCACAACACACACACACATACACACACCACTGTGCACTCCCTCTCCCCTGTGGTGAACCACAGCATACACAAAACACGTGATCCCATTTCCTGATCCAGATTTTTTATTTTGACAACACACAGCTAGCACAAAACACATATCCTGAACCTACCTGAAGCGGCCGACCAGTGTTGCAAGGACGCTGCGAAGCTCCAATGTGGCCAGGCTCTGGCCCACACAGTCACGAGGGCCCAAGCTGCAAGCACACAGAGGCAGTGGAAACAACATGGGGTTGGTTTGGCAGTAGCACTGCTTGGCTAGCATTGCATACCAGCATCAGCGGCCAATAGCAAACTCTGGCCCACACAGTCACGAGGGCCCAGGCTACAATGACACAGAGGAGAGGCAGTGATAATAATTGGGTTTTGCAGCAGCAGCATAGCTGTGCCGGCACTGTTTGGCTGCCAACATACAATTTCTTATGGAAAGGGTCAAATACAACTTCTGAAAGCCAACATGACCAGTAAGTGGCTTAGCGCAGGCGTTGTTCTAAACAGAGTGTTGTGCTGGGTTGAGAATGGGACACCTCAATGATGATCAATAGAAAGCCCAGGCTTGCACAATCGCGAGGCTTTAAGAGCACACACGACAACAGGACTCAGCAAAAAAAAACTGTAGTATGATTTTGACAGGAGCTCAGCTTGGGCAGGAGCTCAGCTTGGACGAACAAGAGGAAGCAAAATGGCAGGGAGAAGGCACTGTGAAATGGTGGATGCTTACATTTGTCTCAACGTGTGCAGTGGAACAAACAGAAGCGTGAAATGCTTACATTTGTCTCAACGTGTGCAGTGGAACAAACAGAAGTGTGAATTGCTTACATTTGTCTCAACGTGTGCAGTGGAACAAACAGAAGCGTGAAATGCTTACATTTGTCTCAACGTGTGCAGTGGAACAAACAGAAGCTGGACACAGTACCTGAATGGCTGAAATCCAACCCGGCGTGAAAAGACCTCCCCCTCAGCCCCTTCACCTGCAGGTGTGTATGTGCGTGTGCGTTTGTGTGTGTACAAGTGCGTGTGTGTGCGCGTGTATGTGTTAGGGCCAATTGAACAGTTGAGGTATCTATTCGTTTTAATTTGTACACATGGGTGTACTTAGAACTGGGTACCGTAGGTCATACTGGTCACCATAGCACCATAGGTCAGCATAGGCCAGCATAGGTCAGCAGTGGTCAGCACCACAGGTCACCATAGATCGTACTGGTCACCATAGGTCAGCTCCATAGGTCTCATACTGGTCACCATAGCACCATAGGTCACCATAGGCCATACTGGTCAGCATAGGTAATATAGGTCACCATAGGTCAGCATAGGTCGCACTGGTCACCATAGGTCAGCCCCATAGGTCTCACACTGGTCACCATAGCACCATAGGTCAGCATAGGTCAGCATAGGTCAGCACCATAGGTCATACTGGTCACCATATGTCAGCTCCATAGGTCTCACACTGGTCACCATATGTCATCACTATAGGTCAGCATAGGTCAGCACCAAAGGTCATCACTGTAGGTCACCATAGGTCATACTGGTCACCATTAGTCAGCCCAGCCAAGCCCCACCCCAAAAGAGGGAATTAATGCCCCTTTCCTGAAATGCACATATGAGGTTACTCAATAGTTTCTATACATAAACGTAACACTTCTGCAAAACAATTTATGAGAGCTTGGGGTCAATAATGAGTGGGGGGCTGGATTTGTGCCATTTCCCTGACAGAAAGGTGGCGTAAGTGTAAAAAAGGTGGGTTTCGTTCCGAATTGTACCAATTCTTTTGTTCCCAGATGAGTTTAGGGTAAAACCATACCCATCAAAGCATAAAAAGGGGGGGTGAAAACTTGTCCCTATCAGGGAACTTCAGGGGGTTTGAAAAACCTACGGTTCGCCCTCAGCTAGTTTTTTTTCGTGCGGGTCGCCCTCAGTTGATTTTCTAAATAGTGAAGAAATGTGCGGTTATATAAGGGTTGAAAATTTTTTGCCTGGGCTGCTGACGCAGCCCAGGCTTTGGGGATGGGGTATTGAGACAAGGAAATTGGGTTTACATGCTTGGGAAAACTTCAAACATCCAATTCATTGTAACCATCAGCGCTCCTCCGCAGGTGTATCCCAGTCGAGGAAAGAGAGATGCGCGGGAAGGCTCACGAGTGGCAAGGCGGTCGATTGGGATGGTCGAGCAGGCCCAGGGGCTAGAGCAGCTGGGGGCTCAGCAGCGGGTGCAGAGCTGGGGGCTCCGCAGCGGGTGCAGGAGGTGCCGAGGGTTCAGCAGCAGCTAGAGCGGGGGACTCGTCATGCTCGAGAGCATCATGGAACTCCTCCCCCTGGTTCTGCGGCAGCTGCCTCCTCTGGTACTGGGCCTGCTCCCTCTGCTGCTGCTCCCCCTGCTGCTGCTGGTGCAGCCGCTGCTGGTGCTGCTGCTGCTGGTGCTCCTGCACTGAGGCACGCCCCGCGCGTTTCCCACCACACAAGCACCACAAGCACCACAAGCACCACAAGCAAAGAAACACTTACATACGTCAGCTTGGGAGTTACCTTCTGTGGGCTCCCTTCCTCCTCCCCCTCCCCCTCCCTCCTTTCCTTCCTCTCTTGCCCGGAGCCATTAAGTCAGTATCATTACATTTTCTCCGGGCAGCCCGGACATTGAATTTTAATTTAATGCGGGAAGCCCGCGGCCAGTGTCCTCCGTCCACTGGCTTTTCTCCGGGACGCCCGGAGTCAACCTTTTAAATTTTGGCCTTGCCCTACGGGCAAAACCAAAATTTAATTTATAAGTGCGGCGCCCGCACGGGCTGAAGTTCCCTGGTCCCTATAGGACGCCCCTAAAGGTGCATGGGCCTGTTTGCTGGGCAAAAATGGTGCATTTTGGAAATCCTTGAAACACGCTTTCTGGCCACCACCTGGGTGTTGGGAGTCCTTCAGTGTGCTCCCAAGGCATGCCCTGTCAAGTATAATGGTCTGGAATGCTGGGGGTTGGGCCATGGTGGGCAGCGACAGCTGAGAGTTCAAATGCCATCTGCTTTTAACTTTTGCAGTAGACCCCTTCCAGAGAAACAACAGACCAACCCTTTTGAACTACAAACAGCATGCAAAGGAAGTGAACTTTGTTTTTCATTTTGGTTGGGCCAATCAAGCGCCAGTCGAAATTCACTTTTTTGAACAAACCGTCGAAATTTTTATTGCAAAAAAACGTGCTTGGATTCCGTCAAGTGTGGTAGAAGCCTTTGCATTTCGTAGTTTCCCTGCCAAAAGGGAGTCCAAAACCAGACCTTCACCCCAGCATCCCAGACCTCCAACAAAATGTCCCCAATTTTATTGCAAACACCCCTGGTAAGTTGAGAGGAGCTTTTGAAATCCTTTTTTTGGCAGGAAATTCCACCCTATTCCACTCTGCCCACCTGGGCACCTCCCGCCACAAACTGAATTGCAGGGGTGCTTGGATATATCCAACAAAGGTTTCTACACACTGAAATGTACTGTTCTGCTTTGGGACAAGAACTCTCAAAAGGATGGCTGGCCTGACCATAGCTTGAAAATCAGTTATAACTCAATGAAGGCAGAGGAAGAACTCCCTGCACCTACATGGGATCAATAATGCAGTTGCTTGTAGGGCGTGCTTCAACCAAGAAAAACGTACTAACAAGTACGCACGCAAAAAAACGCTCCACACATGTGCCTAGTAAAAAGAGGCAGTTTGGTACACCTTGTAATGCGCAGAGGAATTCACTCATCACTACTATAATTATACACAAAAAATTCCCAAGTGCCTCCTGAAACCCATTTTTTTCTTGGCTTGCACCAGGCAACGCACAAAAACAAGATCACTCTGTCTCTGTCCACTTTTTTCTGTGTGCGCACAATATAAAACGGCAAGTGCACGTGCCGCCTGACACCCTTCGTTCTTTGGCTTGTATATTGTGCATGGTAAACACACAGGAGCTATGTTGCCTGTCTACTCTATTTTCGCACACACTCACACACACCCCTACACCCCTACACACACACACACACACACACACACACGACCACCACCCCCAAGCGACAAGTGCACGTGCCTGACATCCATCTCTCTGGCTTGTATTCGTCTGCATCCTCGCCCCACGCTTCTCGTCTCCTGTGGATACTGTACGTGTGCAGCCTGCGAGATGGAAACCAAGATACTGTACGTGTGCAACCTGCAGATGGAAACCAAGATTCTGTACGTGTGCAGCCTGCAAGATGGAAACCAAGATACTAAACGTGTGCAGCCTGCAAGATGGAAACCAAGTTTGTCCGTGGGGAAGCATGATGACTTGCGTGACCTTTGAGGTCAGGGGTCCTTCCTGCACGAGTCTGCTTCCTTGAAAAGCACACCAGCACACACACACACATTCCTACTTACAGCAGCACATACCCACAGCACACCAATAGAAACTTACATTACAACAGCCCCCTTTGGCACGATATGGCCGTTCACGTTGATTTCGTGGGAAGGTTCCCTGCAAAGGCACATGTGTGTGCTTTATGTGCAAGGGATACGGTTTTGCAGAGTGCATATCTGTGGTGCACATTATCTAACATGTGTGTGTGTGTCCTTGCGCGTGTTTGTGTGTTTGCATGTGTGTTTGTGTCCTTGCATGTGTGCGTGTGTGTGTCTGCCCATTGTATATATGTGTATGTGCGTGCGCACTTAAGCATGGCCCACGTAGTATAGTAACATGATTTCTTGAAGGAACAAATGTGCAACGCTGCAGTGATCTGATTGCCCACACGCACCCCTTGTTGCCACAGGTATAGTGAATCCAAGCGGCAGTTAGGTGTCTGGAAGTACCAAAGCTTTATTTCATAGGACTTATGAAAGGATCAATACCTCAATCGCATTTGAACTTTACAACACACAAATGTAACCCTAAGGAAATAAGGCTCACATACACACACGCACACACACACACGCACACAACAAACACACGCACGCACACATACGTGTGCGCACACACCTTCCAGACCCTGTCGAGGCTGCCGGGAAGAGCCTCAAGGACTCATTGATGGCTGCATCTAATGCCTTCAGCCTTCCCAAGTCACCCCACTCGATGGGACGAGCAGGCCTGCAAGACGTGATTGAGAACCAAGTCGTTGCATAACAATTGATTGGTACATGCTTTTACAGCGCTTTGGTTCACATTGTCAGCTGTGTTATTTCATATTAATCACAGTAACTAATGTTATGACTGCATGCAACACAGTAACAAAATGTCAAACATCTCTCAATCATATTGTATATCATGAACCATAGTAAATAATAGTAATAGATTAAATGACTGCGTGCATCACAGTCACAAATAGACAACTTGACACAGGAGAGGAGCTGCAGTGTTGACGCAACAAGCATGATCCGGTTGGCCTGCGCACACATTTTTACACATGCCCAGACACGCAAATATTTAGCATTTTACACACACACGCACGCACGCACGCACGCAAGCATACACACACATGCACACACACACAAACACACACACACAAACATGCAAACACACACATGCATGCACACATACACACACACTCACACATGCAAACACACACATGCATGCACACGTACACAGTGATGGCACTTAACCTTGAGCGTAACAGTACCTTACTGTACCCCCCATGCACTTTAAAAAAGAACAGAAAACACGCGGAAGCAGGCAGATAGACCACACCCGCGGTTCCTTGAGAATTGATAGCACAGTAAAACTCCACCAAACCAAATCACAGGTAGGAAGCTGGTGGTGTTCACTGCCTGCATCGTTTTTTATTTCTATTGTAAGGAACTGGAAGCTGACAGATAAATTGATCTAACACTCAAAAGCTGACAGGAAATTTGATTAACACTCACATGCTGGACTGTGAATTGATCTAATACTGGAAAGCTGATTGGCAAATCGATTTTAACACTCACATGCTGGACTGTACATCAATTTTAACACTTGCAAGCTGATAGGCAAATCGATTTTAACACTCACATGCTGGCAGGCAAATTGATTTAACACTGGCATATTGACTGCAAATCGATTTAACACTCCGCAAGCTGATAGTGACACGACTCACTTAACAGATGATGCCAGCAGGATTAGGGCATAACTCACTTATCACATGATACCTTGATGGCAAAACTCACTTATCAGATGATGCCAGCAGGCCTAGGGCATCTAGCTCCTTTTCAACGCGCTGCATGGCTTTTGGGTGTGTGCTCAGGCACATGAGCGTCCATCTGCAGAGTATAAGTGCGTATGTTTGCGTGTTTGTGTATTTGTGTGTTTGTGTGTAGCGTCAGGGTGTGTGCTCAGGCACGTGAGCGTCCAGCTGCAGAGTTGAAGCGTGTGCGTGTGTTGTGTGTTTGTATTCATGTGTAGTGTCAGATTGTGTGCTCAGGCACGCGAGTGTCCAGCTGCAGAGTCCAAGTGTATGTTTGCGTTGAGGATTTGTGTGTAGCGTCAGGGTGCGTGCTCAGGCACATGAGCGTCCATCTGCAGAGTATAAGTACATATTTGCGTTTGCGTTGGGGATTTGTGTGTAGCGTCAGGGTGTGTGCTCAGGCACACGAGCGTCCATCAGCAGAGTAAAAGTGCGTATGTTTTGTGTGTGTTGTGTATTTGTGTGTTTGTGAGTAACGCCAGGGTCTGTGCTCAGGCACATGGGCATCCAGCTGCAGAGAAAGTGTGTGTGTGTGTGTGTGTGTGTGTGTTGTGTTTCTATTTATGTGTAGTGTCAGGGTGCGTGCTCAGGCACATGAGCGTCCAGCTAAAAAAATGAAGTTTGTGTGCAGCTGTGTGTACGTTTAAGTGCATGTTGTGTTTGGTGAGTCAGGCACTTCAGCATTCAACAGTACAGTCAAAGAGCATGTGTTTGTACGCAATTATTAATGTATAATTATGATCATTAGTCTAACACATATGTGCGCAAATATTAATGCATAATTATGATCGTTAGTCTAGTCTAACACATGTGTCTGTTTCTTGCTCAACGTATGTTATCGTTCCATTTGGGACACAAATTTCTTGCTTGCGTTTCAAATTTCTTATTGGTCAAACTCTCACAGAATATTTTAAGCTCATCTTGTCAGAACCACTCAACACATTGCATACCATCATTGCCACGTTTGAGGCATAGATGTACACAAACACAAGCGCACACACACACACACACACATATGCACACACTCTACAACGGCACCGCCACCACCTCTGCCACTCACGCTATACTGTGTGCGGTGGTCTTGAACACTGCCATTAAGTGCGCTACTCACGCTACTCTGTGTGCGGTGCCACTGTGTGCTCACTCACGCTATACTGTGTGCGCTAGTCACGCTATACTGTGTGTGCGCAGAGCCCTATACTGTGTGTGCGCAGAGCCCTATACTGTGTGTGCGCAGAGCCCACTCACGCTATACTGTGTGCGGTGGTCTCAAAGCCTGCCACCAGCAGGAGTGCAACCTCGCTCTTAAGCTGCTCCATGTTCAGTGGCTTGCCTGTGTTTGTGCAGAGTGGGTGTGTTCACGCACCAGATGCTTAGTCAGCTCTTACATCAAATGCCCACACTGCCAGTAAGTTCAATGGCTTGCCTGCGTTTTGTAGAGTATGGGCTTGTTTGAGGCCAACCAGCTGTTTGTGTTCAGCAACTTGTCGTAACCTCAAGGCAATATTTGAATATTTGTAGGGTTGGCCAGGACCGTATGTTTACACCGTATATGACCGTATATTTGGTGATTTCCCTGCCAAAAATACCGTATATAAACCGTATATATATGGTTCTGGCCAACCCTAAATATTTGACAATGTCAGGGCTTGTAAACAACAGTGCTTGGCATCGGTCAGGGCTTGTAAACAGACGTCAGGGCTTGTAAACAGACGTCAGGGCTTGTAAACAAATGTCAGGGCTTGTAAACAAATGTCAGGGCTTGTAAACAAGTGACAGGGCTTGTAAACAAATGACAGGGCTTGTAAACAAATGTCAGGGCTTGTAAACAAATGTCAGGGCTTGTAAACAGACGTCAGGGCTTGTAAACAAATGTCAGGGCTTGTAAACAAATGTCAGGGCTTGTAAACAAGTGACAGGGCTTGTAAACAAATGACAGGGCTTGTAAATAACAGTGCTTGGCATTGAGCAATGCATTCCCTCCAAGCAGAGCTCCTGCATCTCCATTCTTTGTGCACAGGGTGAGTGCACTTTTCCCCTAGCCAAGCACCATCGACTAGTCTTCGCTCTTTGAGCGTCACTGTGCTGATAAAGCCAGCCTGCGCCTTACGCACTAATGTCAGTGCACTTCGTCGCTAATCCGTAACGAGCAAATGCTCTAAATGGCAATCAAAAACACGCTGGCTACTCCTTGCTCCCATGCTGAGCGCCCTCTTTGTGTTTTGCACAAGACAGGTCACAAAGGCAAAAAGCAACGAATACACTACGTTATATAAGTAATATATATATATATTTATACAATATATAATTTATATTCAGAGGCCTAGGGCATATTGCTCTTAATTTACAACCTACACAACCACTAAGCCCATGTTGAGGTGAGCTGCGATGCAACACCAAATGAGCAGCAGCGAGTCGTATGATGGTTGTCATTATTTGCTAATGATCAGAGCCTGACGCTTAATTCAGGCAGCGATTGAATCTGACACTTATCATTGTTAGTTGATGATTTGATCCTGGTGCTCAGTTCAGACAGTGATTTGATCTGACACTCAACGCACTATTTACACACGCAAGTGTGCAAGACACTCAACGCACTATCTACACACGCAAGTGTGCAAGACACCCAACGCACTATTTACACACGCAAGTGTGCAAGACACCCAACGCACTATTTACACACGCAAGTGTGCAAGACACC
>Ga0307947_1003006_pt1 | contig 13585 bp, 19 predicted proteins | sample OrgLakmetagen232_FD_201840 | JGI IMG/M metagenome (GOLD analysis project Ga0307947, IMG submission 201840) | Saline water microbial communities from Organic Lake, Antarctica - #232 | ecosystem: Environmental > Aquatic > Non-marine Saline and Alkaline > Saline | place: Antarctica: Organic Lake...
ACCCATGACTCAGATAGACATCTCGGCCTCATTGTTGTTACACCTTGATAATATAAACGAACGAACAAATAGAATCGGAGACCTTATACGGCACAGGGTCTCTTGAGGATCCCCTCTAATGGTACCTTTTGCAGTTCACAGGTTGTCGATTGATTACCAATAATATCAAATCCAGAAGATAAAGGTTATCAATAAGACTGGCCGTCCAGCTTATTGAACAAGACATAAAGAAACTCTCAACTGCCAACCAACTTAACTGCTCTGTCACACGATTCGTCGCTGCCAACGATTGGGCGTGACAAAGAGAAAAAATCGACGCAGGCAGCAAATCACTCCCTGCATCAATTAAGGAAAAGGAGACCTTGTCCCGAAGTGCCGTGAGTCTCCCCCACCAAAAAGCTACTTTGCTTCCACTGGATTTGTGGTGGACATCATCAGCAATAATCTGAATTTGTGGTGGACATCATCATCAATAATCTGGATTTGTGGTGGACATCATCAGCAATAATTGCGCACCAAATTTCGGCCAGCCTCATCACTTGACTGATCAATTAGCGCTCTGGTACTAGCAAAGCAAAGCCTCGAATTTTCCTTGTCAATTGAATGCCTTTTCTTTAGCATAATGTAGGCGCCAGTTCTCTGGAAGAAAGCTTACGCGTTAAGTGCTACCTGCCAGCATGGATTTGGGAAGAAGATTGTTTTGTGTTTTGCGTCATCCCAATTGAGATGAAGAGAGTAGAGGGCTTTTCACTGGGGATCAGGCGGGTAGAAGGCAAAAAGCCTGCGCACCACCAGGAGCCTTGGTTAAGATAAATTGGGGATTCGACTCTAAGGTAAGGTCAGGTTGACTCTAAGTTACTCCTTGTTGGATGGTGTGGCATTTTGCACCATGCATAGCCCCTAGTCACAGGAGTTCCTGTAAAATTGTAAGTTATTTCATCTTACCAGTAGTCATTGTCCAACTTCCTTATTAGACACAGCACTGGCATTGCTGCGATATTCTGCAAGCTGTATCGCAATCGTCAGAATCTCCATACATGATGTAGATAGCTTAAAGAGATTTTGAACAGATCTCTCATGGAGCCGCCTTTACAAAGGGGACAGCTTGCACACAGACCTTATAATTAGAGGAAGATACAGAAAGCAGTGAGAAATGTAAGAACTAACTGAGCAAGCAAAGTAACATAGATAGAAAAGAAAGAAATCACTGCGGCGTGCTCATGACAAGCACAACGAATGTGTCTGACTGTCCCAAGCATTTTTGTAATGAGAGTCGCAGCAGGCGGTTACAATCGGCAGCACTGCGGTGCATTCCTGCTGATCCATTCCAGAATTGCGTACATTCCAACAGGAGCCACCTAACCAAAGATGAGCTTGATGAAGATGACGACGATGTTAAGTATGATCAGCAAGCCTGCGTGGACGTGCAGGAGCAGCAATGAAGTCACCTATAAAGCACATTTGTTTTAACACAGCAATCTTTTTGGTTTAGATACGGGAATACAAACTCTGCGCCTTGGCGCAGAAGGAATGGCAGGCCGTTGCACGCTGCAACTCACTTCTGAAGTAAGTAGCAGCGTGTATGCCACCAATAATCGACATCTTGAGGGAGTTAAACTGGCCCATTTGAGAGAACCCCCAGCCATCTGCACACAATTCGATTCATGATTCGTGAAGGTGTCCATTAAGCACGACAGGTCAAGGAGGATTCTATTAGGTCTTGCGCTTGGCACAAGAGCGTATGAGTCCAATTTAGGTTGTAAATTTTCAAATTACCGCCGCAACACTCACTGCGCTCAAGAAACCGCTCGTTGTTCAGAACAGCCACGCCATTGGTAATCATCAGACATGCCTGCACCCATAAGCATTTCAGGCACGTGTATTACTTTAATATTTTGTATGAGTATATGTGTGTCATTACGCGTGCATGTGGTGTGTGTATGTGTGTGTATGTGTGTGTGTATGTGTGTGTATGTGCGTGTATGTGTGTGCGTGTGTGTGCGCGCGTGCGCATCCATCCATGCATGCGTGTGCATAGTGCATGTGTGTGTTTATTCGCTGTGTGTATGTGAGTGCATGTGCGCGGTTGCACTTGTATGTGTGAGTGTGTATGTGTGAGTGTGTGAGTGTGTGTGTGTGTGTGTGCGCGCGAGAGAGTGTGTGCGTAAGAGTGTGTATGTATATGTATGCAAGAATGTGTGTGTGTGTAAGCATGTTACCTGTACAGAGAGTGTGTGTGTATTTGTGTGTGTGTGTGTGTGTGTGACAGTGTGTGTGTGTGTGTAAGCATGTTACCTGTACAGAGAGTGTGTGTTTGTGTGTGTGTGTGTGTGTGTGTGTGTGTGTGTGTATGTGTGTGTGTGACAGAGAGAGAGAGTGTGTGTGTGTGTGTGTGTGTGTGTGTGTGTATGTGTGTGTATGTATGTGTGTGTGTGTGTAAGCATGTTACCTGTACAAGTGTCCACAACGTCATTAATCCTCAGTTATCTGTCATCTTCTATCTAAAAAAACTTGTGAGTCAAACCTCAAACCTCAGGTATCTAATTAGGCCTATTAATTAATTATTAGACGTGTGATAAAGTCATCGAAAGGATAATAGCAGGAGTATGAATTCAAGCTTTCGCTTCATTGCCTTGACAGCCTTCGTTGTCAATCTAGCATTGGGGAGAGACGTTCTGCTGGACAAGAAGCAAATGGGGTCTTTTGCCAAAGGTTTTGGTGAGTACACCAGAACAGTAAATAAATATATGTGAGGTTGGCGTGCTGCTTGGCGTGCATTGAGTAAGGATAACTTGTATTAGTGAACAACAGAGGACGAGTGGCCAGTTTATGAGTTGTGGATTTTCAGACCTGCCATTTCTTCTGCCACACAAAGCAATTTACATTTGGCTCACTGATAACCTTGTTACGCTAGTTGCACTCATAGAAATCTGGAGATGCTGGCCTCAAAAGCGTGTGAAGCTCAACTTCTTTGCAGCCCCTCTCTAAACACAGAAATTACCCTTCACTCACAGAGAAACCGGACTATTGCCGTGGACTGGATTGCCCTTCTTTTAAAGTGATCAAAACATTGGGTGGGGGTGTGGAGCTGCGCGAGTATGATGCAGGCAAGAAGAGTGTGGTGAATGGTTACAAATGCAGTGGTCTATCTTGTGCTGCCCTCACCTTCACGTCTGATTTTGATAGCTGTATGTAAGTATAAACGTGGATGTTACAGCTGTCAAACCAGCCAGTACATGTCACACGTGATTGAAACTGGAAGTGTTTCTTCTAATACAGAGGAATTTCCTCTGATCAATCACACCTATGCAGTAATTATTTTGTGTTCTACACTGCACAATAGACGGCGTACTTATGTATAAAAATGTTTGCTTTACCCCAAGCACCATGCCAGGTGCGCAAGCACACACACATACACACACACATACACACACACGCACCACGCACACGCACACACACACTTACAAACACGCTCACACACACACACACACACACACACACATACATACACACAAACACACACAACAACAATGACAACATGCACACAAATACAGGCGAGTGGGTTACCACTGAGATTTCAGGCTTGTCATACAAGGAGGCCATGCGTAAGGGCTTCATGACTCTGTTTGGCTACATCTCCGGCGCAAATGATGGAGGTCAGAAGATCGACATGACCGCCCCCGTCAAGGTAAGGCAGAGATTGCTGGATTTTTGTAGACAATCCTGGCGGGTTGGGTGTTGTTCTTGACAAGGCTTCACAAAGGCCTCATCCTTGTCATCCTTGTGTAATTTTAAATGGTGGGTATTCGGATACGGGAGCCTATCCAGAAAATTTCCAAGCAACAACATCCAGCAAGCTGCAGCTTTGAGTAATCCTCCACAAGGAATCACTGACCCCAAGGGCAACACTGCTTTTTCGCAGACGAAGCTGAAGCCTGGACCAGGACCTCTCTGTCAAGAATTCTCTATCTCGTTCTTCCTACCTTACCAATATCAAGGCGGGGGAGCTCCCAAGCCAACAGAGAGAGGTGTCTACGTTGAAACATCAGGACCATTCGAGGTCTATGTCGGCACGTACCCGGGATTTTCTGACGAGGATAAAATACTGGAGCAGGTGAGCATTGCGTTGAAACCTCTTCTTGTAGCTGCTACTATTCGCTGTTTTTATTGCTGATGTTTATCCCATTTGGAACCCAAAATAAAGGATGAACGAAATAGCATGTCATCACCATTACGGGGGCTCAATTGACCTTCTTCCTTTTATGTGCAGGCTGCTCGTGTTATTTCAGAAATTGAAAAGGCTGGAGGAAAACACAACGTTGCGACCTGGTTTGCTGCAGGTAATGAGGCACGGCTGTTTGCGCAAACCTTCTTAGCATCACGTATCATAAGATGTAGTCTAGACAGGATTGGCCCAACTGTACGAGCTGTCATTACTGTAAGTATACACCGTAAAAGACATGTGACATTATACATGCTGCGTTTGTTGCATTCACCGTGGGAAGGGAAGATGAACTTATGCAGGAATGATCAAGAGGAAATCATTCTGCAGCTTTTGAAGTTAAAGAGCTAAGCATGCACGACCCAAATCCTTGTGCCTCATCAAAAAGAAAGGCTGGGGAGCTTGGCCTTTTGTCAAAACTTGTGAGGACGACAGTTGTCAGATGCGAGGCATCACAAGCTAGAAAGACAGAGATAAGGCACGGTAAACACAACATATTACCTCTCTGTTACCAAAGGTATCGCAACTACTCAAAAAAGTATATTTTGTTGATGTGCACTGAATTTCTCCTTGTAGAAAATAATCAAGGGCAGTAGTGGATTTGATGTAAAGTAGGTTGTGCAAGGCTGGGCTGCACCCATGTTAGTTTTCCACAAGTATGATTTTGCTAACTACGCAACCATGCGTAGCATTTGACCATTCTGTGCTGGAGGCTGGAGGTGAAAGAGGCCTTTCTAGATGATGTAGGCAGTAGAAACCATCTCACACGGACTTTGGAAAAGGATCCACTGAGTTATCTTCCTCTTTGAAGAAGTGGCGTAGTTTGTTTTGGGAGGTCAGGAGGGTTGCAGGTCTGGCCTAGAATTGACTGGAAAAAAGACACATCTCCTGGTTCTAACCACTAAGGTAGGGTCGGCGGCATAGCTGACACTCCCCAGTTTAAAAAACTGCTCCTTTTGTTTACCACCGTCTGCTGTCCTTGCACAGGCTATGATGCTCCATACCGACTGACAGACAGACACAATGAGGTGTGGATCCCTAAAGCTTAAGCCACTGCTCATCGCTCTGGACCCTGGCGCGGCTATTTTGGGGAACCTTATGTATTTGAATGAAAATTTTATGTAAATTTTGTACAGAGCGTCTGGATCACTGTTTTGCTCGTCTCATCATTATATGCACTCCATTTTCTGTAAAAAAGTAGGCACTCAGCTACTGTAATGTCCATTGCCGCTGTGGCCATATGTTTTTTTGTCTGAGAAGCGGGGTGGAAAGAGCCACTTTGATATAATCCTAGTCTCAGCTGTATCGGGATTTTGAAGATTTTGCATAGCCAGCCGTTCGCTGCTACCTACATCCATGCAGACAAAGCAGGATCTTAGGGAGCCTGTCTTGCTGAGGGCTTTGAAGATCATGCTACATGCTAAATTGTGTCTCTCAGTGATCATATTTCTTGATTGCGTGTGTTGGCATCCAGAAGTCGAATGCGTCAAAGTCAACAAGAACATAGCCTAAAGTTTGAGGGATGTGGGCAAAGAAAATGCAATGAAATGAGCGAGACTTTGGCCATTTCTACTACTAAACCTTTGAAATAAGCAGTTGGGGGACTGCAGGCTGTTCCACAGGTAAGACGCTTTGTTCTGAGTTCCGGGTTGAGTCCCTGGAACTTATGTCTCCTGTTGTTGCTGGTGTTGTATTTGTTGTTGCTGCTGCTTTTTTGGCGGTTCAAGGTCTTGCTGATCACATCGCTGCTCGTGTTCCTGCTGCAGCTGCGGCTGCAGCTGCTTTTCTTGAGGTAGTTTTTGTGGGATCAGCAAACCTTCTCTTCTTCAAGAGCAGCAGCCTGCTACAACCACGCAGGCAGTTTAAAAGGTTAGGTAAGGTTACATATGCCTCTGGGGGGCATCTGAGCGGAAGCTTGGAAAAAGCCTGGCTGAAACTAAACGCAACCAAAAAGGCACTAGAAAAAAATCAAGAAGGGAAAAGGGCTAGGCACTCAGCCACAAAAGAGGCCACACCAAATATATATGGCTGGTTCTTAAAAGTCCTCATACGAGTTGGGCTATCTTCACATGAGGTTAGAAGACCAGCTGGCGGTGCTGTGCGTGTGCGAAGGCTAACAAGATGTTCATGCGTACAGTCCAGCAAATTGTGTTCCTCATCCTGAACAGAGTGCCAGTCACATTTGTCACAAATCCTGAGCTCATAACTTGAAGGCCTTCTATTCCTGTTATGACGCAACTTTGGACCAGAAAGTTATGGCCAGAAAGGCGAAGGCAAGAAAGAGCACAGCTTAGATTGTTGGAAATATCTAAGCGAAGGTAGAGAGGCAACATAGGCTCGTAAATTCTTTTTCTGTCGTCCCACCAGCCAGGAACAATCCTCAGAGGTGCACCAAAATGCATTTGTGTGATGTGTCCTCATAACTCTGCTGGAATGGTGAGTCTCTTATGGTGTCAAATTGTCAAGTTCTCTCCAGCCTCCAATGATGTGCGTGTTCGCGCAGGAAAAGCTTGAATTGTTTTAGATGGATAGACTCGCGAGATCGTATGGCATTCAAAAATTGCTGAGACGCAGGGAAATCTTGGAGTGCGTGCAGAACCTGATAAGCAGGTCCATGTATCACTTCTATTTGCAATAAGAAGGTCAGCCCGCACAAGTTTCTCAAGAAGAGGATTGTTTCAAGAGAGAAAACTGTTTCAGAATCGTATGATGCATCTGAACCAATAGAAAAAATGGGCATCTGACCTGTTTCGCGGAGCACGCAGTGAGTATCAGTACCTTTCTTGACATCCAGGAGTCTTTTCATGAAGCAAAAAGTAAGATGTATGGGGGTGAATTTTGAGAAATCATATATCAGAGAAGAATTTTTCTCCTTCAAAGTGGCCCATACCTGACAGCCGTATAGACCAGCTGTCAAAGCAAAAGCAGTTTAAAAGATCCCCCACACTAATTAAAGGAGCTGGGGGGTTGCCTGGGTGCGGGCACCTAAGTAACCCCCTCCCTCAATCATGCTGGCTGTGTCACCACTACCAGCGGAGTCTTTTCTTTTTTTCTTAAAGGACTTTCCTTAGGCTTACGGCTCATGTCTGCAAGCTGGAACTTGATTATTATGACACGCACCATGCAAGAAATTGAGGAGTTAAAAAGAGCAAGCTACATCCTGCAGGCAGTGAGAAAACACCCACCACATAAAAAAGGAGGAACCTTTAATTTACTGGTCCTCCACCGCAGAAAAGACGAGGGGAAACCTTGGGTTGGCAGGCTTGGCCTCCTTGTTATTGGCTCCGAGCCTGGAGTCCTAGTACTGAAGCAGTTTAGAGTCTGTCACTCGCCTTCCTTACAAACTCACCACCCGCAGACAGTTGCGGGTCCTGACTGTTGAAGCTATTGTATCAATTTCAATAATTATACAAAAATGGAAGGAAGTGGCTGGTTTCCGCTAAGAAACACAAGATCTGAAACACAGGCTCACTGGACGGGTGAAAGGCGTAGGCTTGCTAGAGACAAAAAAGCAGTTTTGAGGAAAGAGCAAAAGCTCCCGCTTGGCGAACCTCACTTCCTAATTGGCACAGGGTGGCTCACTGGATCAAACAGGGTCACAACTTGGTCATGGTGAAGAATAGGGAAGCCAACAACATTCAAACTGAAAAAGAATACGTCAGGGTAAGCGCCGCACTGCTGCTTATAATGTCACTCATCCTCACGCGTCAATCCTTGATATCAAAAGAGATCAGATCACTTGCTGCCTTCACTGGCCGCCTTTTTGGCCTTAGTCTCAGCGGCCCATTTATCCATTGCTAAGCTATACAGATATGTCCCCAAAATGGCAATGGATGAACCAACCTGAGGAAAGGAAGAAATACACTTAGTATGGGTATTTATAGCAAAGAAGTAGCAGGCTAAGGCAAGCCAAAAGCAAGCAACAAAGTTGCAACATTTATGTTTGTTATGCATGAAGTTGCAACTTTGCCGCACGAGTAAGCATGCTAGTGAGAGTGTGACTTGGCTACGAGGAAAGGCAGGTCGTGGCAAGCGCATGGGGTGACGCTTAGGTGGTCATGTCCAGTAAAAACTCTATAACTTCTTTCTCTCTCAATGCACATAGGAAAGCTACACAGGCAGGAATAACCACTCCCAACATCCATTTAGGAAAATCAAGTCATTCTAATATTCTGACTTTTTTTTCTCACCAGAAAGCGCACAGACAAAACAGGACGAGGCAAAAAAAGAGGAAGGCACTCACCCAGTTCAACAGGGACACGGGGTTCTTGAAGAAGAGCACAGCCGAAGCCACGACAGCCACACGCTTCATGGTGTTGCCTATGCTGAAGGTCACAGGGGTGATGCCCAGGTCTAGGACCATGTAAGAGGCCTGCGCAGAGAAGGACACAGGCAAAAGAATGTGCATAGCGTTAGGTGTAGGACGCCTCTGTGCAGAGACAGACACAGGCAAAGACAGGCGCGTCGCGTTGTGTTAAAGCTGTGAAGATGGAGCAGTGTGAAGCACGTGCTTCTCTGGTAGCTCTAGGCGCGTTAAAAACAAAGGAGAGAAGGGATAAAGGGTCATAAGGGGAGTAGAAAGGGTGCAATATGTGTTATATGTTGTGTGTGAAAAGAGCCAGCTGTGGAGGTGGTGAGATCACGCAATTGTTCAAGGGTCACAAAATATTGCAGCTTGTTACGCGTGAAAGAAAGAGAGGAAAAGAGAGGCTTTAGTCTGACTTCGTGAAATCTGGCTGAGAGCATCTGGTATGTAGCGTCCCTAGGCCAGTTCTGAGCAGCAAATTTTACACAGACATGAACACACATACATACATATATATACGCACACACGTAAACACACTTACACACATATACACTTGAAATAACGCACACATGTACACACTTACAGGAAGCCACGCACACACCTGGTTATACAAATGGTAGAAAACACCGCTCAGCGCCAGCAGCTGTAGGAACTTTTCCTTGCCGAGCTTCTCGATTGCAGCGTTCCAGGCGGGCACCCATTGGCTGCCCTCAAAATACACAGCAGCAGGGGCACAGTACAGCAGAGATACAATGGAGATGAGGCCGAACAGGTTGATGCCATCTATGTGCTGCGTATGCAGGAGGAAAGGGGTTGGGAGAGCTCAGATATATGCATGTACGCACGCAAGGGCATGCGAAAAGGGAGAAAGTGCAAAGGAAAAGAATGGCATGATAAAGGCAAAGTACAATCCCTTCAATATAAAAACCAGAAAGGCTACGTTATGGTTCACAGGGGGGGGGATGCGAGGTGGGAGTGCCCTCGAGAGCTCCAAGATGAGGAGAGTGAAACATAACATGATTGTGCATAACAGCAGAAAGCACAATGAGGATAGGCAGCAAGTGTCGTAGACAGTCAAGGCCTAGCAACTGAAAATTCCAGCTCACCATCAATGTCTGCCAAGCAAGCTCGCACCTTGTAATTCACAAGGGACTTTTTAGAAAGGATGTTGCGCAGCACCATGCCCAAGTTGGAGATCATAGCATTGTTAAAACCATTCCAGGCGAAGCTGACCTGGATGTGTGCATGAAAAAATTGATGGCGGAGGTGGTGTTGTTGTTGATGGCACAACAAAATTGTCTCAAGATGAGAGATGAGAGATGCAGAGGTGCACAAAAAAGGGCGATTTCTTGTAATGCTTTGCCCGCACCTCTTTCATGGCTGACATGGCGCACCCAGCTACGATCGGCACCAGGCTCAGCCAGATGTAGGCAGGGTACACTTGACCGAGCAAAGGTCCAGACAGGGCTACACTGAATGCCTGCTCATACGTGTGTGCACGTGTGGGTGCGTGTGTGTGTGTGTGCATGTGCGCGTATGTGTGTGTGCATTTGTGTATACCGGTAATTAACGGATCGGCCAAGCTGACTGATTTCTATGAACTGTTTTCAAGCAATCTCATCCACCAATGATCCCATCACGCATCTGTAATCAGGCCAGAGCAACGACGTGGGTTGCAGAGTTCAGATGGCATTCGTGCGTGACACATGTTGCACGATATGACCCTGCCTGCCAATGTAAACTTTATACAGTATGTGAGTACGTGCACAACCCTACACGTAGACGCACCGGCTCAGCAGACTTGACGATGTGGGCAAAGCTCACAGCCATCTGGCTAAAACTCAGGCACGCACTGACGTGGCCCACCACGTGGAAAAGGGCGACGGGCAGCAGGGCTAGTAGGAAACGCCTGTCTACTTGTGGTACAGGCTGTAGCTTGGTGATCCACAGGACTACCATGAACAGCCCGCTAGCCGCTGCGTATATGCATTCGGAAAGTGGTGCAAGCTTTATGCCTGAGGCAAGATCCATTGGGCAGTCCTAGGCAAGAAAAGGGTTTAAATCTTTCAAGTGCCTGTAAATGCGATGAAGTCAGGCAAGCTCCATGGATGTTGTGCAAAAGTTAAGTACTGCTTGGAAGCTAGAAGCACAAGGAAGAACAGACTACACGTGCGGCAGCACACCTAGCTGCCACGTCGAGATGAACCAGGGGCAGGAGAAGGCGTTGAGGGCGCTCTTGTTCACAATGTTGAAGATGATGTTGAAGGCGTACCTGTAGAAAATGTGATCAAGGTGAGTCTTATGCTGCCAGTGGGTCAATCAACAGTGTGCGGCATAAGGAATGTATCAGACTAGGTATAAATATTCTCGCTATAAAGAAGCCTAATGAAAGCTTGCCCACACACCATCCAAGGATATATACGGGCATCTTCCACTTGGCTGGTGCTGCTTCCTCCCCTCCCGGCGAGCTAGCTGCGGCGCCAGCAGCTGCTTGAGTTGAAACACGTGGGCGGGAGGGGGTAGATAAAGAAGGATGAGCCTGTGTGTGTAAATGTGCGTGTGTGTATATGTGTGTATGTGTGCGTATGCGTGAGTGTGTGTATGTGTGTGTGCGCGTATATATGTGCGCGTGTGTGTGTGCCTGTGTGTGTGTGTGTGTGTGTGTGTGTGTGTGCGTGCGTGTGTGTGTATGTGTATGCGTGTGTATGTGTATATGTGTGTGCACGCTCGTGTGTGTGTGTGTGTGTGTGTGTGTGTGTGTGTGTGTGCGTGTGTTGTGTGTGTGTGTGTGCGTGTGTGTGTGCGTGCACGTGTGTGTGTGCACGCGTGTGTGAGTGTGTGCGTGTGTGTTCAATAAGAAATGAGGGTCATTTTTGAGTGTGAGAAAAACATGATTGCCGCCAGTCGAGGACAAAGCACGCTCCACAAAGCCACTCACTCACCCCAGGCACAGATCTGGGACAGGTCCTCGTGTTGTGTGCTGGAAGCAGGCTGTCTGGGTGCTTGAAGGGGAGGGAGGGAAGAGGCGAGATACTGCTCAATGATTGTTGTTGCCTGAGCGCAGAGGGCTGTTTGGGTGGGAAGGCCATGCTGCTGCAGCAGCTTCTGCCAGTAAAGATGCCTGACGTGGAGGAAGTGTGGGAAAGTGTCCCGGGGCAGGCCCTGGATGTGGGACTCGCAGACAACATCTTCTGTATGTGTTGCCTCTTACGAAGTTCCTTCAATTTAAAATTACATAAAACATTAGCCCAACTTTTGTACAACCTAGATCAGTCTCTCAATCCCAATTAAAATTTATCATTTTGTTTAATCAATCACTTGGGTCAGACTAGGCGCATCTTCATTAAAAATCAGTCATGAGCGAATGCACCACCATCTTAATGGACAACAGTGAGCACACGCGGAGCGGTGACTACGTGCCCACGCGGTTTTCCGCCCAGACCGATGCCGTGAACCTCCTGGCCGGGGCCAAGACCCAGGCGCACCCCGAGAACACAGTGGGCGTCCTGACCATGGCTGGCAAGACGCCGCAGGTGCTGGTCACGCCCTCGCAGGACCTCGGACGGGTGCTGAACTGCATGACCGAGATAGACGTGCAGGGCCAGTCCAACTTCTCTGCAGCAGTGCAAATCGCTCAGCTGGCCCTCAAGCACCGGCAGAACAAGAATCAGCGGCAGAGAGTGGTCATCTTTGTGGCTAGCCCTATCAAGGAGGACAGGGTGAGTAGAGTGTGGCGGGGAGGGAGGGGGGAAACAGGGTTGTTTCTGAGGATCCAAGCTCTTCCTGTGAATGCACAGCTCTTGCATGCACACATTTGGCATATTGCTTATGACACATTCATAAAATGTGCATGCGTGCACAGACACACTTTGAGTTCAAGACATACACACAAACATGTGCGCACAAACGTACAGACACGTGCACACATTCACACACATACAAACACACACGCGCGAGCACACAAACATAACACACACACAAACGCACTCCAGCACACAAACACAACAGACACACGCACACACGCTTATAAACACACTTTAACGCACATACAAACGCAAACGTAAACCCACATGCAATCACACACACATACACATACACACGCATACCCACACGCACATACGTACGGACGCACGCGCACACACACACACACCACAATGAATGATGCTGTTTATATGTACGTTTGCAAGTGTGTTGTTCCATGTGCCATGCTTTCGAAGGGGGATGACAATGAAAATGCATGCACTCGAGTATATATACACATTGACTCATTACCATGGCTTGTTCACTTCACGTAAATTCTAGCTTGCATTTGCATAAAACTCGCAATTATCTAAGCCCAGTATTTGGGGAACTGCGCAGGCTCTCAAGTGTTTTAACAATGCCATCGCACGTCTACCTAGATGCTTGTCTTCTCATTAAGGACAGAGCTAGCAGGGTCTAGCAGTACCTTTGCTGGATGTACGTGGTATTTGACTGACTTCATGCACATCCTGTGGATTGGTGCACCGTGTAGGAGACGCTCGTTAAGTTAGCTAAGAAATTGAAGAAAAACAGCGTGGCCGTGGACGTGGTCAGCTTTGGGTGCGAGGCCGACAACGACGAGAAGCTCAGTGCCTTCCACGAGGCAGTGAACAGCAACAACAATAGCCACCTGGTGAGTGGGCTGTTGACTGGGGAGATTGTCGTGGCTGGAGCATGGCAAGCTCAGTGCCATGCATCAACTGTGCACAGCTGGAAGAATTCACTCAGAGGTGCTCAATTGGCAGTCCCTGTGCACATCACAATTGCGCTAGCCACACTTGCTTCCTGCTCTCACTATCCCATTATACATTTCTCGTTTTCTTCTCTTTTTTACACGTTTTATACAGTGTAGAATTTGCAGCCCGCTGGGCACCGTAGTGGCTCATCCAATCAACATCAACCTGCATTTGCTGTGCTTGCCCTCCCTCTTGCCCTTAGCATGGGCAGTCGCTTGCCGCTGCTGCTCTCTTCAGTTCTCACGCTTGTGCCTAATAGAACAGAGAGATAAAACTTGGTCGCACCTATTGCCTTCTCTC
>Ga0307947_1003011_pt1 | contig 13575 bp, 14 predicted proteins | sample OrgLakmetagen232_FD_201840 | JGI IMG/M metagenome (GOLD analysis project Ga0307947, IMG submission 201840) | Saline water microbial communities from Organic Lake, Antarctica - #232 | ecosystem: Environmental > Aquatic > Non-marine Saline and Alkaline > Saline | place: Antarctica: Organic Lake...
GGCTCTCGAACTCAAAAATGAATTCCCGACAGAGCCCTCCCGAAGTGCCCTCGAACCCAAAAATTATTCCCCAGACCCCCTCACGAACTGAAATCGAAAGATAAATTAATTTTTTGAAAGTGTGGTCCCGAAGTGATCGTGAACCTACGGTATTTTAATAACATATTATATAATGAAATAGTATTGGGAACGTTTTGGGTGATTTTGGGGCGAATCGGGTCCAATTTGGGTCAAAAATCGGCATTCCCAAAATGCATAAAACTACGGTACTGTATTATACGCGTATTGCGTATTTATTGCATATTTTACCGTATTGAACGTCTCTGAGGTCCGTATGACCCATCCCTGTAAGGCTGTCAACTTGTATGCAGGCATATGTCTGTTTAGGGCCACCCAAAAGCGCAAGCAGCATCTACATTACGAGGAAAGCATTTGATGCACGCACGGATTTTATTTGCCTTCCAAGTATACCAGGTTACTTTGTCTTCACTGTATACCAGGTTACTTTGCCTTCACTGTATACCAGGTTAATTTGCCTTCCATGTGTAACTGTTTAGGTCCAACCGAGATGTGCAAGCTGCGCACGAACAGCGGGAGAGGGAACTGCAGCATATATTGGAGTCTGTACGTGCTGAAATGAAACGAGCTGTTGAGGCCAAGGTGGGAGGACTCCTCATTCAAAAAAGATGCAGGCAGAATGAGTGCAGCTAAGATAAGAGAGAAGCAGAGTTCGGACCATCTCAGAATAGACAGGTGTTTAAATAAATATGTTTAAAAATTCCTTTGTACAGAACCGATGGGATTTTAGAAAAGTGATCATTAAGAAATGCGTATTTTAATGCCAATTATGTTAGTTCAAATAATACAATGCTACGCAAATTGAGTGCTTAGAAGGAGTGAGAGAAGGAGGTTGTTATCTTAATCAGTAGCTAAGCGTCAAACCTCACAGCTATTGTCCAGCATGATAACACGATTTTTGGCGATCCTCCTTGCACAAAGACACAGCCAACGCAGTGTTTTCTCTGCTGCTTGCTTAATCTCCTAATACACAACAAACAGTGCTTTGTCTCATTCCAAGCCCTTTTACAGTTTTAATGACATCAACCTCTTAAATTGATGATCCTTGTCAAGAAATGTTTTATTTGACACTCTACATCGTGTCTCCAGGACAAAGATCTACAGTTAAGGCATGCAGACAACAAGATGCTTAAGGAAGAGCTATTGCGGGTAAGGGGACAGAATTGTTTAAAGATGAGACTACGCTACCCTAAATGAGCGAGTACATTTCACGAAGGAGGAATTCAACAGGATGACAGAGGCACAGGCTTGTGTATGCGCATATGCATATGCAACTATTCTATACGTATGCACATAACTGCTTCTTTGCCTGACTGCTCGCAAAATGTACGCACACATGTCCGACAGCCGTGCTGGTCTGCTTATTAATGATGTAGCATTTATGCATCAATAAATCTACAGGTGGAAACAGATTTAGCCATGCTGGTCTGCTTATTAATGATGTAGCATTTATGCATCAATAAAACTACATGTCCGACAGCCATGCTGGTCTGCTTATCAATGATGTAGCATGTATGCATTAATCAAACTACAGGTGGAAACAGATTTGCGTGGCGTGCGGCAACAGCGCTCGCCCAGCGTGCTGAAGTCAATGAGCATGAACGTGAGGTGAAGGAATTAATCTTTCAGGAGCATCATCATCGGTACAGAGGTATTTCATCACATGTTGGGTCCACAGTGATCAAGTGGCTGCTGTCTGCTGTAGATAGGTATTAAGGACTGAGAAAGTTAGAAGAGCTACTACTGCAGAAGAATTCATAGAAACACATTTAGATGACATTTTGAACAGGGGTGTCTGTTGCAGTCTTTTTTGGTGTTTCTACTCAGACACTTGTCTTTTGTATGGATAGAACTCTGGTTTACTTTTTTCCTGTGGTGGTGTGTACATAAAGTGCTTGAGGTATCAGAAGGTATACTGTACATATATGGATCATGGCCGAGCATCTTTTTTCTGGACAGACTGTAGAGCATTGTGTGCTGCTGATAATTCACTTTTCCGAGTCTGTTCAGGCGTTTTTTTGTTCTACATTGTGCACATCTTGCTATTCGCTTATTTATAACTGTGTACATTGTACAAATGATATGAGACATGTTTCATTATCTTCCTCCGATGTTTCCCCTGCCACGCACACCCTGGAATTCTGCTGCTTAGGATTTGTGGCACAAATGGCATCCAAACCTTGGTATTGCCCCGTGCAAGAAAAATTACAAAGGGTTTACTAGGGGGTTAGCCACAAAAGGCTCCAGCGTCGTCAGGCAAAAGGCCACAGATGAAATTTGCAGATTTAAACCGCATTTTAACCGTAGCGGTTGAAGTGAACCGTTCGGTTGAATTCAACCGCTTCAACCGCTATTCAACCGAGGCTGTTATTTTGGAATTAAGCTGGTTATGGTCCCTGTTGTAGGTAATTATAAATAAGCTAAAAAAATGTATTGTCTGTTTGGGATGTTGTGTCAGTGTATGAGACGGTGCCACCCACACGCAAAGGGGTGATGTGTAGAGAAATGGAGGCTTCTTATAAAATGTTACAAAAATTTGGTGCTGTCTTTACGTGGCGTACAGCTAACCTCCTACCTAGACCTAGGGTCTAGTGTTCTCCTCACAGGACTTCATCTTAACAAAATGGATGTCACGTTTAAGTATGCCGATATCTTTAGACCGGTGGTTCCTCTGGGAGAGTGCTGATGGCTGGTGGTGCTGCTGAGGTGCTCTCAATGTAACTCAGCTGCCTCATGCCACTCTCAGAGAATCCACCCCCCTCCAATAGCTTGTTGTTTATGTGCTGAAAATGGATCGTTTTGCGTCCGAGAGGTGAGGAAAAATGAGCCATTCGGCCTCATCGTTCGTTTAAACTGTACCAGGTTTCTTGAGATCTGTGCACAACCAACCATTTTCCGCCGCTTATATTACAAGTTACAAGTGAAGTCGAATCAGATTCCATGAGGGAATCTTCATGGCTTTTTAGACGTATTGTATCCACAATGGTAATATTGGGTGTGCTGGGCCAGAGAGGCCATAGAGGGCTCTGTTTGGTCGTGGGGAGAGGGTGCAAGTGATGGTTCTTGCGCTAACGAGACCACATGCTTGCAGTTACCAATCATGGGAGTTGTTGTATCAACTAAAAGGCAACATCGTTGAGAACAATTTGCTTTCACTAAACATCTCAGCTGTCAGACTAAATCATTCTTGACAATCAAGTAATGAAAATGCCTCACCTCTGGACTTCAACCCAAAGCTTCAAGAGTTATGGACAGCCCATCCAAGAGAGAGAGAGTTTGGATCCAGAACAGGTGCGTTTTTCACACACTTTACAAGGGGTTACAAGGATGGCCTACAGCCCGAAACTCTGGCTGATGGCAATTGGCTGGTGAAACAAAAACAACCAGTGTCGAAAATTGAAACTAAATCTGACACAAACTTGAGGAGTCTGTATGAGTCTTGATTAGGAATGCATTGATCTCAAAATCAGTCGCATTTCACAAAACCTGCACTGACAACAAAGATGTTTGCATTTGACTTTGAAATATCTCAAAGACAAAAGTGCGCTACATGCCACTCCTCTACCAGCAAAGCAAAACATAACCCCTGCCAACATGGGACATGTGCATGCATCTTAGTAGTCTGGAACAAAGCTGCCAGGGAGCAACTTATTACAAACAAAAATCTTGGTTAGAAAAAATAAAACAAGACCTATCACCAGAAGCAATCTAGAATTTTAAAAACGCAGGCACTACCTTTTCCTGACTGCCAACTGAAAGGATACTGCCAAGAATGGCAAAAATATGTAGGCTCCTCAAAGACTCAAGAAACACAGTTATCAATGCAAATATTGGCGACAAAAGCGATACATAACACAGTCAGGTTCCCTCCCATCATGTACAACAAAAGCGCTTGTTGTAACTCAAGGCCCCTGACTGGAAAGATTAACCTTCACAGATGGAATTGTATTACAACGAAATGGATCTCATTCTATTGGAGCTGGAGTCTACTACCTACAATCCAAAAAAAACACCGAAGTAAATCCTGGAGGGACGACAAGCACCAACAAAACCATTAACAAAGCCAAGGTAGCAGTAATTGCCGCTGCTTTGATGAATGAACACACCCATATCGCAACAGACAGCGCTGGAGCAAAATAGAAAGACTCCGCTGGTAGTGGTGACATAGCCAGCATGATTAAGGCTGCTGGTGCACTATGGCAAATAAGAAATAGCATCCTCTACCCACAACGCATGAAACGGCATCAACATGCCAAACTCTTGAAACCATTGCACACCACATCCAACTATCGAAAGGCACCATCCATCCCTGCAAGGTTAAAGCTCATGCTGGCATCCTAGGGATGGTGCGCTGATGCCAAAGCAAAGTGCTTGGCGGAAAATCAAAGTGGCCATGATATCCACATTAACACCGACGCCCATCTCCATTCATCCATACTCTGGCCAGCAAGGGTGGAAAACCCTCCCCCAGCTTGCCTACCAGATACGTTAACACCTGCCAAACAGGGCCTCCAGCAGAAAGGCTCTCCATTTTCTCAGATCTCGGTAAAAGCACACAGGCACGACCAGCACAAACTTGGTCCTATATCAAGAGATATTTCAAACCATCAGTCCATCAAATGTGTCACAAAAGACCAAGAACTGATCAAAGGAGGCACTGTTGAGACAAACATAAGTAACTCATTTCGGTAGAATGCAAGTGTCACCTCTGGAGAAAAGAAAAATGTCATGCTCTGCAGCACAGATTTGATATACAACTAAAAGCGTGCCGCTCAGTGCAACCATATAGAGCCCACCATTCTGCTTTATGTCACGCCCAATTGTTGGCTGTGACAATTTGTGTGATTTGGTTAGTTGGTTTTTCAATTGAGGTTGTTTTGCCTGGTCTCGTGCAATAAGCTGGCGAAGCCAGTTTATTGAAGATAGCATTTTCTGGTTTTGATATTGCGGTATTCAATTAGCTCAGTAAACTACACAATGCTCAGCCAGATGGTTGATTAAACTTCCCAGCCCTGGGGAGGAGAGGCGCGGCAGCCGACTAGAGTGTGTGTAGTATAGTATACGTCAGTGTGTCAAGTAAGTCGGATTTGAGAAACAGCAGAGAAAGAGAGAGAGAGAGAGAGAGAGAGAGAGAGAGAGAGAGAGAGAGAGAGAGTATCAGGAGAATTGCAGTCTGTAGTGCAATTCCCAGCCTTTGCTCGAGAGAGACTCGACCCTGGCTTAAAACCATAATGGATTGTTGTGCTGAGACATATACTTTGCAGTGACAGTGATTTGCTATGACATTTATCTGCCAAAGCCAGGCGGCACCTACCACCCATCCCATTATAAATAAAATTATCAGTAATAGGCACAACACTGCATGCAGGACAAATATTCATATAAGCTATTCAAGGTACACAGGGTGCCTGCCTAGTACTAGTACAAGCAGATGTGGGCAGTCGTGAATAAATGGTACAACAAGGCATTACACGCCCTTTGGAAGAGAAGACACAGATAGGATTGATTCCAACCTGGCTTTTACCTTCCGATCTCAATGCGCAACAGCGGCGGAAAATAAGCAAGCCATATGCAATCATGGTCCTCCGGCCCATCCAGCAACCACGCCCCAAAAGAAACCCAACAAACACGTACCAAACCAGGTTTGCCAATAATCAATAATGCAAGAAGATTTGCCCGTGATAACCTAGCAGATGGCGCTGCCAATCCATAACCCCTGGCTATAACATCAAGAGACATACAACCAAACAAACGCGATATACATTTAGATTAAAATTAAGTACTGTGTAGACACTTCCCCTACTCAACAAGCAGAAAAGGCACGAGAACAACATAAGCTGCTAATGCCTCATTCACTCGGACACCGCAAAACCCTTCACACCATCCTGCTAGGAGCAACAGGCACCATCTACAGCAGCCACACAAGGAACCCACTTCACAGCCTCGAAGTTATTGGTCTGCATGCCACAACACTCGTGCAATCAAGCCTACATGCAATGAGATCCGCAACAGAAATCATACGAGACATAGAACACATATACCACAGATATCTGAGCAATACTTATGGTGGTGTGCAGGCTTCTGCCTCCCAGCCACCTGATCCCCACTGAAAAGCTTCTCTTATTTTATTCTCCAGGTAGGATGCTGTGTGTCTCTGCATCCATTGGGTGGTGCAGAACACAAAACAATATCCTGTTCTAATCCATTTAGTGTTTACACTATCTGCGTTTTTTTTCTTTTTCTCTTTTCAAATTCATCAAGGGCCTAAAACTGCACAATCTCACGAGGAAACGAATTCATCATTCAGATTCCCAACGATCATCGTGAACACACAGATCATGTATGTTAAAGCAGACGTTTAAGTCTGAGATACCGGTCTGGACATTTGGAAAATTTACTCTATGTATGTATAATCGTAACAGATCATCACCTCCACAGCAAGAAAAAGCCGAGCTCCACAACCACAACGCCTCAGTTCTCAGTTAAGAACAATGTTGGGAGCCTGATCAATGAATAATGAGTACTATTTGTATTCTTTATCATCGGTTGGTCAAGTTGCCTTTTGAACATTGAATCTGCCAGGTTCTAGGTTCGCTAAATTGTATGCTGTGGGTGAGGCTGAGGACCTCTGTAGCTGGACCCCGCTCCAGCGAACTTGCCCGCTCTGTGGTGCGACCAGGTGAGGGCCACAAGTGAATGCCGATCTACTGTTTTCAATCATACGATTTCAGTGAGTTTGCTACATTCCCCATGCATTTCAAAATACGTACCGACACAATTGTTGCCTCGAATGATTTGACCCAAACACTTGTATTTATAGAAAACGAAGATTCGAATTCAATAGCGAATGCTGTCGTCCCTCCTTCCTCGTTTTGTCCGGGTCGGGCAGCAGGTTCAGCTTCCTGCCGGATTCCGGCAGTCGCTGTTGAGCAGTCTCCAGGCAGGATCTAAATTGGTGTGTGTACTACATGACAGCATGAACTCCTCAGCATGCCAGTGCTTGCATGCAGCTGTAAATCCCTTTTTTCATTGCGTAGGAGCAGCAGCAGCAGCAGCAGCAGCGTCAGATGTCCAGTGGCGGACCCTCCTTTCCCATGTGCGTGCAAGTGCGCTGACATGTACTACTGCCTTGGAAAACGAGCAACCTTTCTTGCTCACACAGGGACTCCACGGGCCACATTCTTCCCCATGGAGGTTCTCTCGTGAACCTGATGGTGGGAGCAGAGCAGCGCAAAGCCCTTGAGGCAAGCAGCACACATCGACAGGTAGGAGGACCTGTGCATATTACAATGGCGTATATAAGGGCAAATACAACGCACAAAAGCACGCATGTACGCACATGCACGCGCTCACGCATGCACCCACACACATGCATGCAGGTGCACGTGCGAACATACACACACACACACACACACACACACACACACACATACACACACACACACACACACACACACACACACACACATATAAACATACAAACACACACAATATTTGCACAGGAATGCAGCGACCGCAATGCTTGTGACGTAGAGCTCTTATCCGTGGGCGCGTTCTCTCCGCTGACAGGCTTCATGAACAAGGAAGTGTATGAGCACTGCCTCTCTGAGATGAGGTGCGACGATACCTGCGTTGATGTCTGGCATTCCGGGGAAATGTGCAGCTGCGCTTGTCACTGTGGTATGGGTGACCTTTGGTGGGGGCCTGGCCGGTTTGAGCTTAACAAGCGGAGCCTTCCCTCAATGAATGCCGATTCACATGAACCACAATCAACTTCTAGTTCGGTTAAATCCCTGTGCCACCTTCCTTATGATTTCACTCGCGGGTGCCCGCGCTCAGTTTCCACCATAGCTGTGACAAGCGCCGTACTTTAGCCCAGTGTATGACCAAGGAAGTATTCTGACCCTTCCCTGCCAAAAGCGTTGTATTTTTACGGCCATGGCCAGCTCTATTCAGTCATGTATGTTGCGCACGCTGGTTCCTTGACAGCAACTCGTCAAAGGGTCTCACACGTTTGTGTAACAAACACACATACATGCACACACACACTCATGCTCACACACACATACATACAGACAGACAGACAGACAGACAGACAGACAGACAGACAGACAGACAGACAGACTGACTGACTGACTGACTGACTGACTGACTGACTGACTGACTGACTGACTGACTGACTGACTTGCACAGCTCCCTTTAAACTTGTGCTTACTCATTGAAGCATGCGTATTGTGTACTATACCTACGCACAGGCTGCCTGGCAGCAACTTGTTATTTGGACTGCCTGTGGTGCTAGACACCCATGACCCCACAATCAAGGAGGGTAGCCGCGTGAGTGGGGAATGCTGATGAGGGGGTGTTCCATTCGTTGTGATGCCACAGCATTTGGCCGTACGCTCAGCACACCATGGACACCCACAAACCTAAGATGCTCATTAGGCTTGTCCAGTGCTCAACCTTGTTCAGTGTGCTGCGCGTGTACTCTGGTCAGTGTCCAGGCTCCGAGGGAAGAGCGGCCCAAATGCTCAGCAACTTTGGGCAAAGCAGAAAGCTGTGTGTTTGTGTATGTGTGTGTGTGCGTGTGTGTGTGTGCGTGTGTGTGTGTATGTGTGTGTTTGTGATTCGTTTTTGACAGCCTGGCTGCTAGGCTCCTTCCAAAGACACAGGTGTAGCCGGGAAACATCCGACATGTCATTCTACATGTCATCCTACATGTCATTCTACATGTTACCCTACATGTCATTCTACATGTCATCCGACATGTCATTCTACATGTCATCCTACATGTCATTCTACATGTCATCCTACATGTCATTCTACATGTCATCCTACATGTCATTCTACATGTCATCCTACATGTCATTCTACCTGTTATCCTACATGTCTGTTTCCTCGTTTCCTTCTGTTTATTATTCCTTACACCCAAACTACAAAGTATGCATGGCACACGCGCACACCACGCAGTCACACACACACTCTTGCAAACACAGACACGCACAGACACACACACACATGTGCAACACACTCTTTATTTTTGCTGCCAGGTGTTGCTGGAATACCAGGGCCAGACGCTGGGTATGCTTGAGGTAGAGAGCAGGTGGGGAAATGGAAGCATGGAGTGAATATGCAACCAATACACACAAACACACAGTGAAAGAGCACTTGCCAGCAGCTGTAGCCTAGTCGCAACGCTTTTGTGTATGTGTGTATTGGTTATTAGTTGCATATTCATTCAAGTAGGTGTGTACGCACACGCACACACGTATACGCACATACACATGCATATGCATATGCACACAATGCACAAACACACGTACGCACATACGTACTCACACGCGCCACGCACCATACATGCACATGGGCGCATGCACACTCACACAGACATGCACACTACGCACAGGTGGGCCCCTGACAAGGCTAAGGAAACAAAGCTGGGCTACGGGACCAGCTCCTTGGAGCACCCAGGTGGGTCTGTGCCATGGCACGTATAGGCTTAGTAGTCTGTGGCATGTATAGGCTCAGTAGCATGTATAGGCTCAGTAGCATGTATAGGCTCAGTAGCATGTATAGGCTCAGTAGCATGTATAGGCTCAGTAGCATGTATAGGCTCAGTAGCACGTATAGGCTCAGTAGCATGTATAGGCTCAGTAGCATGTATAGGCTCAGTAGCATGTATAGGCTCAGTAGCATGTATAAGCTCAGTGGCGTGTATAGGCTCAGTAGCAGCGTATCATGTATAGGCTCAGTAGCAGCGTATAGGCTCAGTAGCATGTATAGACTCTGTAGCATGTATTGACTATAGGCTCTGTAGCAGCGTATGTGCAACATGTACGTAGGCATTTCTTAGTGTGAATGTGCCCCTACGTCTAAGATGTATGTCTGTGCATGAGGTTGTGTGCGTGCTGCTACCTCCCTTGTTACCGCTAGCACTTTCTCTTCCTTTTTTGGGCAGCATGCCCATTGCACCTTGCACACCATCACCAATCACAAACCCTTGGCTCCACCGCCCACAGCATCCCCCTCAGCAAGCCTACAATGCATTGCATGTGCCTCTCTCTCTCTCTCTCTCTCTCTCTCTCTCTCTCTCTCTTTTGTGAATCGTATAATGATCTCAACGCGTGCTGACTGTTTCCCATCATTTGCGCAAGCACTAGTGCGTGTGCCTTTCCGCGCACGATGTGTCTACTGTGAATGTGCCTGTACCACTGACCTTCTTTGTGGCACCAACATATTTTGCAATCGATCTGATTTGTTTACGCCGACAGTGCTACTTGTTTCATGCCAACGTGCAGTTTGAGAAAAAAATGTAGAGCTGGCCACTTTCCTCTTCAGCCAGCCCCTCTCACCCTGCACACACACACACACACACACACCAGTGTACTTGCATTCTTGATGCGAGCCTCTCGGTAATATGAATGCAAGACACGAACGCATGGTTTAAAACGTGTTTCGGTACGAGTTCTCGTGCTAAGTACGTACGGATCTGGCAAACGGTTTGCAGGTGTGAAGATGGTGGCCATGGAGCGGGGGCAACACTACATCGGTGGCAAACTGCACGGCTTTGAGGTGCCTAAAAGGTAACGAGGGCCCTAAGCGTAAGAACGTTGTGTTGTTGGGAAGAGTAAGGGTTCGGCCATGAACATTCTACAGTTCAAAGTTCAAATAGATGCTCGGAGCTCAGAGCCACAAGCACTTGTGGAAAGCTGCAAGGCTCAAAGGTGCCGAAAAAGTGGTGAAGGCCCGGAGGGAAGCGCGCTGCTCTGTTGGCGGTTCAATTTGATGCTTGGTGCTGAAAGCTGCGAGCAGTTTTTAGAAACAACAAAGCTGTAAGGTGTCCATAAAAAAGGCGTTCAACTGGTAAATGATGGCTCAGCCAACGGGACATTTCACGAGTGCCGTGTCAATAACACTTTGGGAAAGTTGCATGGACTTGGGGTGTCCCATTTGGGGGGAATGTAGGTCATAAGCCATCAAATCAAACATGGTCTGCCGTGAGGGTCCGACATGGAACAGTGTGTGCTTGGTGCTGAGTGTGCTGAGTGTGCTGTGTGCTTGGTGCTTGAATGTGCTGTGTGCTTGGTGCTGAGTGTGCTGTGTGCTTGGTGCTGAGTGTGCTGTGTGCTGTGTGCTGAGTGTGCTGTGTGCTTGGTGCTGAGTTGCAAGCACTTTGGAAAGATTGGGGGTTGCTCTTATGAAGGCAACAAGGGTCACAAGCCATAAGCCATCAAACATAATTATACCGCTGGAGGCTCAAGCCCATGAGCGTTCCAACACGGATTGTTCCAACTGCTTGGGGCCCGTTCCTGGGCAACCCTGAAAAAGGTGACACACACACAGATTAGAGCTGTCAAACCGATGGGGGTTCGAAGGTGGTGACTGGGACTGACAGGAGATGTGTTGTGCGGTGACAACATGCGGCATCAGCTGCACAGCTTTGAAAAGCCTGTGGTCGTTGCAGACCAGAGACATATAGAAAGGAGGCTGTTTGGGCTGACAGGAGGTTTGTTGTTCTATCAGGTCATGAGGCATTGCACAGCTTTGAACCGCCTGGTCGTTGCTGACTAGAGACGCACGGAATAGAGGCTGTTTGGGCTGACAGGAGGTTTGTTGTTCTATCAGGTCATGAGGCATTGCACAGCTTTGAAACGCCTGGTCGTTACTGACTAGAGGCGCACAGAAAGGAGGCTGTTTGGGCTGACTGGAGGTTTGTTGTACTATCAAATCATGAGGCATTGCACAGCTTTGTAACGCCTGGTCGTTACTGACTAGAGACGCACGGAATAGAGGCTGTTTGGGCTGACAGGAGGTTTGTTGTTCTATCAGGTCATGAGGCATTGCACAGCTTTGAAATGCCTGGTCATTACTGACTAGAGGCGCACGGAAAGGAGGCAGTTGGGGTTGACCAGGAGGTTTGTTGTACTGTGTACTATCAAATTATGAGGCATTGCACAGTTTTGAAACGCCTGGTCGTTACAGACTAGAGGCGCACAGAAAGGAAATGGCAGCTCTAGGGCTGAAGGCTGTGACTGTCAAAGCACGGCTCTGAGGTGTGAGGGTTTCGCAAACATTGAGGGGAAAGGCCAAGCAGCATGGACTTGTGGATTAACTTGGACGACGAGAAGATGGGAAAGGAAGGAGCCCTTGAAAAAGATGGGAAACGAAGGAGCCTTTGAAAAAGCCATTGAAAAAGCCCTTGAAGATGGCCCTTGAAAAGGCCCTTGAAAAGATGGGAAAGGAAGGAGCCCTTAAAAAAGATGGGAAAGGACTGAATGGAGTGCATTCGTTTTTGTTGCACGAGGCAGCCTTTTGCCGATTCATTCTAGCACTGTCCCTGCACCGCACGTGCGTGAATGAATTTGCTTGTCAAAGCTGGGTGAGTGAGGTGCAAGCGATGCTGCCCTCAGGCTGCTCACTTTTATAACATCACCTGTGTTGATGCTTGTGCTTGGGCAGGGTGCCCCCCTGAGATCAAGCCTCTGCTGAAATACTTCCACACACTGTGCTCACATGGGTTACAAGGGGTTACAAGGATGGCCTACAGCCCGAGACTCTGGCTGATGGCAATTGGCTGGTGAAACAATGCTCACATGACCTGCACAACTACTCGTAATCTTTGGTTCACGTGACGTGCACAACTGCTCGCTATCTTGGGTCCCAGGATGCCTTCAATGTGGACCTCTGCTGAGATGCTGCCAAGCACTGTGTTCACGTGCCATGCACCACTTTTTGGCACCCTGTGCTGCACAGTGCCTCCTTTCAGACCTCTGCTGGGATGCTGCCAAACACTGTGTTCGTGTGCCATGCACAGATTCTTGGCATCCGATGCTGCAGAGTGCCCTCTCCTCAGGCCTTTGCCCAAACATTGCTGCCACTGTGTTTGTTTGACTTAACTGACATTGCGCTTGCGTGGCAGACACCCTTGTAGCCCCCTTTGTATATAACCCTGCGCTTTTTATAACCCTGCTGCCCCCTTTGTTTAACCCTGCCGCCCCTGCGCTTGTTTGACTGACACAAACGCCCATTATGATGTGGGGCGTTCCCCTGCCAGACTTCTGCTGCCGTTGCGCTCTCGTGACACACTTACACACACACACACTTACACACACACACACTTACAAACACACACACACTCACACACACACGCACACACACACACTTACACACACATTTACACACACACTTACACACACACGCATGCCCATAATGTCGTGTGCAGGGTGTTCCCCTGCCAGACCCCTGCTGAGGTGCGGGCGATGCTGCCTGCCAAGACTGACGTGGTAGTGTTCCAGTGCCGCAACCCTGTGCACAGGTGTGTGTGTGTGTTTGTGTGTGTGTGTAAGAGTGTGTGTGTGTGAGAGAGAGAGAGAGTATGTGTGTAAGTGTGCGTGCGCGTGTTAGTATGTGTGTATGTGCATACGCATGTGCGTGTGTGTTTGTGCTTGTATGTAAGAGTGTGTGTGTGTAAGAGAGAGAGAGAGAGAGAGAGAGAGAGAT
>Ga0307947_1003013_pt1 | contig 13572 bp, 13 predicted proteins | sample OrgLakmetagen232_FD_201840 | JGI IMG/M metagenome (GOLD analysis project Ga0307947, IMG submission 201840) | Saline water microbial communities from Organic Lake, Antarctica - #232 | ecosystem: Environmental > Aquatic > Non-marine Saline and Alkaline > Saline | place: Antarctica: Organic Lake...
TGTGTGTGTGTGTGTGTGTGTGTGCATGTGTGTGTGTGTGTGCGTCGGGTATGTGGAAGTGAAGAAATTTGTATTTCGCACGATAAACGCATGTACATAACTTGTAACATCTTGAAAGCAAGTGCGGGCAGTTCGCAAGCGGAGGCAACACATCAGTTGAATGATGAGGCCTTTATAAACAAAATATAAATATGCATTATTTTCCCGCTAGGCCCGCTTATTTATTTAAAATCAGTTGCTCCGAGCTTGAAATCAGTTGCTCCGAGCTTACTCAGCAAATCATGTATAACCCGGATTATCTTAATTAAGTCAACTATAGTCTGGCTAAGGAATGTGAGCTTTCATTTGTCCTGCTGCGCGCTCGGCGCAATGAATGACTTTGAGAATAAGGACTAAACTAGTACTACCAGGAGTCATGCCCGACGGAAAGGTTCACTTCCGCAAGAGCAAGGCCGCTCTCGCGAAGGAAGGCCCCCCCCCCTTGAAAGCCCCCACGTTGACAAGAGCGGTGAGCCTTTGGGATTCCTAAGAAGTGTAATATGTGTTCCCACATCTGTGGGCCCAACACACCTTCTTACTTGGTCAGGAGCACATAAATGGCGCAACACTCTGAGTGTATGCGCATGCAGGAATCATCGCTGCCTCATGCACAGTTGTACACATGCTTGCAGAAACACTTGTACACTACGACACATGCAAGCACCGAATAGTGCGCGCATTTGCAATGACGCGCTCACACACTTGAGAGATGTAAACGTGTGCACAGACATTGGAAGTAAAACGCAAGCAAAAACTAGAACACTGAGTCTCAGAGTCTCAGATGCACTCAATTTTGCACGCAGGCCATGGATATTCTGCAACAAAACAGCCAGCAGCTGGACCAAGCTCAGGCAGAACACCTCATTTGCACGGCCTTAAGAGACAAGGCTCAAAGGTGAGGAACCTCTTCGTTCGCTTGTCTTGACCTGAATTATAGCAGTTGTGTCACAGAGGCTGCTTTGCTGAAACAAGCTGCCAGCGCATGCCATCCTTCACTTGTTATTTAACATAAACTTATGTTTGTCTATTCACGTGTGCAGCTTCCTGGCAGCTGGCAATACTGCCATGGCGGCTAGGATTGATGGCATCCTCATTGATGGCCTTCCTGCAGGGGAGGTGTGTGTCTGTGTCAGTGTGTATGTGCGTGTGTGCGTGCGTGTGTGTATGTGTGTGTGTTTGTGTGTGTGTATGTGTGTTTGTGTGTGTGTGTGTGTGTGTGCATGTGTGTGTGTGTGTGTGTGTGTGTTTGTGTGTGTGTGTGTGTGTGTGTGTGTGTATGTGTGTGTGTATGTGTGTGTGTGCGTGCGTGTGTGTGTGCGTGTGTGCGTGTGTGTGTGTGTTCGTGTGTGTGCGTGCGTGTGTGTGTGCGTGTGTGTGTGTATGTGTTTGTTTTAAAAAGTGCAGAACAAGGGACTAATGCTTTGTCGAGCCTTTATTATCTCAAGTCTGCTTGTGCACAGCTTGCACTGTTTGCACTGTTCAGGCTCCACTCAAATTGTCACGTGCATGGCCACAGTGGCCTACCTACGAGGTGATGGAGTGATGAGGTCGCATGTGGTTGTTATGCAGTGACTGTAAGGAGCTTGCTTGGGAAACGAGCAACAAGTGGTTCATCGAACACTTGTGTTGCATATGCACTGCAGGTGGCCCGTGTGGTTTCAGAGCTATCCTTGGGAAGCGCAGCCGAGGCTGCTGTTGCGAATGTGCCCGCTTTGTCGCCTCAGGCCAGGAGACCGAACTTGCTAGCAGGCGTCCAGCGGAGCAGCAGCAAAATGCGGCATGTGGTGCATGCCGCGGATGACTCAGGCGACTTTGAGGCACGTCCTTTTGTGCGTGTGATAGCTGCAGTATGGTAATGTCGTTGCATGGTGGGCATGACTGGGTCTGTTTAAACCAGGGATGGGTCATACGGCGTAGGCGTATTATACGTCGTATCGTATTTATCACGTATTTAACCGTATTTTTCAAATTGCTCCGTATAATACGATTTTGGGGCACTTAAACGAATTTTGCAGCCAAAAGGCCCCCAGAGCCCCCCAGAAGCACTCCCAGGCCCCCCAGAGGCACTTCCAAGCCCTCTAGAGCCCCCCAGAGGAACTCCCAGCCCCTCAGAACGTAGCATGATCACTCGCTGATTGCTACCACAACCTAGAAGGTGGTGCCTGTAGCGCAGCTGAATTGTGCAACAACTGCATGCCACACAAGCCTTGTCACTGCCCTCTTGCTGCAGGTGTCCGATGACTGTGTAGATGCTGCTGCTGATGTGCTTACTGTAGTCCTGTGCAGGTGCCTCTCTTTTCCTGCATGCTCCTCCCTCTGAGCGCTAGCGTCGGCAATTTCTCCCATGCGAGCGCTGCGACTACGCCCTGAGGATTCCTGCCGGGTCAGCTTTGCATGCTGCTACACCTACGCTGGGCTGGGATTCTGCCTCATGAAGTGCTCGCGGATGCGGGGGCACCGCTGCTGAAATCTCGGAATCCTGGCATCTGGCATGTGGCATCTCGTAAATCTGCCCCTTCGGTCCCATAACAACAACACGATGCCACTCAGGGTCTTTACCAGGAGGCATTATAATGTTCTGGAGGCTGGGGGGACATCTTCGGTGGTGGTTGGGGGGTGGTTGTTGCAAGCCCAGGGTACCCCCCAAAATAGCAAAAATACGTTTGCGTATTATACGCGTATGTCGTATTAATGGCGTATTAATCCGTATGGGACGTCTCAAAAGTCCGTATGACCCATCCCTGGTTTAAACGGACAGTGTTAGGTGTATCTGAGGACAGGGTAGAGAGAGTGTGTTACGTGTGGATACTTGCATTTTGGCATGTGCAATCCTCCACTGCCTGAATCGTGAAAGATTCAGGAATGAAGTTTGTGAGTGTTGTCTACTGAAAAGGATTGCATTTGTACATCATCCCCAGTGTTTTAATTTGTGGCCTTAACCCTACGCCGTATTAAGCGTTGGAAATCCAACTAAATTCTGTGACTGGCACAAGGCAACACAACTGCGTGGTGTGCGTGGTGTTCTCACTCTCATGCGTAGTGTTCTCACTCTCATGCGTGGTGTTCTCACTCTCATGCCCAAACTGTGTTGACATGCTTTCAGGCTGCGCTCAAGCCCCTCCTTCACAGCGTGGGAAGGGGCCAAACCCGCTGGGGAAAGTTCGAGCAGGAGCTGGTGCGTTATTTGCAAGCTTGTGCAGCTGATGTCTTTCCTTGACAAGATCTCCATTGTGCCAGCCTATAGGCTCCTGCTTTTTTCCCAAGAAACTCATAGCTGTGCTGGGGATAGAACTGCCGAGCTAGCAAGTTGATTCATTTTTGCTGGCTCATCTTTGCAGAGATAAGACACATCTCCCTCGTGCACAGTCTCTCTTTACTCGCTCTTAACAGATGTTCATGCCCCGTGACTCCAAATTAGGGTTGGCCAGAACCGTATACACACACCGTATTTGACCGTATGTATGATGATTTCCCTGCTAAAAATACCATATGTACACCGTAAATATATGGTTCTGGCCAACCCTACTCCAAATCCATGCAGGCGGACGAAGAAGAGAATAAGGAGACGTGGCAATCCATCATGAAGGTATGATGCACCGTTGCAAGGTCAGAGTGTGTGTTCCGTTGTGGAATTATGAGTGTGCCTTTGTGAAGTTCTCATTTACTTGGCAAGCTTTGCATACCTTGTACATGGTACATCGTACACAACCGTAGTATTTGCACACAATAACACTTCTTTGTAAATTGCTGCATTAAGCTGCTATTCCTTTTTCCTCTCTTGTATTTCGCCAATGTCCACAATGCCCCAAATGCCCATTTAATGCTGCTCACTGCTGCATCTCTTGATTGTCCTTCAGAAACGCAAGCAGGGAAAGTCATACAAGGAGGTGATGCGGGAACTCACTGGGCTGGCCGACCACATATGCCGTGAATGGGCCGCGCGCAGAATACAGGTAAAATTAGTTGGTGTTTGGTGAGTGAGTCAAAACACGGTGGACTGCTTGATTTGGCGCTCCTCGACGGAGGTGTTTTAAAGCAGCAGTACCCTGCCAATAAGTTTCCCCTTGACGTCACAGAAAAGAGTTGCCAACAAAATTGTGGTGTGACTGGAAAGGAGTGCATGCCTCTACATATTCACTAGAAGCAGGAACAAATGCCTCGTACTTGTTCTCTAGAAGCCACAAACAGGTTGCTTGCACATCCTAGTTATGCACAAAAGCAGTCCAGCAAAAATAAAGAAATTAACCTAGGCTCATGTTGTACTCTTTATGGTAAAAGTCACTTGCTTAGGAAGTCCTAAGATCAGAACGGCCTTTCGCGTCAATGGGAATAAAATGTAAAACAACGCCTTGCACCTGAAACCACCTTCTTGACGCCTAATACACACCAAAGTACTGGGGTTCCCTATTCTATTACTTGGAAAGCCTACCCCTTCCCCTGACACGCCTGGCTGCTACCAGCTTAAGTGATAGACAGACAGGTACCTTAAATACATAGCCATCGTATTTTTGCCACCACATTAATACAAACAGCTCTCAGAAGTAAGCTTCTCACTTGCTCTCGACAACCCCCATACACGCTTGCGTTGACGTATTCATACATAGAGCTTCAAACACATCCAAACAGGCTGCATGGCGGGCATGGAGGCAAGGGAAGCACGTGCTGAGCGCCGTGGGTGCAGTGCAAGAGCCACATGGCAGGGAAAAGCCCAAAGACAGGAAGCGCTTACTGCAGTGGGCTTTGCGTGAGGCAGCAAAATTACGGCACTCACAGGTGGGGGAGGAGGGGAGGAGGTGGGGATACAATTGCTGGGTGCAATGAGATATGGCTTACCTGTAGTCGTACGTCAGCGGTTGATGTTAAGGGTGTGAGCAAAAAAGGGCAGTACTGCTGGGTTCAAAGCGTGTTTTTTGCTTTTGCACCTGCTGTTCTCTCAGGTTTTGTGTATGCAGCAAATTCAAGGTCTATAGGTTGCGCAAGCGTAAGGCAAGAAAGCGAAAGGGCTCTCATCACCCGTTTACCCATCTTGTTGTGCCTCTCTGCAGGCCGGTCCCAGCAGTAAGCACATCATTGAGACAATTCTGGCTCGCCTGGGACCTACGTATAGTGAACCTCCTAAAGTTGACGTCGGTGATGTGGCGTACGCAATGGTGGGTTTGTCGCACTGCCGTTCATTTTTGAGATGGTTTGATCACCCACAGTGATTTTTGCCTGCTCAACATCCTTGGTGTCTATGTTCATATAGATTTGCAAAACTGTGTTGATATAGATTTACCAAACTATCCAACTTTGCGGCATCATCTGGTAACATAACCTCCTTGCTGTACTAAGAAGAAAGGACTCAATTATATCTTGCCATAAGACAGAGGGGATATGCAGGCAGTGGAACCATTCCCCACATCAATCAATCAGCCCGGAATGAGGGTTTCTCATTCATTTCCACCCATGACAATGCGCTTGTGCTGATGCATTTCAGTGGGTATCCAAACATCCACAAAGTATCTACTAAGTAGATTCTACTTAGGTATCAGGTACCCTAGTTTACGATGCTGACTGCCAACCACAGGACGCAAACACCGAGTTCATCTCACTCAATCTTGAGAAGGTCATCACTCCTATGACCAGCCCTTACCAGCAGCAGCTCCGCTCCATAAACTTGTGGTACAACCCTAAGCTTCACCTCACAATGTCCATGGTAAGCACAAGGTCCATGGTAAGCACAGTGTCCATGGTAAGCACAACCATGGCAACCACAATGTCCATGGTAAGCACAACCATGGTAAGCACAAGGTCCATGGTAAGCACAAGGTCCATGGTCCATGGTAAGCACAATGGTAGGCACAATGTCCATGGTCACCTCACAATGTCTATGGTAAGCCCGTGCTCGTCGGTAACTGTGCAGCAAATTGTAATGGAGCAAACAAGTTTATGTGCAGAGAGGTCTGGCGTACGTCTGTATTTGTATTAGCAAATGTAAAGCATAGAAGCCTGCGCGTGGAGAAAATTGGCGAGCATCAAGGGGAAGTTGGGTGAAAGTCGTAAGACATCAGCGGACGGGCCCCCCCAAGGAGCAGACCATGGGAGGAAGCAAGGAACAGATGGCACAAGAGGCGTGGAAGACCAGAAGATCAATAATCCAAAAAATAGGACGCAGGGGGAGAGAGGAACACGTAACATAGCGCAACGGCGTATAAAGGGTGCCGGAGCAAGCCCCTGGAGAGGCAGAGAACCACATCACGATCAAAAGTTGCTTGTGCTTTTTGCCATATTGCCAAATAGAACCATCTTACTTTCCTTATATCACCGCCCTAATAACCTACTTGGGGGGGCGGTGAATAAACCGCTCAAAACGGGCGTATATCTTTTTCTTTGAGGGGGCGAGAAGCGGCGAAATCAGGCCAGCGTCAACAGTTGTTCAGTTGGATGCATCAATGTAACTCCCTAGCTCTCATGGACTGTGGAAAGAGGCGCAGGAGAGCAGGGGGACGGTTGCTGTAAAATAAATATTTCTAGGGGGCTAAAATAGTTGCACATCTTTGGTACTTGTAATTTTCTGGGGTGGAGCTCGCTCCTTCGAAAATGGGGGTATGATGTAAAGAAACTTCAGCCATCTCCCTGCTGCGCCGTTTTCAAACCTCTCACCATAGACATGCTCTATAGAGCATAGATGTGAAACGAGTTTAGGATGTGAAAGTGGCTCAATCAGGCCAGCATTTGGCCGTGGGTGAACAGGTACGTGAAATAATTCACACTAAGGCGCAGGCGCACATCTAAATTTATTTAAGCTAATACTTGATTTCTTCTGTGAAACTTGTGCGAGAAGTTGGTACAAGATTAAACAAGTTTGCCCGTTGTTCTTTTTTTGCACCCATTATCCAGCCTGCCAAATATACAGCGCTTTTGCTCACCAATTTCCATCAAAAATGATTTATTAATTGCAGCACACAAAGTCTCAGAGCCAGGGGGGTAAGTTCAGGCATTTCCGCTGCCACTTTTTGATCTGGCACGGATCACCTCTTACAATGTGATGCATGACACAAAATTTGTCTAATAACACCAGCATTCCGGTGTGCCAACAATCTTCCTGCATTATGTTGCAATAGGAAAGATTTGCCGGTCTAAAGTGTACTTACAGGAGTGACCCTCTGCTTATTGGTGGTCTCTCACCTGAGAGCACCACCGAGTGGGCGAGTTCGCTGAGAATTCCTAACTGCAACCCAAACGTTGCACCTTCCCCTGGAATGGTGGCGGGTACGGTGGTGTACAGTACATACTTTGTCCTCTTGCTTCACTACTGCACAAGGGAGATGGTGTTGAAATGCACTCCAACTCAAAATTACTACCTTTTAAAACTGCAAGCCTGTCACTCCGATACTTCAAGGCTTGAAGCTGTGCTTATTTTCAATCTTCCCAAACTCAATCGTCTCATGCACGCTGCAGGTCCGGCGTGTCAGTGGTGCCGGAGCCATTCAGCGCCAACCGTCTGCCAAGTCCATCTGCAGTCGACCAGGCACCGCAAAACACTCCATCAGATCCCGTGCTGTTTCAGCTATAAGGTCCTGTCATGCGTCCCGCCCCGCTTCTCCACTACCCCCCACCGACCTGAGGGGCAAGACAGCTAAGAGCAGGCAGACCGGTTTTGGAAGGTGCGCGCTTAGCTTGCTGTGCTCAAATATGAATCTCACCTTTCTGCAATTGACTGATCGAAACCCTTAAGTGTGGACAGGCTGAACAAGAGGAGTTGTGCGTCTGAAGGAAGAATTCAGACTGTTTTCCATGACTTTCCGCTCGCTGCCTAGTGTAGAGGCTAACACCAGAGCACCCCGCTTGTTTCTTCAGCCATTTCCTTTTGCTCCTTCCTTTTGTACCCACAGGAGTTTGTCCAAACACTTTGGAGCTGCTGAGCAGGACCGCCAAGAATACGTCCCCCCGGTAAGACGGCATGCGGTTTTGTTTCCAAGGGTGGATGATAAAATGTTATGTGCTCTCAAACCCCTGGAAACCTTCTTGCTCCAGGGGTCTCTTTGTTTGCTTGCTTTTAACGCTCGCCTTTGCTACGTCATTTTACTTGCCCATTGTCCCACGTCTGCAGTCTCTGTTTGGCGTATGCACACTCTTGATTTCTCTATTGAAAAGGATGAAAGGATCGAGCTTCCAACGTGCGGAAATGCACAAGCATAGTCCTGGACTTGAATTCACGCATCTCTGCATAACCTCGTACTGCAGAAGTAGAAAGGTCCTGGATGATTGAGAGATGCCCCAATCTTTTAACTTTAACTGCACAACTGTCCTAATTGTATTTGCCATGCAGAGTGCCCTGTGGTCCACAGGACTTCGAGGCAACGGTACCTCCTACCGTCCAGCACCTTTGAAGCGAGGTGCAGGCCTAGCTCATATGCGCGGAGGTCGTGCTGCAGCAGCAGCAGCAGCCTCCCAAGCAGCTGCGGCCGCACGCATGCCCATCACGTCAAAGCCGACCATTCCTCGCCCGCCGCTGCTATTTGCTGATGCACCCATTCTGGGGGGCTCCACAGCAGCCAGGGCAGCAGCAAAAAGGGAGAGGCGAGCAGCAGCAAGCTCAGTTGCAGCAGCAAAGGCATGGACACACATTGATCAGGACGTGGGTGGTACCTCAGGCAGCAGCGACAGTGGCATGCAAGGAGGCTGTGGGCGTGGCGATTACAGTAACGAAAGACCCCCTGGTGGGATTTACAGCAGCTCCTACTCACACCCATATCAGGGCGCACCATTCAGCCCCCACCATCCAGCAGCCGCCACCAAAGGCAGGAGCAACCCCCCCTCTCATTTACTCAATTCCGACCAGGCTTCAGCATTTCAAGCTTGCCTTCCTGAAGGAGCGTACGCGGCCTCATCCAGGCTACAGAACGGGGCCTCATCAGCAATCCCGCCTCACAGTCAAAGCCTTCTGCAGGACCAAACCCATGCGCCTAATTCCCACCATCCCCACGTGCTGAACACCGTCTTTAGAGGAAGCCACCCACAAGAGCATCTTCCCCCCTACAGTATCTCAGATGGCCCCCATTTCAACCTGCTAGACGGTTTCAGCCGGAACAGCAGCTGCGGCAGTGAGATAACGCCACAGGACAATGCCTCTGCTGGTATCGACCCGTACTACCGCAGTGGGTCCGGGCGGCTAGAGCTGCTGAAGCTTGGTGCGTGGCTGGAAGAGGGTATTGCAACCTGCAGCATAGGCACAGGGGGTTCTATGCTAGTAGGAGAGGCAGGCATCGTTGCGGGGTCAGAGGGCAAATCAGAGGGCGCAGAACCCATGCCTGCAAGGAAAAAGGCAGGGTGGGGAATGGGTGGTGGTTTGAGGTTGAGTAGGCTGGGCAGTGGTAGATTGCAGCATCAGGAACACGTCGTGGACGGGGCAGGAGATCAGGGGGGCTGGGTGCAGGGGACAATACATGTGCAGCCAGGGGTGCAGCTACGCAGCAGCAGCAGCAGCAGCACGCAGCAGCAGCAGCAGCAGCAGGTTGGGGGCTCACAATTGGAAGCATCGCAATTGGATGTTCTGCAGGGGCTGCTGCATGGGCTGCGTGTGTTGCATGGGGGGCTGGAGGGTGGCCTAAGAACCAGTGGGCAATATGCTGGGTCAGTTGCTTCTAATTTAGGGCAGCAGCAGTTGCAACAGCAGCAGCTCAACAATCAACACCACCAACACCTCAGCAATACACCACTGTCCCTTTCCTCACCTCTTCCTGTCATATCCGTTCCTACGCCACCACGCACCGAAAGTGGTGCAGCCGACAATGACGGATGGATTCGTGGCAGATGCAGCTTACCTGGCGGAACAGGTAGAGCCTCAGAAGCAGTTTCGGCAGCAGCGATGCAAGCACGAGCTAAAGTAACTTCAATTAAAGGAGCAGTAAACCCACTTTCTTGTTGTCGTAGCTTTGCTTGAATTGCTTACTATTGTTCATACCAACAGTTGTAGGACAATTGAAAGGATAAATGATAACTTTCCAGCAGTAAGGCATGGTCATGCGCATGCACGCCCGTCAGTCTCACAAAAAGTGCTGTCACGCACACAACCACACACAGAACGCCCACCATTACGACATTTTGATAACTTTCCAGCAGTAAGGCATGGTCATGCGCATGCACGCCCGTTAGTCTCACAAAAAGTGCTGACATGCACACAACTACACACAAAACGCCCACCTTTACGACATTTGCACAACCACATGCACAATTCGCGCATGCACGCATTGTTTCCACACACAGCATGCAGGAAACGTTTCGTATCCACACGCAACAAACAGTAAACGTGTGCCCAATTCATAAGCACCCATTGCTACAAGCACCAAGCCAAACACAAGGACGCAAGGACCACCATTTTCGTCAACAACACTCGCGTCGCCATCATGTCCATCTGTGTAAAACATCCCTGTTTACTATCTTGCAGGAAACATGATGAAGCAAGCACACAGTTGCAAACGCACGCACGTAGATGCATCTTGCTCACATACATGCCTGCACACCAAACCCTTACCCGCCTTAACTCTGCGCTTTTCTGTGCTCCTTAGATGATTTGTGCACAGACAATTGTAATAGACACATACAGGAGTTTAAAATCAACGCATACTACACAGCCAGTTCTCTCTTGGCCGTACCAATAATCATGCTTCAAAGTGTGATCTGTTGCAAACTTCATCGGCTCTGAGTACTTACGCTTGTGCCTGACCATCAACTTTTGAGCAGCAAAGCCCCTTTTGATTTCTAGCACAAGTGCAGGAGCCATTGAAGCGAGATTCAGGTTGCGTAACACGTTGCCCACACAACAAATCTGTGTAATTATTTGTCACGCTCCCACACACAACGCAGGTGCCTTTAAAAACGAGGCCCCTGCAACTCTTGCTCTGAGTACTGACAGCATGCTCCTCAACCTTGAGAGCATTGCCTTCAGGTTCGCCATACTGTAAGCTGAGCAGACACTGCCTGTGAATCTCTGAAGCAATGCACTGGCTAAAAGGAAAAGCGTACGCGATTATCGGTCTGCCTTTCTTTGAGGTTGATATGTACGCCTCAACTCCAGCACACATCCGCTGCCATGGCATTGCATAACTGTCATATGCAAGACCGCAATCACAACGCCCACCTAATTTCACCTTATGTAGCGCAAATCAACACAGCTTCTAACACTCAAAGTACTCCATCAAAACGGCATCCAGGTACGCCATCGAGACCCGCCGACCCGCCCCACCCCTGCAGCTACTGCTAGCCTTGCAACGCATCAACAGCAACAGCAGCAATGATAGCAGTAGCTCCTCCACTCACTGGAACCAGCTCCTCGGAGGTAGAGCCAGTTCCACGGCGCCCCCTAAGTCTGCTTTGTCACAGTCTCTCCAGCCGCTTGGCCTTGTGCGGCGTAGACTGCTCGCCGAGGATGATGCCCATGCCCTGCAGCAGCAACGCAGCAGCACGGCAGTAGCAGCAGCGCACGACAGCGCCCACGGCCTTTTCCGCAATGTGCAGCAAAACACGCTGGCCATGATGAGGAGCAGAAGCACAGAAGCCATCTCTCACACTGAGCTACAGCCAAATTTCCACAGATCCAGGAACGGGAGCAGCAGCAATAGCAGCTGCTGTGGCCCCCTGACTGCAGATTGCATCACACGCGCCCATATCCGCCACCAATCCCAGGCTGCCCTTTCCCACTCGCTTAACCCACTCCTCCTGCCCGCTCATTCGCTTGCGCACTCCCCACATGCTGCCCACAACTCATGCTACCAGCAGCAGTACAAGAGCAGCACTACAGCATTTGGCATGCACAGGAGCTCCCACTGCAGAGTTGCAGGCGGTGGAGGTATCAGTTCTGCTTTGGCGTGGCACCGGCACAGGCAGTTAACAAAGGTAACGCACTGGATTCATGAGCTGTTTTGGTGTAGTGTTGTCACTGCTGTGGGAGCTGTCTTAGGAGACTCAAGTAAGCTGGTTGTCCCGTTTACATGAACTGCATAAATGGAAGTAGGCAATAAAGAGCCTGTTGTTGCCCGTAAAATGCTACGGCCGTGCATTTTTCGGCAAAGGTGCATGTTTGATAGGAAGTGCCCATTCCTTTGCTGCTCACTGGCTCATTTAACTCGGCTAGGCCTCTTTAATGTGTCGTGTCTGCTTAACCATGATAGCTATCGAGCTGCCTTCACACTGCAAAGCAACATCTCTTCCAGGTCAAATCTGGTACCCCCCCCCCAATCCGGGCAAAGGACACAGAGGAGAAAAATGACACACAATCTGATACACCCTGAGGGAATGTGTAGGAGGGGGGGGTGTGGGGGGTGTTGGAGGTGTGTAGGTGTATCACTTGGTGCAACACTCAGGGTGTATTACATTCATCACTCAGTTTGCATCATGAGTATATATACATATATCATGCAAACTGAGATTGGGGTTACACCAAGTGATACAACCTGAAATCTAAGTGTTACACCCACACACCACCACCAACCATCACATTGGTTGGTGTGCTGTCTTTTCTCTCCTGTGTTGATTCCTCCCACCGTTGGGCAGCCTCCTCGTCAGCTATATTGGCTAAAGTAGGGTGGATCACACTCCTGTGTGCATTAACAGCACACTCTTGTGTGCAATAGGGTGGAACACACTTCTGTGCGCATTAACTAAAGAAGGGTGGATCACACTCCTGAGTGCATTAACATTAGGAGTATGCGCACACAGCTTTTGTAGCAGCACATTGTGAAAGGCATACTCGAGGTGTATGATTAGCAGTGTTGTGCACATACGGCGTCAATCAAAAATGGCACCGTTAATTACGGTGCTTTAATGACGTCTGCGTCACATAACCGTAATTAACGGTGAAATTCATACTGACGGTGGGAAATCGTAAGTAACGGTGCGGCGTCAGGTACGCAGTGGCTCAGAGTGCCAACTCAAGCTCCGATTTCCCCACAAGCAACATTTGCGATTGATATAAATATAAAATGTCCTCCGGTAATCAGGCCGAGAGGGCTCGTGTGGCCCTGAGTCAGTCGAGCCTGGCCCGGCCTGGCCAGCTGCTGACGGTTTCCCACCGTAAATAACTAATTCCTGACGGTTTCCCACCGTAAATAACTGTAAAGCCGACCATCAGACGTCAAAAATTAAAATTACCGTAAATTACGCCTGAGTAGTGGTGTTCACCCCCAGACCTGACCACCACCAAATGACTTTATTTTTTGGTGGTGGCTGGGGAATCATATAAAATGGGGGGCTGCAAAAAATGATTTTGGAAATTTGGCTTAAGGGGGGACCAGGGCGGTCCCAAACATAGATCATGGCCCCAAAACAGTTTTTCCCACATTCCCGCCCACCCACTCACTTAAATTTTACAATTTTTATTTTAATGGGTAGAGCATGGTGTAATCTTTCCATAATGCTGCCAATTCTCAAAATGGTTGAGGATCAAGGAAGCTATGGCGAAATTTCGACTTTTTCTTGAAATTCTGCGCACCTGCGATGGAAAAACCTGCATAAAAAGTCGGTACTTGCTTTTTGGTGTGCCAGACTCGGTAT
>Ga0307947_1003016_pt1 | contig 13569 bp, 9 predicted proteins | sample OrgLakmetagen232_FD_201840 | JGI IMG/M metagenome (GOLD analysis project Ga0307947, IMG submission 201840) | Saline water microbial communities from Organic Lake, Antarctica - #232 | ecosystem: Environmental > Aquatic > Non-marine Saline and Alkaline > Saline | place: Antarctica: Organic Lake...
ATTCATACACACTCATACACACACATGCGCGCACACACAACACACACACACACGATACCCATAACCGCTCCCACCTGCTTCATCCCTAGTTGGATTTCCTCTTTGTCTGCACCTCCCTGCTCGTCACTATACTGCAGCATATGAGCTATGATGCGATCTACACGAGAGCCCACAACCTGTCCAGCATGTGTGTGTGTGTGTGTGTGTGTGCACTTTAACATATTAAAAGGGTCCAGCCTATCAGCTGACCGTGTACCACCTTGCGGAGCGCATTAGGCTTAGCGCTTCATCCGTAGCTCCTTGGGCAGTTCCTCTTATCATTCTGCGCCTCGTGCTGAGAAGCACTCCCCTCGTACCATTCTGCGCCTCATGTTAAGAAAAGGGTCGGCCAGAACCGTATATAGACACCGTATATAACTGTATATTTGGTGGTTTTCCTGCCAAAAATACCGTACATTCACTGTATATATATGGTTCTGGCCAACCCTAGCTAAGAAGCATTCCCCTCTTACCATTCTGCGCCTCATGCTAAGAAGCATAGTTACCTGCGTTTAATAGCGTTTCATAAAAGAGTCCGAACTCGTGCTTGCACTAGCCAGGGGCTTGCCTTGTGCAGCTGAGGAGCACCATACCACGCACACTCACACACACACACTCACACACACAGAATCAAGACAGCATCATCTCTTTTGCCCTTCTTTCCATTTCATTGTTCACACACGTTATAAAACCGACCAACATGCCTGCATGCCCATTACTAGTGCCACTAACATCCTGCCAGTCATGTACAGCAAAGTATACAGCCTCTGTGTCCAATCATTCACTCATCATTGTTGTATCCCTCCTTCTTATTACTTTTACACAAGATTTTAGTGAAAACATGTCAATCAAAACGGAACCTATTATTACAAAATTAAAAAAAAAACATTTACAGTCTCCACCTTGTGCAACTGAGCCGCGTCCTCTGCATGCATCGACTCCGCCTGCTCATGCAACTCCAAGCGGGCTTGCAGCTCCATCAGCAGTGCCTCGTTGATCATATGGTAGCAGTCCTGAAGTGCATGTAAACAGCAATATCAGCAGCATATTCAAAAAAAAGATATAAAACTGATGTGGCTGAGCTGTTCCTGTGGCAACGGTCCTGAAAAGCGCGTGAGCAGCATTTTGCTTGCTGAGCAAGTGGTAGCAGCATTTGTATGAGACTGAGCTCTTCCTACCGTAGCAGCCTTGCATATGTTGTAATTAATTCTAGATGAACCTGTTTGTTGGTGTAAGCGTGCATGAAAGTTGTCAAAATGTTGTGTTTGTGCCTACGTCTTATCCTGTCGTCCCCCTGACAAAGTTAGAGCACAACACACCTGACAGGTCGTGAGAGCTTCGCTCAGTTCCGTGTCGGAGCTCTCTTGCATGAAGCGCAGGTAGTCAATCATCGCCACACGCTCCCTGTTGTTGCACATGCGTGAAGCGCAGGTAGTCAATCAATGCATAAAGCACTTGCATGAAGCGCGGGCGGTCAATCCTCGCCACACGCTCCCTGTTGTTGCACACATAGAATGTTGCAGCGTGGTGCCATGTGTATCGATAGGGTTGGCTAGAACCGTTTATATACACCGTATATGACCGTATATTTGGTGATTTCCCTGCCAAGAATGCCGTATATATACACCGTACATGGTTCTGACCAACCCTATGTATTGAGTACGTGGTGCCTACCTTAGCACCTCCAATTAGTGTTCACCGAGGACGTGACTTCTGCCTTGGCCTCCATTGCTGACTTTATAGAAAGAAGTGCAACAGGAAGAAGCGTTGGCTGTCTGTGAACTTGACTTAGCAGGCCAGTGCATAAATGCAGCTGACTACAAAGTAGGAATGTACAAACAACCAAGGGGGAGGCTTCACTCTGCACCAAGTTTCAGCTATGGGTGTGCTCGACTCAACTGGGGGTACGTATGTGCAGATAGCCCTCTAAAACTATATTGGGTTCAGATTCACACGCAAACCACTTGGGGTAGGGGATGTACGTGCAAGCCAGGCAGCATTCCCACATTTGCAAATGAGTTGGGCCTAGATGCACACGCAACTCACTTGGGGTGGGGGATGTACGTGCAAGCCAAGTAGCGCTCCCACTCCCAGTCCTTTTGTCTCTGCTCCGTGCCACGTGTACGCTCCAGCTTGTGCTGGCCCAAAACGGGCTCCAGTTCAGTGCTGAAAACAGGAGTGTGCGGTTGTGTGTGAGTTAATTGCTTGCATGCATACTTGCAATGCACATTTTTCACGCCTCGCTCAGCTGCTTCGCTTTAGGAAAAGCTGCGCTACATTTAACCCCTCAAAATGCTCATATAACGCACAATTCTTGTTTGATGCGCTCATCCTCTGCAGCCTCCAGCTGAACCAGCAGCTCCTGCCTCTGCTTCTCGAGCTCCCCCTGCCGCACACGCTCTTCCTCTGCCAGGCGTTTTTGTTCTGTAACAAGCAAGGACAACGTGCATTTCTTCTTACACTACTTGTTACCGCTTGCTGCTCACGGGAACATGACATGCAACTCTAAGCACATGTGTGTGTTGTGTGTGTTTGTGCGCTATGTACACGTTAGCATGAATGTGTGCATGTGCGTGCTTCTGTGTATGTACACGTACGTGTGCACGTGTGTGTGTGTTTGTAAAGCATGCATGTATGTAAGTGTAAGTAGACATGTGCCTGTGTGTATGCAAGTGCCTGTGTGTATGTATGTGTGCGTGTGTGTGTATGTGAGTGTGCACATGTGTGTTTGTGTCTACCGGTAGGTATGTACATGTGTGTATATGTGTGGAAGCGTGCGCCTATGTGAGTGCAAGTTAGCAAGTGCGTGTGTGAGTATGCACGATAATGTAAGTATGTGTGTTTATGTGTGTATATGTGTGTGCATGTGTATGTGCGTGTGCACGTGTGCATGTGTATGTGTACGTTTGTGCATGTGCACATGTGTGCGTGTGTGTATCTGTATGTTTATGTGTATGTGTTTGTGGTGTGATGTGGTGTGTGTATTTTTGTGTGTGTGTAAGTGTATGTATGTGTGTGTGTGTGTGTGTGTGTGTGTGTGTAAGTGTGTGTCTGTGTGTGTGTGTGTGTGTGTGTGTGTGTGTGTGTGTGTGTGTAGTTTAGAACCATGCATGCGTGCGTGCAGCTCAATAGAGCACAGAACAATGTTTTCATCGCCTTTGAACATGTCCAACAATAAATCACATGGACATGTCCATGTCATCATTGAGAGTCCTTATAATGCCCTTGCCTTCTTCTTCAAGCCTCAAACGCTCCTCCTCAAGCCTTCTTTCCTCTTCCAGTGCTGCCTTCTTCTTCTTGCCTTTTGGCTTTGCTTTCGGTGATTTTGGAGGCGGCATTTTAAAAAAATATTAGTAGGCTTGTAATCGCACTGTAATTTTTGATTTTTTGCCTTATACATTACTCCTTAGGGTTTTGCCTTTGCCATTTCCTTTGTTGGCAAGCCTTTAAGACGACAAATTTAAACTACCTACATCCATAGTAAATACATTGCTTGCAAGATATGCCAATATTTACCTACCACAGGCTTAGTTATATCAATGCAGCAAATGTGCACCCACCATTGATCATGCCTAAAACAAGCTCCACTGCCACAAAGAAAAAGACAGAACCACAATCTAGGCGTACAAAATGATTGCAATTCCCACGGCCTCATCACTCATCAAAAGAGGCTGTGCCAAATGCACCACAGGATGAGCTGCTATTTAGATTTCCAGGAACCCAATATGAGACCAGAAAGAGCGGGCAAGCTTTAAGCAAATACCGTAGGTGTACGGTATGTACAAAGAGGAATGGTCACTCATTTTATGATGCATTGGATAAATTTGTATGGCTGCCTGGCAAGGATCTGCGTGTCAACAAATCACAAAATTGGAGACCCATGCAAGGACATTACTTTGAACACCCAGATTTTTAAACAAGATCAATCTTGATCTCCAAAACTTGTTGCACACCCCTGTGTGTCTGCCGTCTGACTTGCACTTAAATATGACCGTAAATGCCGTACATAACCCTTGCAGCTTTTATGACAATGAATGCCGTACATAACCCTTTCGAGCACTTAATATGGCAAATTACAGGACCTAACACAAGTCCAGCATCCTTCATAAAGGCTGCAGCATTGGAAGTCCGCAGTCGAGCGAATAAGGTACCAAAGCGCCTCCAGACCCTGTAATGCGGGAAATCGCAATTGGTGCGCATGCTGCCTGCTTAGCAATATTAAGTGTGTAGCAAAATTAGCCACATCTTCCCATCTTGCACTCACGCCACCTCTTTCAATGTTTCAACCCCGCCATATTGCCCCCACCCCCGGCCCTGTTTAGTGATGTGTAAGAATACCTGTGTCTAGCATACCAGCCACAGGCTTAAAATAGATGCAAATGAGCGTGCTGCTGCGTAAACCAATCATGCACTTTAATAATTAAGGTGCGATCAAAAAGTGGACTTGGTGTTCTGTTATTACTTATGATGAGATGAGATGAACCAACAGAGTAAGTCCTGACTCTTGTTTATGCTGCTTCGACCACACATTCACCTTGTCGTAACAACGGACATGCTGAAGAGTGAGGAAAATGCTCTCCACACTAGACTTTTCATTGTGAGCAGGTGGATGCATGAATTCCTCAAAGTAGTCCTGTATGTGCCAGCTAGGACATCATTGCATCGTTGAAAGCCAGACTAGATAGTAAGATTCCAGTTACCGCAAGACCTAAACATGCTATACAATGCAGCTTGCATTTTGCAATTACAGGAGTTACAAAACATTTAAAAAGCATTTACATACTCCAGGTTTGGTCTGTGTTTCTGCCAAGCACACACACGCACGTACAAACACGCACACATGTGCCTTTCATGATGACGATCTGAGTCTGATTAGAAGGAAAAAGGCAGCAACAACCTCTCTTGACCACATTGGTTGAGGAACAGAACCCATTTTAAGACTGGATGCTTTTCTGCCGCAGGAAAGGATTGAAATGACACTTCTCGGAGATCAGGAGTGTTGCAGGAATAAAACCCGGACAAGGGCCACAAGCCAGTAGCAATACTGCTTAACTTCCTTTATAAACTTCAAGCCTCTGTCAACAGCAGATTTTTCGAAAGGTTTCATCAACACTGCTTCCAGATGAATCAAGACGAACAAAGGATGTACTCGCTGGTTGCATAATCAATTTGCTGATTACGTTTGTTAAGCAGTGTTTTCCTGCTCTGGACTGGGCGTTCTCTCTGTCGGTTTTCTTCTCGGACGGAGCACCTAGAGTCTTGGGATGGACAACGCCGCAGAGGAGGAAAATGAAAAAGCAAAGTATGCTGCGTTCACCATCAACACGCAAAGAAGGCAGGAAGAGCAGGAAGCAGGAGAGATCCTCCAGAGCAGGAGAAGAGAGGTGCGTGTGTTTGGTCAGAAGAGAATCTCCAACCTCGCCATGGTGCGTTTGCGCCCTTGCCTTTGGTCAAGAAGAGAAACTCCAACCTCGCCATGGTGCTTGCATTCTTGCGCCCCGTAGGAAGTTCCAGTACGCAGTGTACACAGGCATGGCCTGTACCTTGTCAAACATTGCTGTCTAGCTAATTGCCTGTGAAGGAGGCAGAGCCAAGCATTAAGCAGAGCAGAGCGCACAAGCATAGAACACTCACATTTGAAAATGCACTTATTAACCAACCTTGCAAAACAGTGCGACCTGCACCTCTTGTCTTATTGAATCTGATATCCTCTGATATGCCTTTGTGACACACAACCGACACGTATCCTGGCTTACACACTGTGCTTCTTTTCACGCACATGCCTCGAGTTTAGCAGCGCATGAGGAATGACCGCAGCACTTCAGAAGACATACTGCGCAACGGACGCATTGTTCAATTGTATGGCACATTGAAATGTGCGTACACGTGCATTGTTGCTTACGTATGTTCTCAGTATTTGGTTACATACACACACAGGAGTTCCACGCATGGATGCTGAAAAAGGCACAGACCAAGAAGCCCACGCTTAAGCACACACAGGAGAGGCGGGCTGCACGCCTGGAATCGCTGAAGGTGGATCTCTAGCGTGTGCGAAACGTGCCTAGGGTTTAAAGCAGCAATATGTCACACCGTTATCGGTATCGTTATCGTTATCGCATGGGAAGTTTTGACACAACATACACGTACTTAAAGATGCACAGACACGCACACACACACAAATGCGCACACATACACGTACGCACGCATGCACACACGCATACACACATACACAGACGCACATACTCACACATACATTCACAAACCTACTCACACACATTAAATGCACAGACTCCAAATAAGCGTACATACACAAATACAAACACACACACACGCACGCGCACACACGCACACGCAAACACACGTTGACAGGAGCGGCACACAGCTGCTGAGGCTTCACGTGAGAAGGCACTCGATGCTGTGAGATTGAAGGCTGCTTCGTTTCTGGCACGCAGAGAGGTGAGCGTGAGCGGCTTGATATTAACGATCAGTAACGAATACATATGTGTCCTCTGCTGTTGGACGTAAATGAGTACCAGCCATACCACGACATTCCTCAAGTATAGGCTGCTGATACCATGTGTCGCTGCTGCAGGGAGCGCTTCAGCGTGTGAGTGACCGGCAGGAGACATTGGCCTCAAGAGTGTTTGAGTCCTTGGCAGCAGCTGACGAGCGGCGCAACGCTTTGCAGGTGTGTGTTTGTGTGTGTATGTATGTGTGAAAACGGGCGGGCCTGTCTCTGCTCATGCCTTTTCCGTGCCCTATTGTGAGCAATTAGGTGCTTCATGCGAAGCGTCTCTGAGTCCTTTGATATCTGCTTGCCAATTTCTGTTGAGGCTCATGAATCCATTTCTCACGCGATTCTCTGTTCTGCCGCAGCCCTGACTACATCTACATCTACATCAGGCAATCTCACACAAGTACTTACTTGTGCAACCTTGTCCTTAGCATCATATGATCCTTGGAATCACACGAGCACGCAAGCACACATGCCTGTTTACACACATACGCATACACACGCAGGAGGCTGAAAAGGAGCGACTGAAAGCGGAGCACGACATCGTGCTCGCACGTTTGGTGAGTGGGCAACAATCGGAGGCTAGGTGCAGGTGTAGGGCATGAGTGAATTGGAAACTACTTATAGATGGAGTTAGCCAGAATTCTGTAGTGGATGCAAATTGCACAACTGTCGCAAACACACACAATCTACGACACAAAAACACGCACATGTTTACACACACACATGCACACGCAGGCCACCAGCCGTGCAGAGGCACCTCAGGAGCTAGAGGAGGCCCGCAAAAAGCTTGAGGACCGACTGCAAGCGGCAGAAGAGGCACGGGCGGCGAGCCTGAATCAGATCGCAACACGAGCTGGAGAGCAGGTCCAGCACGCACGGGTGAGTGGAGGAGCAGGGAAAGGTACACACACACATATATATAAACACACACACACACACAAACATATAAACACACATATAAACACACACAAACACACACATGCACACTCCCTCTACCTCAGGACGTGAGTGCGCTCACGCGCCAGCTGAAGATCGAGGCACTAAATGCAAAGCGAGAATCAGCTGAAGCACGCATGGTGAGCGTTTGTATTTGATTCCTTGGCTGGCTGTGGATACGATAAGCTTGTTGTGTATTGCCTGAGATTGGGTGTGCAAACTTGGAATGGGTACAAACGCGAGGTTGTGTAAAGGCTGATACTTTTAATTAGGTGTGGAGTGGTTTGAACTGTCGTGTGGTCGGCGCTGTTGTGCGCTCAATCTACCTATTAGTGTTAGCTGTTCATAACTGTTGTGTGGTTGGACCCGAAGGGGGCTCAAGTCTGCGACTTGTTTTATTTAGGGTCGTTTAAAAATGATTAAGGTAAAAATACAATTACCAAAGCCGAACAAGGCTGACCTGTAATAATAACTTTTGATAATTTATTTGAAGGTTTTCATGACAGACACCGTTAAATAGTTAGGCTTATAAACGGACGTCCTCTGCAGTTGTTTGCACTGACCAATGTTGTATGCACTGACTTATGTTGGTATGTCGATGGTCTGTGCTCTCCTTTTATGGAGTGAAGCCTTTATCACACAAGGCTTACATACTAGTGTTTTTAAGGCGACATACCATGTCGATCGACATGAAAACATGGATTTCCGACTTTTGAAATCGACATGAAACCAAGATTCTGGGGGTGCCGACGAGCCCCCGTGTAAAACGATTCTATAATTAGAGGGCCTTCGTAGGCCCTCACGCACCACAAATTCCAAAATACTTCCAAGCGTTTAATTATCATGTTAAAATGAGCGATAAACCCCATCAAAAAGCCCTAAGTTGCCAGGGGAAAAAGTGACATGTGGGCCCACAAATAAGCTCCAAGCTCAGTGGCTTGAGCATCCAGCCTCTGAGGTACAGCCCAAGCGCAAGGACTGGCTGAGTGAGGGGAGGGGGGACGAAAATAATTGGATCAAGTTCAATGGAGCATCAACCCCTTCGTTTCTGAGAGGGCTGCTCGGGCTATAAGGCGAGCAGCAGCAGCAGCTGAGGATGCTAACCCTGCTGCAGCAGCGACGAGCCTGGTAACGAGCCAGGACCTGCATATCCTCTCCCTCATCCCCTCTCTCAGCCAAGGAATTCTGGGGGAAGCCACGCGCTTATGGGCGCAGTATCGGTTTGGGGAGTGGGTCAAGTCAGCAGAACTGGTGATGATAATAGTGCCAGAGTCAGTGGAGGATGAGCTTGTGTTCAGCACGCTCGAGTACATCTGTAACCCCAGCACAACAGGCTACACGCACAGCACCTGACGTGCTGCGCACGGGGGTTTAAGAGCTCGGCATTTGGCGAGGATTCCTTCCCAAACCCTGGTTCAGGCTAAGAAGCACTGTGGAATCAGATAGACAAACTCACACAGTTAGAATGAAGGGGGTTTTCAAGTTCTACCTTGCAAATTCAGACACACTTTTATGTTTTAGCATTTGCTTCCAGATCGCCTACACTAATTTGCATACACCATTTGCCGGGAGGCCTTTGGCCTCCCAGCGGGCTGGGGCAGTAAAGAAAATCGACATGAGAACCCAATTTCTCGAATTGTCAGATTTGGAGGAGACATGAAACCAAGGTTTTCCCAGATTCTAAACATACACACACACACACCATACACACAGAGACACACGCACACATATACACACACATACATGCAAACATAATCTCACACGGGTGTTGTGCCAGCTTTGAAGTCATCTCGTATTTGTATGCTTGCCACGCAGGTAGCTGCTCGTGAGCGCCGAGCCCTGTTGTCCCCCCAAACCACCTCGCCAAGGCCCTCACCACCACGCCCACAAGCGCCTGCTGCTTCAGTGGGTGGCAATGCCCCTTCGCAGGTATGTCAATTTTAGTTACTTTAGCAATTTACCAGAAGTTAGTTGAATTTCCGGTTAGCCAGGTAAAACGAGGCTGTTGAGTTAGGGCAGGTCGATACAGGTATTGGAGCTTATGGATGTATGCATGCAGGAGAGATGCTGTATTGCGTGCACGCGCGTGCGCACATGTGTGTATATTTGTGTGTGTGTGTGTGAGTGTGTGTTCAAAGGAGCGGCAGTTGCTAAGATTACGCTAAATTAACTGCAGCACCCACGCTCTTGCACGTCTGCACATGTGTCAATTTTGCCCCCCGAGTCCAGAGCCCTGAAGCATAAGAACAGGTGTCAGGCTCTCTCCTTGGATGCACATTTTCGACCTTTGTGGTTACACCTTTCCATACCCACTGCAACGTGCACTTGCAGATCGCAATTGACCGTGCCCAAGGCCATGTCCAGCCTTGTGAAGCCTGCTATGCCTTCAACTAGTAAATGCGTCTCAAAACTGACACACTTGTGCCAAACACAACTTGCACGCACATAAATCGCACACAGCATGCACACAATACACACACACGCATGCACAAACACACATAAAAAAAGCACAACACACAGGCTGGCTCAAGTGGCCTTAGCCCTAGAACAGCCGGGTTTGGCTCCACCATCAGTCTGGCTGACGCACCGCAGCACGCCACAGCGCAGCCCAACCTCGTCGCCCCACTGGAGTATGCAGAGGAGGCTGACGAGCTTGAAAAAGCTGTTGCAGGTACGGCAAATTTGTAAGGTTGGCCAGAACTATATATTTATTGGTATATACGGTGTGCATACGATATTTTTAGCAGGGAAATTACCATACATACGGTCATATACGGTGTGTATATACGGTTCTGGCCAGCCCTACAAATTTGTTTTTTAGGGGGGGGCTCTGTGTTGTGTCCACACTGTCTATGCTGAACCTCAAAGTTTGTGAAAGGTCCAGACCAGCTAGAACAAGCTGTCGCAGATGCGGCGACAGCGGTTTGTTTTCTTAGGGGGGGGGGGGATGGTTGCGTTTTTGCGTCAAAGCCTGCAGCTTCTGTTGCAGGAAAACCACCATTGTATCGTGAAACGACGATTTTTCCCAGCTCTTGCCAACCCCCAACCTCACGTGCCTCTCCTAAAAGCAACAGACTACTCCCTCACAAATGCGTGGAACATACACGCCCACACCCACACGTATGCAAACACCCCCCCCCCACACACACACACCTACGCCCACGTATGGAAACACACCCACACCCACACATGCGCACGCACACACACACAAACTCTGCCACAGAAGCGGAAGCTGCAGGAGCAGAGGCAGAGGCAGCAGAGGCGGAGGTTGCAGCAGTGGCAGCTGAGGCTCCGAGAGCAGGGACAGAGACAGCCAAGACTGTGACAGCTGCAGCCTCTGGGGTTGCATCTCTGCAGGGCAGCACTGTGGGGGAGCAAAAAGTAGGATCAGAGGCAGATGTGGATGAGGGCGCTGAACAGGTGTGTGCTGTTGTGGTTTTGCTCCCTATCCCCCTTTCCTCCCCAGCCTTGTTTTGCGCTTTGTCGCTTGATCTGCTTGCACAAGCCTGTGGGTGTGCGCGACTTAGTTAATGTTACAAGCGCACACAACACGAGTAGGCTCCCTTGCTTCCTGTCCTCCCTTACCTCCTCCATTATCCTAATCCTCTAGAGGGGGAGGCTGGGAAAGAAATGTATGAGAGTGTTCATGTGTCTGCGTGGTATTTTCTAGCGTTGTGTTGCCGGACCCAATCTGCTCACGCAAGCTTCTAGTTGTAAACATTTCTGCAGCTTTTCTTGTCACAGGCATTTCGACCACTCACAGACACACACACAAAACCACAAACACACATACAAACACGCACACATACACAAGCAGGCACGTGCCCACGAGGCGCTTGAAGCCAGGATGGAAGCCTTCAGGCAATCTTGCAGCTCTCGGAAGCTGCAAACGGCCTGGTTGACCTTCAAGCGCGAAAAGAAGACCACGAACTCTTTGGCCAGGGCGTTTATAGACACAGGAGCTATCAGCCCTTCACTGAAAGCAGCAGCACAGGTGTGCGTTTGTGCGTGTATGTGTGCAAGTGCGTGTGGGTGTGTGTATGTGTGCAAGTGTGTGTGGGTGCGTGTATGTGTGCAGTGCGTGTGAGTGTGTGTATGTGTGCAAGTGCGTGTGAGTGTGTGTATGTGTGCAAGTGCGTGTGAGTGTGTGTATGTGTGCAAGTGTGTGCGGGTGTGTTTGTGCGTCCCTGTGAGTACACAGCCACGCGTAGAAGCAGGAGGTGTTACAACTTCTTTGGATCGACTCCCAATTTTAATGCAAGCACGTGACTCATGAGACATGAGGCTCGAACTTTTATTAAAGTGACCATTGAGTTTTTTAAATGCTAAAAGCTCCACCGTGTAAAAGGAAACACATTGGTAAGCGTAAAGTAGTGTGCATCTGCCACTCACAGTTTTACGAATAAGTTCAAGTGAGAAATGAAAAACAAATACAAGTCATGCACATCCTCTACACCCATATCCCCTGTGCACAGTTGCAGCAGCAATTGCAAAGCCCTCTCCTCAGACAGCAGCATCCACCTGGGCAACCTCCTCCTCCCCAGCAGCAGCAGCAGCAGCAGCAGCTGGGTAAGCAGCACCAACTACCCCCCCCTCCTGCCATGGTCGTAGGTACGTGTGTGTTAGTGTCCTCTGCATCAATCATTCAGCACTCAACGGTACTTCAGTTCTTTTTAAAGTTGCATGAAACGTGCCAACAGTCAGCCCAGCCAAGCCCCAAAAGGGGGAATTTATGCCCTTTCCCTGGATTGCATCTCTGAGGTCACCCAATGGTTTCTATACATATATTTAACACTTCTGCATAAAAATTAATGAGTTTGGGGTCAGGGGTGAGAGTGGGGGGCTGGAATTGTGCCATATCCCTGCCAAAAAGGTGGTATGGGTGTAGAAATGCGGGTTTTGGTCCGATTTTCACCAATTCTTTTGTTGCCAGTTAGGTTTAGGGTCAAACCATACACATTACAGTAAAAAAAGGGGGGTTGAAACTTTGCCCCTAAAGGACTTAGTGCGTGGGCATGTTTGCTGGGCAAAAATAATGCATTTCTGAAAACCCTGGAATCAAGCTTTATGGCCACCACCTGAGTGTCGGGAGCCCTTCAGTATGCTCCCAAGGCGGCCGTGGTGGGAAGCGACAGCTGAGATTTTCAAAGGCTATGGATTCAAATTTCACTGCCTGCCCACACCAGCCGAGCATGCTAAACTGCTCTTTACTCGTCAAACTTCAAATATTCCCAGTGTTACCTCTGCTCTGTTCCAGAACATGCCACTGAAAACTTTTATAAGATAAAACTAGTCACGCAAATTGGTTCCCTAAACCATGCACCCTGTGCTCCTCGCATAGAATCGAGCTTTTCCCGGCCAAATTGAGCGATTTCCTGGACCCCCGTCCCCGCCCCCCGGACCCCCCTCATAATGCTCCAAATATTATGTCAAACCATCGTTGTGTGGGTGAGGCAAGCCGCGGGGCCACTTTCTGAGGACCCCATTTTGGCAGGGGAATCCTGGCCCCGCACCCTGGGCGCCCCCCGGCACAAACAGAGTATGCAGAGTTGCTCAGTTAGGTCCAGCTTGAGGTCCTGCATACTCAGAAGTGGGTGGGAGCTTTGGGGCAAGAACTCTCACAGGGATGGCTGGCCTGACCAACAGTTATAAAAGCAAAAATATGGAGCTCACCACTCACAGAAGGTTTTATGCTTGTTTAACGAGTAGAGAGGACGTGTGCCTGATCATCTGTGCTGCATTATTGATGCTATAATCTCGTTTCAAGATTGCTCTCACCCCTTTAGTGTCTGCAAGTCGTCGTCATCTCTTTAGGTGCCCCTGGGGGCTCTGGCTCTCAACCTGCAGGCACCACAACTCTTGAAAGTGCGCAAGGCCTGGACACCACCTGTAGTACCAAACATTGTGCACACAGCCTGACCACTCTCGCTCTGTGTTGTCCTAATCTCTCAGGCGCCCCTGGAGGTGCTGGCTCCCTACCCACCGACACCACACCTCTTGAAAGTGCGCAAGGCCTGGACACGTTTGATGCTTTTGCCTCCATCATGCAGGTGCGTGTGAGCTTGCCTGTGTGTGGG
>Ga0307947_1003017_pt1:0-5000 | contig 13567 bp, 18 predicted proteins | sample OrgLakmetagen232_FD_201840 | JGI IMG/M metagenome (GOLD analysis project Ga0307947, IMG submission 201840) | Saline water microbial communities from Organic Lake, Antarctica - #232 | ecosystem: Environmental > Aquatic > Non-marine Saline and Alkaline > Saline | place: Antarctica: Organic...
CAAACTGGCCACCTATCATTCTTGGTTTGCCATCCCTTTTCCTAGAAATGAGCGTATGCCGATTAATGTACCACGGTATCTCCATCTTGATCTGTCCAAACATGTTATGCGCAATATAAGTAGATTCTGCTTGCGTGCTCATACTTTGAAAGTTGAGGCAGCAGCGTGGCATGAAGATGGTTCTTGCGTATGTGACCAATGTCCTGGTGAAGATGAACATGCATGTTCAGAACGAGGTGCATGCTCTTGTAATTTGCCAAGACCATCGAGTTTGTGAGCTGAAGAAACACTTTTCCTTCCTGTTTACACCTTTTTTTGAGGACTTTTCAGCAGCCCAACCCTTTTTACTGCAACAGGTCAACAACCAACTTGTTCATGATTTCCTTTCTCAGCAGAACAATAGACTTTTTCTTTTTCTTTCTGAGCTTATGAATTTATTTGTGGCTGGCCGAGACCATTCAGCATCCGATCAGCCAAACAACCTGGCTGAAGGTCACCCCCCATTGTAACCATTGTTAAAACCGATTGCATCATAATGAAGTACAGAACAGGAACCCTGTACGACCAAATGCATGCGGTATGTTTTAGCAGTCAATAAGCCTAACTTGCCCCCTCTGCCCTCAATTAGACAGTACCTTGCATATCCTTTCTGGATACCAACACACGCAAATAAGAATTATTATCACAGTGAACGGTTGGCTATGCAGATTCTTCAAGTTCCCAATACAGCTGAAACTAGGATTATACGTATCAGAGTGGCTCTTTCCACCCCGCTTCTCAGACGACAACAGGTTTACCTCCAGCCGTCAGGATGCTATACTGGTTGCTCACATCTCCGCGAAAACAAAAGGGCAACAGACTAGCAATGAAAAGGGGCGGGTTCTTACGAGTGGCAGGGGGCAACTGAGGGAGAATGGGAACACTTCTACAGCACCGCCAGCTGCCACCAACAGATCCACTTTCTCCAGACATCACCAACCCAACGTGCACGTGACATTCACCTCATCAAGATCAAGTACTGTGAGGACACTAGACCGCAAAACCAGCTGAGCGCCACGCAGAAACAGCATAAAGGCCTCTGCTCCATCCTTCGAGGAGCCTCCGTTACCCTCCACACCATCCTTTTGAGACTGGGTGGCACCATCTACAACAATCATACGGTGGATCCTTTTAAGGAGCTGGGTCTTGATTCTTAAATAGTTAATTAACCTGCTTCCAGCTTCATGTCCATTCTGTCAATTACGCTGCCAAACTTGTCCATACCAGACGCTTTCCAACTCTGCTATCAATTCTCAGTAGGAGACGGTTTCAGGTCAAGCCCTCCTGTTCCCCATTGATATTGTTTCTTTTTATTTTGGTGGAGGAGTTACGGTATCCGGAACTAATGTGACTCTTTTTCCTTAGCTAATGTGGGAGTGGTTTTTCACTGCTTGTCATGGGCTTCGCCAATTTTTCAGCGTCGCTAGAGACGCTCCAACACTTGTCACAGCCTGCGTAGTTTTTTTATTTAGTCTTAACTAGCTACAGCCTCACACAATAAACGACATTCACTTTTGGGCCTCTTGATTATGATATAATCAAGACTTGGCTCCAAGCTCCATGTGTAGGGTTGGCCAGAACCATATATATATACGGTGTGTATACGATTTTTTTGGCAGGAAAATCACCAATTATACGGTCCTATACGGTGTATATAGTATACGGTTCTGGCCAACCCTATCCATGTGCAGTTTTCCAACTCAAAGCGCTGCTTCTTCTCCATAGCATGGCCTGAGACCAAGCAATGCCTTACAACGGCAACATACTGGAAAAAGGATGTCTTGTGACAGGACCTCCTTTCTCCAGTATGTTGCCGTCGTAAGGCATCGGTCTCAGGCCAAGCTCCATTGAAGTTACTGTCTTTCAGTGATTTAGAAATCTATAGGTACTTTCGGTGGTGGAGTAATCTCCATTGGGTATCCTGTACCAACCTGTTGGGTAGCTGCCCTGAAAGCCTAGCGGCCCGTGGTCAGGCCAGACTCTTCGGGGTCGCGGGTTCGAATCCGCCTGGTAGCGTGAATAGTTCGCTGTCCGACAGCAACGTCTCCGTTTCCGTAATCCATGCTTGTGGTGTCATCACCCTTGCGTAGTTTTTCTTTTCCTTTTCTTCTATCCTGTACCAAAGTTCTTAGGGTCAAGGAATTAAAAGATACAAGCTTGACGACCAGCAGCGGAGTATCACACGCTCTTATGCTGCAGGAAGCACGCTGTTCACTGCCGCCCTGGATACCGCTTGAGTTGGACACGACAGTAAAAGTGGGAGTGGAGCCAGTGGCGATCCTGAGTGCATAAATTCCAGTATACCACCCTCTAGCTTTCTGTTTGACTGCAATTTGCCGAGTTGCAGCTGCTATGTGGCCTACCCATGGCCCATGCCAGGACTGTGCAGACTAGCTCTTATAAGACTTAAATGACCCTCTCTCGGGAGGTGACCTCACTATCACAGGCAATGGCCTTTACTTGGGATCCTATTGACTGCTAATGTTAATCAGGAACAAGAAAGATGTAAATGTGACACACAGGGTTTCTGAGCAATTATTGAGACAGCTCAATGGTTGTGCGTGCACTTTAGGTACTGGTAACAGGCAAAACCAGATTGTTTGCAAAGTCCTTAGGGAGTGTGGAACTTTGTGTGGGTACTGTACAAAAATGGTAGTTTGATCAAGGAAAGGGACAGGTGGGGACCCTTGCTTGATTTATTATCTTTTGGTCAATAGTCTTGGACAAATTTCAGGTTTTCTTTCCCGGCCGCAACAGAGCAGAAGCCCTCTCACTCAGGTAGCCCCAAGCAGCCCTGCACAGAAAGTAGCAAATAACCGTGAGGCCTTTTTTCTAGCGTTCACTCAGGTGACCCCAAGCTGTTCTAAACAGAAAGCAGCAGATAATTATTGTAAGGCCTTTGCTTCAGGCTGTCCACGACGCGTTGCATTTCATCTGTCACAAAGCCATGCTAGCGCATCATCAGATATGAGTGCACCAAACAGTGAATCACCTAAATCTCTACCAGTACTTTCCTATTCACCTTTCTTAAACACGTGCGCAAGCAAACGCTCGCACCTGACAAAAGGTCTCTTAAATGTTACGGGGTCATAATCTGTAGCTTGGAGCTCCCAGTCCTTTCCAAAGACATGCACACGTCGGGTTTCACGACTGCAGGCAGCAACGTAGTAAGGCAGCAACGTAGTGAGGCAGCAACGTAGTGAGGCAGCAACGTAGTAAGGCAGCAACGTAGTAGTTGTAAATCCCAGAAATGTCCGACTTTACTAATCTATCTGATCAGGCCAGGTGTATGATGGCAGCTCGCACTTCCATGATCGTGACAAAGGCCAACAAAGGCCAAAAGCAGCCGTGCGCAATACCAGACGTGACAAAGGCCAAAAGCAGCCGTGACAAAGGCCAACAAAGGCCAAAAGCAGCCGTGCGCAATACCAGAGTGGCAGCCCTGAGCTAGGGTTGCAGAAAGAACAAAGGAGAGACAAGCCAGCTAGCTCTAAGAAAGGAGGCTGCTCGGGTGTCCAAGTCAGAATATATGAAGTCACAATTATTAGGGTTACAATCACCTGCGATCGCTTTGCAGCACGAGGGGGAGGTGGTGATGTGTCTGCAGCGTAATGTCCAGTTGGTTTATCCAAGTCAGAGGAGTACATATAAAGTACATGAAAGAGCACATGAAATAAAACGTGCCAAATGGCATGCTCTGCAACTCTAGACCGGAGCAGCACGTCTCAATGCTGGAACGAATGCTGCACATCCTGGATTTTCATTGCCTGCGTAGTTTTCCTTTTTTCTCTTTCCTTTGCTCGCGCGATGTGCGATGCAATTGCACACACCAGTGATGCCGCATCTTTGTTACAGGTTTCACAGTTTCACCCCAGTGCTGCCACATCTTAGTTACATCATATTCACAGTAGCACCCCAGTGATGCCGCATCTTTGTTACATCATATTCACAGTAGCACCCCAGTGATGCCGCGTCTTTGTTACACCATATTCACAGTAGCACCCCAGTGATGCCGCATCTTTGTTAGAGGATTCACAGTAACACCAGAAACCTTTGCCTGAGCATGTTACTCGCAAATGCATACTAGTGAGTGTTTACGCTGGTTTGTCTCTAACTGCGTATTTTTCCTTTTTCTTTTACACACGCACGCTTAAGTGCTATGAACCGGGGCCTCAACGGTTTTTAAACACTCACCCAACCTAATATGCTGTGCTCCAGATTGCTCGCATTGAAGCCTCTTTCACACAGCTCCTTCGCAAACTGCCCAGATCTCATACCGATCGTGCAATAGCACACCTGAGCAATGGCAGTTGGCGATTGATTGATGGCACGCAACCATGTCCATTCAGGCTGCCCGTTCATTGCATGGCGCACCAGCTAAGCAGAAGAAAACGCACCACATCATGCTGCTTGTAGTCGTCTTCATGCTGTTCAAACTCTTCTTTGGTGATCGTCGGTCCAGGAAGCATCGACACCTCCATATTAGAGGGGATAAGGAGCTTTAACATCACAAGCACTGTCCACGGAAATTAATGGAATTTGGAGGGCTGATTGCATCATGGTCAAGCATGAATAGGGTTGGCCAGAACCATATATATACGGTGTATGTACGGTATTTTTGGCAGGGAAATCACCAAATATACGGTCATATACGGTGTATATATACGGTTCTGGCCAACCTTAAGCATGAAGCATGAATATTGCTGAGTTCTGCCACCCAGCCTACCTACAAATTCTATTTTGTTTGCATGGCGAGATGCAAAGCGTGTTAGGTGGAACATACATGTTCTACCATAGTTGTCTGAATTGCTCACCTGCTGCTCATCCGCAGTGCGAACATCAACAATGACAAGTCCAGGCCCGGCGCTGCCGGGATGATCCGCTTTTCGCGTAATTCTACTGTGCAAGCGCTCTGCGGGCATGTCTTGTACAAGCGGAAAGTGCTTTCTTTGTGCTTCCCA
>Ga0307947_1003017_pt1:10000-13567 | contig 13567 bp, 18 predicted proteins | sample OrgLakmetagen232_FD_201840 | JGI IMG/M metagenome (GOLD analysis project Ga0307947, IMG submission 201840) | Saline water microbial communities from Organic Lake, Antarctica - #232 | ecosystem: Environmental > Aquatic > Non-marine Saline and Alkaline > Saline | place: Antarctica...
CTGATTGTGCCTAACTCCTTACACTGATTGTGCCTAACTCCTTAAACTGATTGTGCCTAACTCCTTAAGCTGATCGTGCCTAACTCCTTAAACTGATTGTGCCTAACTCCTTGTACTGATTGTGCCTAGCTCCTTAAGCTGATTGTGCCTAACTTCTTAAACTGATCGTGCCTAACTCCTTAAGCTGATTGTGCCTAACTCCTTAAGCTGATTGTGCCTAACTCCTTAAGCTGATTGTGCCTAACTCCTTAAACTGATTGTGCCTAACTCCTTAAGCTGATCGTGCCTAACTCCTTAAACTGATTGTGCCTAACTCCTTAAGCTGATTGTGCCTAGCTCCTTAAGCTGATTGTGCCTAACTTCTTAAACTGATCGTGCCTAACTCCTTAAACTGATTGTGCCTAACTCCTTAAGCTGATCGTGCCTAACTCCTTAAACTAATTGTGCCTAATTCCTTAAACTGATTGTGCCTAACTCCTTAAACTGATTGTGCCGAACTCCTTACACTGATAGTGCCTAACTCCTTACACTGATTGTGCCTAACTCCTTATACTGATTGTGCCTAACTCCTTAAACTGACTGTGCCTAACTCCTTAAACTGATTGTGCCGAACTCCTTAAACTGATTGTGCCTAGAGGTAATGTGCCTAGAGGTAACGTGCCTAGAGGTAATGTGCCTAGAGGTAACGTGCCTAGAGGTGATGTGCCTAGAGGTAACGTGCCTAGAGGTGATGTGCCTAGAGGTAATGTGCCTAGAGGTAATGTGCCTAGAGGTGACGTGCCTAGAGGTAATGTGCCTAGAGGTAATGTGCCTAGAGGTGATGTGCCTAGAGGTAATGTGCCTAGAGGTGACGTGCCTAGAGGTAACGTGCCTAGAGGTGACGTGCCTAGAGGTAATGTGCCTAAAGGTGACGTGCCTAGAGGTGACGTGCCTAGAGGTAATGTGCCTAGAGGTGACGTGCCTGTGCAGCGCATCTAATGGTGCACACAGGGTTATGTCTGATGAGCGTGCTGTGGTCTAATTACTTGGAATCTCTTTCAGGCCTGAGAAGCACGCAGGCTGGCCGGTTTTGTCTCCCTCATTGCCTGTATAAACAAAACACGTTGCGCTCGTGAGGCTGCATATTTTTGAACGCTTTTCATAATCGGTGGGCAAGTGTTGCCATCCCCAGCGTCTGCACAAAAGGTGTTTGTGACGTCTTGAGGAAACGGAAGCGGCTTGCATTTTACAGGACAAACATCTAAAATTAAAGGACCCAGATGAGTAAACCCCTTTGGTGTCAGGTCTCTATCCTTTGAAACGTAACGCACGCTTCCATTTTTTTGAAAAACATCACGAACACCGTCTGCGCGGTTGGCAGGACGACAAAATTACACAACACAGCCATAGGGCTGTGATGAGCGTTCACAGATCTTGCAACCCCACAAGTGCACGTGTGTTGTGTGTACATGCAATGCAGGCAATGAGGACACAAGACCGGCCAGCCCATGTGGTTTTCTCTGTAACTTGAAAAGTGCAAACGTGTCGAGTGTCCATGGGTGCAATGAGGAACAAGACCAGCCAGCCCAGCTTTTCTCTGGATATGAAGAGCTCCCAAGACCCTGGATCCTCACAAGTGCAAACCTGTTGAGTGTCCATGCAGGCAATGAGGACACAAGAGCGGCCAGCCCACCCACCCACCTCTCAGGCTTCAACGCGTCTCAACCCACAGCCTTTAACCTCACAGACCTCGCAAGCATGATCTAATCACACACACATACACACACAAACTCACACACACATACACACACACAAACTCACACACACAATCTATGTATGTGCAGGCAATGGGACGACGAGACCGGCCAGCCCACCCGCCTGTCAGGCTTTGACGAATCCCAACCCACAGCTTTCAACATGGGTAAAATTAGGGCCATCTCCAAGATCCGGGAGGACAACCCCTACAATACAGTGGTCATGATTGGAGGTACGTCTTTGGACAATGTATGTAGTTGCCGTGCTTTCGTGTTGTTGCTTTGTGGCTGTGTGTGTACGTGTGCTGTGGCTGTGGCTGTATATGTGTAGGGTTGGCCAGATCCATATATACACGGTGTATATACGGTATCGTTGGCAGGGAAATCACCAAATATACGGTCATATACGGTGTATATATACGGTTTTGGCTAACCCTGTAATATATGTGTGTGTAAATGGTGACATCACCATATATATACGGTGAATATACAGTATTTTTGGCAGGGAAATCACCAAAATAATACGGTCATATACGGTGTATATGTACGGTTTTGGCTAACCCTGTAATATATGTGTGTGTACGTAGTGAATTTGTAGGCAGTGATATTTCTGTTGGAACCATTTACCATCTACACTCCTCCGACAAGGACTGCTCCCATGTGTCATACCTTATGGAGTTCAGTGCTTCTCTGCATGTGCTTGCCTGCACTCACTCTAAACGCACACACACACACACACTTGCCTGCACTCACCTGAAACGCACCTCTTTTGCCCCACCAAGTAATGCCCCACGAAAGCACTGCGATTCTCCCCAGGCGCAGATCCGAGCATTGTCTGTGTCATGATGCCATCCATGCTCATTGTGCATTGTCTTGGGTATCACCTGCAGATGGTGCCACGGACATGGAGGCGGTGCAGTCCTCCCAAGGTGCAGACCTGTTCATAGGCTACGGTGGTGTGGTGGAGCGCCCGGCAGTTGCAGAGGCCGCAGAGTGGTTTGTGTACGACCACGACGACCTCACCAGGGCGTTGAAGTGCAGCAAGGTGCGTCATTTGCTCTGTGTGTGTGCGTGTGTGCGTGTGTGTGCGCGTTTGTATTCTTCATAGGCGAATAGCAGCATAGCACGCACAAGGAGCAGAGCGCCTTGCGTACGACCACGACGACCTGACCAGGGCGTTGCAGTGCAGCAAGGTGCGACCATGGTTGTTGTACGTGTGTTTTTCAGCAATCTGTGTCGGCAACAGGACAATAGTGTACCCAGGACAGTAGTGTACCTAGTGTCCTAGTAGTGTACCTACAGTACCCAGTAGTGTACCCAGGTAAGTAGTGTACCTAGTGTACCTAGTGTACCCAGGACAGTAGTGCACCCACAAGGACAGTAGTGTACCCACAAGGACAGTAGTGCACCCACCAGGACAGTAGTGCACTCACAAGGACAGTAGTGTACCCACCACAGTAGTGCACCCACCAGGACAGTAGTGCACCCACCAGGACAGTAGTGTACCCACCACAGTAGTGCACCCACAAGGACAGTAGTGCACCTACCACAGTAGTGCACCCACCACAGTAGTGTACCCACCAGGACAGTAGTGCACCCACAAGGACAGTAGTGTACCCAGAGTGAGCAGAGTGGTTTGCGTGCGGCCACAAATGATCAGGGCGCTGAAGTGCAGCAAGGTGTGATGGTTGATGTGTGTGTGTGCGCGTGTGTGTGTGTGTGTGTGTGAGCAGAGTGGTTTGCGTGCGGCCACAAATGATCAGGGCGCTTAAGTGCAGCAAGGTGCAATGGTTAACGTGTGTGTGTGTGTGTGTGTGTGTGTGTGTGTGTGTGT